>Ga0136634_10000020_pt1 | contig 75356 bp, 49 predicted proteins | sample AntDrymUQ8332106_2_FD_104654 | JGI IMG/M metagenome (GOLD analysis project Ga0136634, IMG submission 104654) | Polar desert sand microbial communities from Dry Valleys, Antarctica - metaG UQ833 (21.06) | ecosystem: Environmental > Terrestrial > Soil > Desert | place: Antarctica: Dry Valley... | reverse complement strand
TATCCTGTACTATCTTTTTTTTGAGTTTATCGCTGAATATCCGTCGTGGCTTCAGCGAAATCTTTACATTTGGTTTTGACATTTTTGACCTTTTTAAGGTCAACATATTTCAGGCAGTTACAGCTTGTTCGTGGTTCATTTTATTCTCGATATTTAATTAATTTTTCTATTCAATCTGTCAAGTAAAGAATTTTCAAGATCCTGATTAGCCGATGCGTTATTAACCAGTAACCATTTTCCATGAACCATCCGCCATGAACTATGAACCATTAACTATGAACCATCAAACTAAATATCGTATTTACTTAATCGCCGGTATAAGGCCGTACGGGTTAATCCCAGCTCTTTGGCAGCCCGGGTTATATTCCCATTGTGTTTTTCAATTACCTGGAGTATGGTATTTTTTTCTACAGCACTCAGCTTGGTTTCCCTGGGTTCATCTGACATAACCATAGCACTTTCAATGGGGGAAAAAATAAGGTCCTTGGCTTCTAACACCTCTCCTTCTGACATAATCACGGCACGTTCAATAGTGTATTGGAGTTCTCTAACATTTCCCGGGTAATGATAGTTCATCAGTTTATCCAGAGCTTTCTCGCCAAATGCAAGCCCTGGTTTCAGGTACTTACTACTATACAACTTACTAAAATGTTTTGCCAGCAGGATGATGTCTTCATTACGTTTTCGTAATGGAGGAACTATTATTTCTACGGTATTAATCCTGTAAATAAGATCTTTCCTAAATCGGGATTCATTAGCCAATTCAGTTAAAGGAAGATTGGTAGCGCATATTAAACGAATATCAATAGGAATAGCCTGGTTTGTTCCCAGGCGTGTTACCTGCCGGTTTTGTAACACGCTTAAAAGTTTCGCTTGTTGATGCAATGAAATATTTCCAATCTCGTCAAGGAATAAAGTACCGGTTCCTGCAGCCTCGAATCTTCCAACACGGTCTTCACGTGCATCTGTAAATGAACCTTTTTTATGTCCGAACAATTCACTTTCGAACAAGGATTCTGTCAGGGCACCTACATCCACTTTTACATACGGTTTTTTACTTCGTAATGAATGCTGGTGAATGGCTTTGGCAATAAGATCTTTCCCGGTTCCATTTTCTCCCAGAATCAGGATATTGGCATCAGTAGGTGCAATCTTTTCAATTTTGTAAAAAATTTCCTGCATCGCTTCTGATTCGCCTAATAATTCCTTCCCGATAATTGAATCAGCTGTATTAGAATAAGAAATCGAAGATTTAGGATGGCCTTTACATGCAAGAGCCTCCTTAATCGTGATAATTAGCTTCTCATTGTGCCATGGCTTGACCACAAAATCAGTAGCTCCTTCCTTCAAACAACGAACGGCCAGGTCAATATCACCGTATGCAGTTATCATAATGATTGCTGCTTCCGATTTAAATTCTCTTATCTTGGCCAACCAGAATAACCCTTCGTTACCCGTATTAATGGAGCTGGTAAAATTCATATCCAATAAGATCAGGTCGAAGCTTTGCTTGGATAGAAGCCAACGTAAATTCTCTGGATTTTTTTCGGTGACTACCTCCTTTGCTTCTGTCTTTAACAGGAGTCTTACTGCAGTAAGAACATCTATATCGTCATCAATGACTAATATGCTTGCATTTTTTAATACCACTGGAATACTTGAGAGTTTAAGATTATTTAATATTATTGAACTGAATTTCTTTGAATTTATGTTCAACCGGATTGGTATCTAAGATACTTGGGATTTATATCTGAATGATAAATAAAATAACAGCATTTATATACCACTGAGATGAAGTCAACACAATAGTTAGTTATAAAATGCTATCGTTATTACGGATAAATAGCTTTCGCATCCGGTAAAATCACATAAAGCTATCTCTCCATTACCCTGTTCCCAAATTTCATCCTTTTCAAACATGCGGGATGCTATTATTATACCATATTTACAAACCCATGGGCATTAGATTTTTACATATAAATTGTTGGTTGTTACCATTGTATCGAAATCGAACACATGGTGTAACAGTAACGAACAGCTTCGTAGATAAATGCCGTTTAAAAATTTGAAAATCAGAGTAGTTATATTTCTGGCATACTGTTCCGAGGATGTTACCAGTTGGTTTTGTTTTTGAACGTATAGTCACCTGGTTGTGATTGGCCAGGTGGCTTTTTAAAAACTCCTAATTAAAAAAGATTAAAAACGTGGATAGAGTTGTAGCTAAAAAAAAATGGTCGACCAAAAGAATTCTAACGATTGGGGGAATTACTGGAATTGTTTTATTAATAGCAGGCAGCTATTATTTCACATCAGGAAAATCAAGATTGAATGTTGATACAGAACGCATCACTATTACAGAAATCACAAAAGGGCCTTTCCAGGAAAATATACCAGTGAACGGAATTGTTCTTCCAGTTACTACCATTTACCTGGATGCGGTGGAAGGCGGACGAGTGGAACAGTTGTATGTAGAAGATGGAGCTATAATGAAAAAGGGCCAGCCTATTTTGAGGCTTGCTAACACAGATCTTGAACTGAGCTTGTCAAACCAGGAGACAGCAGTATTTGATGTACTTACACAAATGCAAAATACACGTAACAACGCCGAACAAAATACTATTCGGCAACTCAACCAAATGGCCGAAGTTGACAATGCCATGGCTGAAGCAGAAAGAGTATACAAGCTTAATAAGAAATTATACGACCAAAAAGCCATTGGTTCCCAGGAATTCAAATCTTCTGAAAATACCTATCAATACCAGTTGCGGAGAAAAAATCTTACTCAGGAAACATTAAAAAACGATTCCGCGTCCGGAAAGTTACAGATTAGCCAAATGGGTCAATCCTATTCAAGAATGCAAAATGCTTTAGCTCTTATGCGCAGAAAAGTGGGTGATCTTATTGTGAGAGCACCGGTGGATGGGCAGTTAACATCTCTTGATGCCGAAGTGGGACAATCAAAAAATAAAGGAGAGCGCCTCGGTCAGTTGGATGTTCTCAGCGGTTACAAGGTAAGAGCTGATATCGATGAACATTATATATCCCGCATTTTTATCGGCCTCACAGGTACTTTCGATTTTGCAGGAAAATCGTACAAGCTTAAAATAAAAAAAGTATATACACAGGTTTCTAATGGAAGATTTCAGGTAGATATGGAATTTATAAGCGATGTACCACAAGGGATCCGCCGCGGACAAACCTTGCAGATTAGACTGGCATTAAGCGATGAAACACAGGCAATATTATTAGCTAAAGGCGGGTTCTACCAAAAAACAGGAGGCAATTGGATATTTAAAGTAAGTGAGTCGGGAAACACTGCTTATAAAACAGATATCCAGTTAGGCCGTCAAAGCCCTGACTATTATGAAGTATTACAAGGATTAAAGCCCGGTGAAAAAGTTGTGACTTCAAGTTATGAAAATTATGGCGAGATGCAGGAACTGGTGTTGAAGAAACAATAATGCCACACAGACTTATTAACCTGAACGAAGAACCCAAAACATCAAACATACACTCATGATCAAGATTTCAGAACTCGAAAAAATTTACCGCACGGAAGAAGTAGAAACCGTTGCATTGAATAAATTATCTTTCGAAGTAAAAGAAGGGGAATTTGTTGCAGTGATGGGTCCTTCGGGATGTGGAAAATCAACATTGCTGAATATCGTTGGATTGCTGGATGATCCTGACAAAGGCAGTTTTTTATTCAATGGAATAGAAGTGGCAGATTTTAATGAAAGAAAAAGGGCGGATCTGCGCAAAAGAAATATTGGATTTGTATTCCAAAGCTTTAATCTTATCGATGAGCTGACGGTGTTTGAAAATGTAGAACTGCCTCTTATCTACCTGGGTGTAAAAGCCCCGGAAAGAAAGAAACGGGTGGAAGATGTTCTTGATAAAATGCAGATCATGCACCGCCGCAATCACTATCCGCAACAATTATCGGGTGGGCAGCAACAGCGTGTGGCGGTAGCCCGTGCCGTAGTAAATAAACCTAAGTTAATCCTGGCAGATGAGCCCACTGGAAATCTCGACTCATCGAATGGTAATGAAGTAATGCAATTGCTTACGGATCTCAACGAACACGGAACCACAATCATAATGGTGACGCACTCAGAACACGATGCCCGATACAGCCATCGAATCATTCGAATGCTCGATGGACAGGCAGTAACGGAGAACATTCTTGTTTAAAAAGTGCATCGTTGATGACTCATAGTTCATAGCAAAACATTTCGTTTATAAAAGATCTCTCTGGTATTAGCCAAGCGCCAAAAACTGTAACCATCAACTATGAACAATGAACGATTCACCATCAACCATGACCCATGATATACAATTATCTCAAAATAGCAATACGGAACCTGTTAAAGTACAAGTTCATTTCATTCATTAATTTGTTTGGACTCACTACAGGTATTGCCTGTTGCCTGCTTATACTTTGCTATATCATTAATGAATTAAGCTATGATAAATTTCATCATGATGCAGACCGCACTTACCGTATTACAAGGAGCTTTAGAAATGCAGAGACAGGAGTAGTTTCATTAAATCTTGGAACTGTGGCACCTCCATTTGCGCCGCTTCTCCTCAACGATTTTAAAGAAATTGAAAAAATTACACGGCTTTTACCTAATGGCTCCTCTTCCCTACGCTACGAAGAAAAAATGTTTAATGAAGACAATGTGTATTGGGGTGATGAACATTTTTTTGATTTTTTTAAAGTAACTGTGCTTAAAGGCAATCCCGCTAAAGCCCTTAATGATCCATATAGTATTATGCTGACGGAAGAGATGGCTAAAAAATATTTTGGAGATGAGGAGCCACTCAACAAAATGATCCGGATGGACAATCAGTTAAATCTTAAAGTAACTGGTGTGTACAAGGCTTTTCCAGCAAATTCGCATATACATCCTGGTATTCTGGTGTCTTTCAATACCCTTAAAGATACTGCTGTATATGGTGAAGAGAACCTGAGAACCAACTGGGGTAATAATTCCTTTCTTACCTATTTAAGATTGCCCCCGAATTATGATATCAAAAAAATGGAAAATCAGTTTCCAGGGTTCCTCGACAGGCATATGGTCAAAAATGGGAAGTTCAAAACGTCACAATGGACTGCACTGGCATTACAAAAGCTAACAGGTATACATTTACATTCACAGCTTGATTTTGAAGCAGAAGAAAATGGAGACATCAAGAGAGTATATATCTTCTCCGCTATTGCTTTATTTATTTTATTGATTGCAAGCATCAATTATATGAATCTGTCAACCGCCAGGTCTGCACTCCGGGCCAGGGAGATTGGCGTTCGAAAAGTTGTTGGAGCTCAAAGAAAAGAAATCATTGCACAGTTCCTGAGTGAATCGGTCTTTATTTCATGGGTAGCTATGTTACTGGCATTTGTGATTACATGGCTGACACTTCCATGGTTAAACAAACTATCGGGCCAGCAATTATCCATTAATGTATTATTACGATGGGATATCATTATTCCGATGTTGATGGTTCCATTTGTGATTGGAATTTTATCAGGAGTGTACCCGGCTCTCTTCATGTCATCATTCCGCCCCGTGCAGGTACTGAAAGGATTTTTTAAAGTTGGAGGAAATGCCATTTCTTTTCGTCAGGTTCTTGTGACTACACAATTTGCCATTTCCATTATTCTTATCATTAGCACCATTACTGTATTTAAACAAATGCGGTACATGCAGCAAAAGGAATTAGGGTTCGACAAAAACCATATTGTGAACCTCCCCTATTCCGGGGCGCTAAACGATCGGTTTGATGCGTTTCGTAGTGAATTATTATCTAATGCACATATTAAAAATGCAGGTCGTTCTTCAAGGATTCCAACAGGACGATTACTCGATGCTAATGGAGCAAGTATAAAAAAATCGGATACTCTTGAACCTGCCAGTGCAGATATAAAATTTGTATCCGCCGATCAGGACTTTCTTCCGACATATGGCGTGAAGATTGTTGCTGGAAGAGGATTTTCAAGAGATTTCACTACCGATTCCGGTGCATTCCTTATAAATGAAGCAGCTGTTAAAGTACTTGGATTTACATCAAATCACCAGGCTGTAGGAAAAGATTTCGGCTATGGGGGGAGAATTGGGAAATTAATCGGTGTATTCAATGATTTCCATTTTGAATCCATGCATCAGAAAATTGTTCCACTGGTGTTGCTGGTACCCAGGAATACCAATAATTATGGTAACGTTTCCATTAAAGTTTCGGGAAGCAATATACCATCGGCCCTGGAACACGTTGAAAAAACATGGCGAAAGTTTTTACCCGAAGTGCCTTATGAATATAACTTTCTCGATCAGAATTTCGAAAGACTTTATCAATCCGAAGAAAGGCAAAAATCAATTTTTACAATCTTCGCGTTCATCGCGATATTCATTGCCTGTCTAGGATTATTTGGCTTATCCGCTTTTGCCATATCGCAGCGTATCAAAGAAATCGGGATTCGAAAGGTTCTGGGTGCAAACGTTACAACCATAGTTACTTTACTGGCAAAAGATTTTTTAAAGCTCGTTGCCATTGCTGCAATTATAGCTTTTCCTATTGCGTGGTATGCCATGGATTCATGGCTACAGGATTTTGCTTATCGCATTGATATTTCATGGTGGGTTTTTGTGTTAGCCGCACTAATTGCCGCAATCATAGCATTCACAACAATCAGTTTCCAGGCAATAAAAGCAGCGATTGCAAATCCGGTAAAAAGTTTAAAAACAGAATAAGAAGGGGTGAGAAATTAATGTATTTAGATTAATACTGATTCCTGAATAAGCAAATAGAAGAAAATGATGTTAACAATAATGCAAATCATATAGGTGACTCATGTTTAAAAACTATTTCAAAATAGCGGTTCGCGTACTCTGGCAAAACAAAGTTTATGTTACCATTAATTTGTTAGGTCTTGGTTTTGCTCTTGCCTGTTGCATCTTATCCTATATTAATTATGATTATAGGGCGAGTTTCGATAGGAATCACAGGAATACAGAAAATGTATATCGCTTAAACAGTATTCGAAATATAGATAGGTCATCTCAGCGTTGGGGGATTACCCCTGTGGCAATCGGCGAATACCTGGCGAAAGATATTTCTGGCACTGGCCGGGTTGCACGAGTATATAGTGATAATGTAGTGGTAAAAAATAAAGAAGACGTATTTGGTGAAAAGGTATACTATGCTGATAAGAACTTGTTTAGCTTCTTTGATTTGCCGTTACATCAAGGAAATTATAATCAGTTCGACAATAAGAATACAATTGTTGTCAGCCAGCCGGTAGCAGAAAAATATTTTGGGAAAGACGAACCTCTAGGCAGGCAATTAACGATTGTTAAAAACGGCCGGGAAGAAATATTTACAGTCATTGGTATACTCAAAAAAATACCACTTAATTCGAGTTTTCAGTTCGACATGATCAGCTCATTCGATAATTCTTTTACAACAGGTGATCTCGCCGCGAACGATTGGCGCAATAAACTATTTGTAACCACTTTTGCTGAAATAAAAAATAAGGAAAATATCCAATCAATTACCAGCAGGTTACATCCATATGCCGATATATATAACAAGGGAAATGAAGACTGGAAAATAAAAGGTTTTTATTTCCAACCCTTCAAAGAGATTGCTCTTAGTTCTGATGTTGACTTTGCAGAATTTGTTCACGGCAGGGCGCTGAATTCTAATCCCCGTGGCGTAATGGTGATGGTACCGATCGTACTCTCCATTTTTATATTGTTGATCACCTGTTTCAACTTTACAAATATTTCAATAGCCTTTGCCAGTAAGAGACTAAAAGAAATTGGCCTTCGAAAAGTGATGGGCGTTAGAAAGTGGCAGTTGATCGTTCAATTTTTAAGTGAAAACATTTTGTTGTGTTTGTTAGCATCGGGACTGGCACTTCTGCTTGTGTTTAGCCTATTGCCTTCCTTTAACAGGTGGTCTGGCATAAATCTGGAAATTAATTTAGGTAGCAATGCAATGCTGTGGATAATTCTGGTTGTACTACCTCTCGTTACAGCTATAGTTGCCGGCCTTTATCCGTCACTTTACATCAGCTCTTTTGAACCGGTAGGAATATTAAAAGGTCAAACCCACTTTGGACCAAAGAGCCGTTTCACGAGGATATTATTGGTGGCGCAGTTCAGTATTTCCTGCCTGGCACTCATAGTTGGAATAGCGCTGACAAAAAATGCAGCTTTTCAAAAGGAAGTTGATTTCGGATATGCGATCAATGAAGTAGTAGTAACAGAAATCAATAGTGGGCAGGAATATACAGCCTTAAGCAATTCATTAAGGAAAGATACCCGGATTCAACATGTAGCAGGTACTGCGCAACAGGTAGGTGCAGGTAGCAGGGAGGCCAGGCTGTATCACGAAACCAATGAAATAAAAGTTCAGGTTTCTCATATAGGAGGTGAGGAATATCTAAAAGCTATGGGGATTAAATTATTGGAAGGAAGGCAATTCCATTCTGCCGAAGGCCTGGATAAGGATCAATCCATCATGGTAAATCAAACCCTTGTAGAAAAGCTACATCTGTTGCATCCAGTGGGCAAACAAATTACCATGGATAGTGCGAATTATACTATTGTTGGAGTGGTACAGGATTATAAAGAATTTGGCTTGCATGGCCGGGTACCGCCGTGTGTGTTACGGTTAGCACCGATTGAGAATTATAAACATGTTGTTGTAAGAGCCCATGAAAACAACTTACTGAGCGTGGAAAAACTGGTTAAGGCTGCATGGTACCAGGCTGTACCGGGTAAACCTTATAAAGGTTTTTTACAAAGCGATGTTGTTGATAAAGAAAGATACATGAACGCCGGTTTTCAATCCGTTTCTTTCTTTCTCGCAGCTATTATCATTCTGTTATCTGCTTCTGGTTTATTCGCATTGGTTTCATTAAATATACTTCGAAGAAACAAAGAAATTGGTGTAAGAAAAGTTCTGGGAGCCAGTATTCCGAACATCATGGCACTGATCGCAAAAGATTTCATGTACATTTTGCTGATCGCATTCATTATTGGTTCCGCACTGGGTTACCTGATCATTGATAAAATCGTTTTCAACTTCATTTATGTTTACCATGCTGAAATAGGACCTGATGCGTTTGTAAGCACATTATTGATTATTCTACTTTCCTGTGCTATCACGGTAGGACTGAAAGTATATAAAGCTGCAAATTCAAATCCGGTGAACGTTTTAAAGAGAGATTGATTAATGTAATCCAAAGATGCACTAGTAATAAAGCAACCTTTGGCAGATGAACCATAAACACAGTTGTTGAAAGGTTTGCTTACACTTTCTTTCAAACCATGAAAGCAGCAATCGCAAACCCTGTAAAAAGATTCAGAAAGCACTGAAAATCACTAAATGCTTAATGCTACTAAGAATTATTTATTGTATATCAAAATAGAATCTTTGAAAATGAAACTAGCAACATGGGAAGGGATGAAATCTTTTTTGGGATATGACTAACAACATAAGGTGAATAAAAATTCTGTACCGAGCTCTAAAAAATAATCGGGTTTTTAAATTATTCCTATTAGGAAAGTAGATCTGTTGAATATCATTTATGCTAAAGAACTATTTCAAAACCGCCTGGCGCAACATAGTTAGAAGCAAAGGTTATAGTGCGCTAAATATATCTGGTTTAGCCATTGGGATGGCAGTGGCATTGTTGATAAGCTTATGGGTATTCAACGAACATTCCTACGATAAGTTTCTACCTGACTATAAGCAATTGTATCAGGTTAAGAGAAATTTTAACAGCAACGGAGAGATCCTCACATTTCCAACCACCTCACTAAAATTAGCGGATGCACTGCGGAATCAAGTCCCGGAAATTGAATATGTAGCTGAAAGCGACTGGATGGGATCCCATGGACTGATAGTGGGCGAAAAGAAGTTATTTATGAACGGGGCTCAGATTGGAGGAGATTTTCTGAAGATGTTTCAATATCCTTTATTATATGGAAGTACCAATAGTGTAATGAAAGATCCTTTTTCAATTGTACTTACTCAATCCACAGCAAAAGCATTATTTGGAAATGAAAACCCAATTGGCAAAACGGTTCGGTTTGATAATAAGAATAATCTTACGGTAACAGGGATATTAAAAGACCTCCCGGCAAATTCATCCCTGAAATTTAATTTTCTTGTTCCATTCAGTTACCTGGATCAAACCAATGAAAGAGTAAAAGCAAATCGTGCAGGAAGTTTTGGCAATAATTCTTACCAACAATTTGTAAAATTAAAACAGGGTATCTCCTACGCGCAGGTTGCTCCTAAAATAAAAGATATTCAGAAAACAGAGAAAGACAATCGAAATGCGATGAATTCCGAGGTAATTTTGCAACCTGTCAAGGAATGGCACCTTTACTCGGAGTATAAGAATGGCAAGGCTACCAATGGGTTTATTGAGTATGTAAATATGTTTACTATTATTGGTGGCCTTGTTCTATTAATCGCCTGTATCAATTTCATCAATCTTACTACTGCACGCTCCGAAAAAAGGGCAAGAGAGGTGGGAGTAAGAAAAGCGATCGGTTCGCAACGCAAAGACCTTGTTATCCAGTTTTTGACCGAATCATTTTTACTCACTTTCATGGCTTTTATTTTCTCCCTATTATTTGTTCAACTATCACTACCTGCTTTTAATACACTAACCGGAAATAAAATAAGCATCCCCTATTCAAATTTTATTTTTTGGTTAGTTCTTTTAGGTTGTGTTATTGTTACAGCCCTTATTGCGGGCAGCAGGCCTGCGTTTTATCTTTCCTCATTCAATCCTATAAAAGTTTTAAAGAACTCTACCCAGGTAGGTAAATCAGCAGCATTGCCACGAAAAGTTTTAGTGGTGCTTCAGTTTAGCTGTTCTGTTGCTTTGATCATCAGCACCATTATTGTTTATAAGCAAATACAACATGCAAAGGACAGGCCTACAGGATACAATCTGAACAGGTTAATGATAACTCCAATGAATGATGATCTTAACCGGAATTATACAGCAGTTAAAAATGAATTGATCCAAAAGGGCCTTGTGGAAAGCGTGAGCAATGCGTCAAGCCCGGCAACAGAGATTTACTGGCATTCAGATATTGATCACTGGCCAGGTAAAAATGAAGGTGAAACCATTGAAATGGGAACAATCATTGTAGCTGAAGATTATTTTAAAACGCTCGGATTAAGTCTTTTTACAGGCAAAAATTTTTCAACGGGTAACGATACCACCAGTGTGATCTTTAATGAAGCAGCCATTAATCAAATGCGCATTACAGATCCTCTTAACAAAATCATTACCTGGAATGTAAGACAATACCATATCATTGGCATTGTGAAAAATGCATTGATGACTTCGCCTTTTGCACTGGCTGAACCAACTATGTTCTTGTGCGAACCCGGTACTCATGGCAATCTCATGTATCGATTATCACCTCAAATAAAAACCCAGGATGCGATTGCTAAACTAACAGGCATATTTAGAAAATACAATCCTGCTTACCCTTATGATTACCGGTTTGCAGATGCAGAATATGCAAAGAAGTTTAACCTTGAAGTGCTTGTAGGAACGTTAGCGGCATTGTTTGCTGGTCTTGCCATATTCATTTCCTGCCTGGGCTTGTTTGGATTAGCAGCATACATCGCAGAACAACGAACCAAAGAAATAGGCATACGCAAAGTGTTAGGCGCATCGGTATCCCAGGTATGGCTGCTGCTTTCTAAAGATTTTATTGTACTAGTGCTGGTAAGCTGTGTTATTGCTACTCCTGTGGCATTGTATGTATTACAAAACTGGTTACAGAAATATAGCTACCGCATTGAAATAGGACCAGGCGTGTTTTTCCTTGCTGCATCCATGGCTATAGGAATCACTCTACTTACAATTAGTTTTCAGGCTATAAAAGCGGCGATTGCAAACCCTGTAAAGAGTTTAAGAACGGAGTAAAACTCCCTAAAGGGGCTGTAGAAGGCAGTTAACTATAATGATTTGAAATCGACGAGGTCAATATTTACACATTAAATTAAAATACAACTCTTTCGGGAGGCAAGGGGGTCACCATGTTCAGAAATTTTTTTAAAGTTGCCGTTCGTAACCTGGTAAAACGAAAAATATTTACACTGATCAATATTTTGGGACTTGCCACTGGAATGGCTGTGTGCCTACTGATTGTTTTGTTTGTGCAGAGTGAACTCAATTTCGACCAGCAACATGAAAATGGAAAAGATATCTATCGCATAGCACTCGAAAGAAAATATCCTGGTCATTCATCCTCCTACTCTTTTATTCCGCAGTCTATTGGGGCGGCTGTTAAAACAGAATTTCCTGAAGTACAAGAAAGTGTACGAATTTTTCCTTTCACGGGTGATGGCGGGAATTTCTTCTTACGCATTGGCGATAAAATGTTTGAAGAAAAAAGAGTGTTTGGAGTGGATTCAAATTTCTTTCGTGTGTTCACGAGTAAAATATTATTGGGTGACGTTACTACTGCTTTGATGAAACCAAATTCTGTTGTGTTAAATGAAACGACGGCTAAGAAATATTTCGGGTCTATTAAAGCAGCCATCAACAAAACTTTTGAAACACCAGACAACGATAATAATAATGTTTTTCAAATTACGGCTGTTTGTGCCGATTGGGAGGAGAATTCGCATTTTCTATTTGATATGCTTATATCTACAACCGGTACTGAATTTTTTAGCCAGCTTAATTACATCAACTTTTCTGCCCACACCTATCTTTTGCTAAATCACGAAGCATCTGCAAAGATGCTGGAAGCAAAGTTTCCACTTATTGTAAAAAAATATGTTGCAGGTGATATTGAAAGAAGATTAGGCCAAAGCTTCGAGCAATTTCAGAAGGCAGGCAATGATTATAATTATTATCTGCAGCCTTTACAAAAAATACATCTTATCTCCGATCTCGAAGGGGAACTTCAGCCAAATGGAAATATGACAGCCATATATATTTTCGCAGTTATTGCCATATTTATCCTGTGCCTTGCCTGCATTAATTTTATTAATCTTTCTACCGCACGTTCGGTTGAAAGAGCAAGAGAAGTTGGGATCAGGAAAACTTTTGGTTCCGAACGAAAATCACTTATAGGGCAGTTTTTGCTGGAATCCATTATGGTGAGCTTTATTAGTGTGTTAGTTGCATTTGGATTGATTGCCCTTTTACTACCAATGTTTAACCAGTTATCAGGTAAATCTCTTACAGTTGTTTATCTGCTTCGGCCAATTCATATTTTACTCATACTCGCTTTTGCCATTATTATTGGATTGATTGCTGGTCTGTATCCTGCGTTCGTTTTATCATCCTTCAAACCCATATTGGTATTAAAAGGGAGATTTAAATCCCAAAAATATGGCCTTGCTCTGCGGAATGGATTGGTAGTTTTCCAGTTTGCAATATCTGTGATTCTTATTATTAGTACCATTCTCGTGAACCGGCAAATGAATTTTATGCTCGGCGATAAACTTGGTTTCCAGAAAGATCATATAATCATGGTAGAGAGAACTGATATTTTAGGCACCCAATCAAAAGCCTTCAAAACAGAGCTGGCGAAAATCAGTGGTATAGAAGCAGTGAGCGGTACGAGCGCAATGCCCGGACAACAAAACTTTTTCGGTGTGGGTTACCAGGAAGAGCGTTCAAAAGATCAGGTTACAGGCCGTGGAATTTTGGTTGATGATTCCTACGCTAAAATATTGGGACTGGAATTGAAGGAAGGAAGGTTTTTTTCGACGGATTTTTCAACGGATTCTCTGGCAGTAGTCCTCAATGAAAAAGCTGTTGAAGAACTCGGGTTAAAAAATCCTTTAGGTGCAAGGCTCACAAGTCCTGATCCTTTTTTAAACTCCCCGGAAGGAAATGCATATACCTACACCGTTATAGGGATTGTAAAAGATTTTCATTTTCAATCGCTGCACCAGAAAATTGCACCTCTGGTTTTTAATTACTCTGGAAAATTTGGAGATGTATCTAATACAACAGCATTGCGCATTAAGGCTACCCAGTTTAATGAGGCGGTTGTTGCCATTGAAACTACCTGGAAAAAATTTATTAAAGACCGTCCCTTCCATTATTCATTCCTGGACCAGACCCTGGCGAGGCAATATCATAGCGAACATACTACGCAAAAGATTTTTACCATCTTTTCATCACTTGCCATTTTTATTGCCTGTATTGGCTTACTGGGTTTAGCGGCTTACACTACACAACAACGCACCAGGGAAATCAGTATTCGAAAAGTACTTGGTGCGAGTGTAGGGAGTATTGTGACTATGCTCTCGAAAGATTTTTTAAAGCTCGTTTTAATCGCAGCATGTATTGCATTCCCGGTGGCCTGGTGGGGAATGCATAAATGGCTGGAAGATTTTGCATATAGAATTCCCATTAGCTGGGGTGTTTTTGCAATTGCTGCTTTATCCGCCACATTCATTGCATTATTTACTATTAGTTTCCAGGCAATAAAAGCGGCTATTGCAAATCCTGTGAAGAGTTTGAGAGCAGAATGAACCCAATCCCTAATAGGCAATGTTCATTTAGTTGAAGAGTTTACGAACGGAATAAAAAATAAGAACTATGTTAAAAAATTATTTCCGTATTGCGATCAGAAATATAGTTGGCAATAAAGTATTTGCTGCTATCAATATTATAGGCCTCGCCATTGGTATTGCAGCCTGCCTTATACTGTTTATGGTTATAAAGTATGAGTTAAGCTATGATAAATTCCAGGCAAACTATCATCGCATTCATCACGTTGTTACCCGGGATAAGTATTCAGACGGATTAAAATATAATCCTGGTGTTCCTATTCCTGCACTTGAAGCAGTTCGATTGGATATTCCCCAGGTAATTACAGGAAGTTTATTTTCCAGTTATGGAAGCCAGGTAACGGTGACCCGATCAAATGCAGATAGCTTATCATCAGAAAAGAAATTTATTGAAGAATCAGGCAATTTTTTTAGTGATCCCCAATTTTTCCAAGTATTTACTTTCAAATGGATATCGGGTTCACCCGATGTATTAAAACAACCGAATGTAACTGTGCTTTCAAAAAAAAGGGCAGAAAAATACTTTGGGGATTGGAAAAAGGCAGTTGGACGATTTTTAAAATTAGATAATAATGTAACAGTTAAAATCGCAGGTATCGTAGACGACGTTCCGGGCAACTCCGATTTCCCATTAGAACTGGTTACCTCATTTGAAACCTATAAACAACATCCCGGGTTATATGGTTCTGTAAATGAGTGGGGGCATACCACAAGCAACTTTCAGATTTTCATGCTTCTGCCTGAAAGTATTAGCATTGCAACTATTAATTCTCAATTGGCACTATTCAGTAAAAAACATTATAAAAGTCGGGGTACTACAATCAGGTTAAATTATTTGCGTCCCTTAAGCGAAGTCCATTTTGATTCACGATTAGAAAGTTTTGGCAACCATGTCACAAGCAAACCAACATTATGGACACTCTCATTAATTGGCGTATTTATTATTATTATGGCTTGCATAAACTTTATTAATCTTTCCACGGCCCAAGCAGTTGGTAGAAGCAAAGAAGTTGGTATAAGAAAGGTGTTAGGAAGCAATAGAAGGCAATTGTTTATTCAGGTTATGGGCGAAACTGCAGTTATTGTTTTTGGGTCGGTCATTCTTGCTATCTGTATAGCAGCATTATGTCTTCCCTTTTTAAAATATATTTCATCTATTGAAGAAGAACTTGGCTTATTTACTCTGCGAAATTGTATTTTCTTAGTGACAATAATTTTTACAGTAACCATCCTGGCGGGATTATATCCATCATTAATTCTTTCAGGCTTTAAGCCTGCCATGGCTCTAAAAAATAAGATCACCTCAGCAACAGTTGGTGGCATATCGCTTAGAAGAGGGCTTGTAGTTCTCCAATTCGCTATTTCACAGATTTTGATTGTAGGTACCATTGTGGCCATCAGCCAGATGAATTTTATTAGCAATGCTGACTTAGGTTTTAAGAAAGAAGGGGTGTTTGTTGTAAATGTAAATAATGACAGTACGGTAGTATCCCGGCAGCATGCGTTTAAGCAAAAACTGATGCAGATGTCTGGTGTACAATCTGTGAGTTTTAGTAGTGATGTTCCATCATCAGATAATAATTGGTCCACCAATTTTGCCTTCGATCATAAACCAGATGAACAATTTGATTTATTTACAAAATATGCGGATGAAGATTATTTTAAAACATATGGATTGCAGATCATTGCTGGCAGGGTATTCACACAAAGTGACACCACCAATGAGGTAGTAGTTAATGAAACGCTGATAAGAAAATTAGGAATAAAAAATCCGAACGACATTATTGGAAAAGAAATAGGCCTCGGAAGGTGGAGGAAAGTTGTCGGCGTAGTAAAAGATTTTAAAACCAACTCCCTGCGGGAAGAAATAAAGCCTATAGCTATTGCTGAATATACTGAATTCTATGGAACAACCGGTATCAAATTAAAATCAGCGAATACCCAACAAACTATTGCTTCGATCCAAAAAATATGGGAAGATTTTTTTCCTGAATATGCCTATACAAGTTGGTTTATGGAGGAAAACATTAACAAGTTTTATAAGCAGGAAAATCAACTTTCTTTGTTATATAAAATATTCGCAGGCATAGCCATCTTAATTTCCTGCCTTGGGCTATATGGTTTGGTTTCTTTCATGGCGGTCCGGCGTATAAAGGAAATCGGTGTACGGAAAGTTTTGGGGGCATCAGTTACCAATATTATTTACCTGTTCTCGAAGGAATTCACGATTCTTATTTTTATCGGTTTCGTAATAGCGGCACCGGTTGCATGGTATATTATGAACAGTTGGCTAACTAATTTTGTTTACAGAATAAATATTACTTCCAAGGTTTTCGTCATTGCCATTTTATTATCGATAATAATTACATGGGTAACAGTAGCCTATAAATCAATAAAGGCAGCACTGGCTAACCCTGTAAAAAGTTTGAGAATGGAATGAGACCCCAACCCCCTGAAAGTGCTAAAGGAGGCAGTCAACCGTGGTGTTTTTTTAGACATATTCATGCATAATAATGCCAACAACAGTTCAATATTTACAAATTAATTTAAAATTTCCTCCTTCAAGGGGGCAAGGGAGGCTTCATGCTAACAAACTATTTTAAAACGGCAATAAGAAACCTTTTTAAGCACAAGATTTTTTCGCTGATCAATATTTTTGGCCTGGCCATTGGAATTGCAGCATGCCTGCTCATTCTGCAGTATGCACGTTTTGAATTGAGTTATGATGATTTTCAGGCGAATGCCGACCGAATATTTCGGGTTCAGCAAAATCGTTACAATGATGGCAAACTAAGCACTCAATGGGCCGCCGGTGCCGCAGGCATTGGACCTGCGGTGAAAGAAGCGATTCCAGAAATAGAGACGTTTGCTAAACTGACAAAAACCGGAGGTGTGATTACTTACGGAAATGAAAAGTTCCGGGAAGAAAAAATGTACTTCGCCAATGATGCATTTCTTCCGATGTTCTCATATAAAGTTATCAGGGGTAAAGTTGCTGGAGCGTTGGCAGAACCTAATACTGCAGTCATTACGGCATCGGCCGCAAAGAAATATTTCGGAAAGCAGAATCCGTTAGGAAAAACAATCAGCCGAAATAAAAAACAGGATTACAAAATCACTGCAATTGTAGCAGATATGCCTGCTAATACCCATTTAAAATTTGAGGTGCTTCTTTCTTTTGCAACGTTTGTAAAGTTTACAAGCCCGGAGGCAGAAACCGGGTTTAATTGGGATGGTTTTTATACGTACCTGTTGCTGAAACCGCACACGGATCCGGCAGTCGTGGAAATCAAAATGGCGCAAATGATCGACAAAAGATTTGGGGAGACATTGAAAGCAAGCAATGAGAAAGTAGAATACAGGTTGCAACCGGTTAAAGACATTCATCTTTATTCTAATTATATGATGGAGGCTGAACCCAATGGGGATGGAAAGTCAGTGCGTTTCCTGCTCATCATATCCATATTCATTATAGTAATTGCATGGATTAATTATATCAACCTTTCTACTGCACGATCAATTGAACGTGCTAGAGAAGTCGGCATTCGCAAAGTGCTGGGCTCATATCGATCTCAATTAATTCGCCAGTTCCTGATCGAATCATTATTGATTAATCTTTTAGCAGTAGTAGTTGCTTTCCTGCTGGTAGTAATTTCCTTACCGTTATTCAATTCATTTACGGGAAAGGAAATTAGTTTTTCTCTTTTGGGCGATGGAAAATTCTGGCTTGCTTTGGCCGGCATATTTGTGGCAGGGACTTTTTTATCGGGCCTCTACCCAGCTTTTGTACTTTCTTCCTTTAAACCGATAGCGGTACTGAAAGGCAGATTGGCAAAAACAAGTCATGGTTCTTTTTTGCGCCAGGCATTGGTGATTATTCAATTCGCTGCTTCTGTAGCATTAATGGTCGGAACATATAGTGTTTACCGTCAATTAAAATTTATGCAGGACCAGGATTTAGGAGTGCAAATAGATCAGACATTAATCCTTCGCGGTCCTAATGTGACGGATTCAACCTACATGGAACAGTTAACTGCTTTTAAAACAGAAATGAAACGGGTTCCCGGCATCCACACAGTGACTGCTTCTACGGAAGTACCCGGACAAAAAGTTGGTTGGAATGCAGGAGGAATCAGGCTCACGGGCAGCGATCCAGGAAAATCGAACCAGTATCGGGTGATTGGGATTGATTATGATTTTATAGATGCATACAAGCTAAAAATCTTAAAAGGAAGAAAATTTTCAGAACAATATGGAACGGATCGGCAATCTGTACTTTTCAATGAAGCTGCTGTGAAATTGATGGGATTTACGAAGTTAGAAGATGCATTGAACAAACGAATAGATTTCTGGGGAGAAACATATACTATTATCGGGGTCTTAACCAATCATCATCAGGAATCATTAAGAGAAGCCTATGATGCACACATCTTCAGATTAATTCCCGACAGCGATAATTTTTATTCTATAAAAATGCAACCAGGTACCCACAACTGGAATGATATAATAAAAAAAACGGAAAGCAAATGGACTGCTTTTTTTCCCGGAAATCCGTTTGAATATTTTTTTCTCGATGACCATTTCCAGGAACAGTACAAAGCTGACCGACAATTCGGAACAACATTCAGTTTGTTTGCGATGCTGGCCATTTTTGTTGCATGCCTGGGACTATTCGGATTGGCATCCTTTGTAACAACCCAACGCACCAAAGAAATAGGAATACGGAAAATATCCGGTGCCGGCATTTCAAGCATTTTAATATTGCTCACCAAAGATTTCATCAAACCCATTTTCATTTCATTTGCAATAGCAGCACCCATTACCTATTACTTGATACAACAATGGCTCGAAAACTTTGCCTTTAAAATTAGTATTAGCCCATGGATGTTTATTTTCCCCGCAATTCTTATTCTACTGATCGCAATAATTACAATAAGCACACAAACCATTAAAGCAGCATCCGCCAATCCCGTGAAAAGTTTAAGAACGGAATAATTACCCCGTATCCCGTACCTCTATTCTGTATCCTGTATTCAGTATTTAAAAATCTTTCCATGATAAAGAATTATTTCATAACGGCCTTTCGTGTCTTAATAAAAAACAAAACATTCAGCCTTATCAATATTATTGGTTTGTCTGTTGGCACCTTGTGCTGTTTATACATATTGGTGTATGTACAGGAGCAGTACAGTTATGATAAACACCATAAAAATGCTTCTTCTATTTATCGCATTAACTCTTCACTTGCCATGAAAGGAGATAAGCACACAAATGCAACGGCTTCGCCCCCAATAGCGCCAGCAATGAAGAATGATTTTCCTGAGGTACAACAATTCACACGTGTCATTTCCACTATTGGCGTAAAGCAACATCTGATCCATTACAAAGAGAAATCCATTTATGAAAAAGAAGCATTTTTTGTTGATTCAACTTTTTTCGAAGTATTTACCTACCATTTCACCCATGGTGATCCCCGGAATGCACTCACCGAACCATATTCAATAGTATTGCTGAAATCCACTTCAGACAAGATCTTTGGCAAAGAAGAACCAGTAGGGAAAATGATTGAAATCGAAAATGCTTATGGCAAACATGATTTTAAAGTAACAGGTGTAGTAGATGAAAGGTTAGGAAAAACACACATTCAGGCTAATCTTTTTTTAACGATGAACAGTGGAGGTATTGGTGAGTATGTGCGACAGAATACTTCCTGGGCAGGTAATAATTTTGCCAACTCTTACGTAAAACTTCACATCCGTTCCGATGCTTCCACCCTGGAGAAAAAGCTCCCGGCATTCCTAAATAAATATGGTCAACAGCAGTTGAAAGAAATGGGCATGCAAAAACTATTGCATCTGCAGCCGGTTAGTACTATTCATACCACTACTGACTATGAGGTGGAAATGTCGAAAACAGTAAGCCCGTCCTTCCTCTATATTTTACTACTCATTGCTTTATTAATCCAGGTAATTGCCTGCATTAACTTTATGAATCTATCCACGGCACGGGCTTCCAAACGGGCCATAGAGGTGGGTATCAGGAAAGTTATAGGTGCAAACAAAGGAGACCTCGTAAGGCAGTTTATGAGTGAATCATTTTTATTATCCCTGATTGGAGTATTGATAGCATTACCTTTATTATTATTGGCTCTGCCATTTCTCAATCAGATAACACATTCTGAAATTCGTTTTTCATCGCTTCTTGACTTCAGGGTTTTGTTATTGCTAGGAACAATTATAGTTGTTACAGGGGTCGTTGCAGGAATCTACCCGGCATTTTATCTTTCTGCTTTCCAGGCTATAAAAGTAATCAAAGGAAATTTTACCAACCATATCTCCGCAGCAGGTATCCGTCGTTCGCTGGTGGTGTTCCAGTTTGCTTTGTCCATTGTACTTATTGCAGGGATCATTATTATCTACAGGCAATTAGATTATATTCAGAGTAAGGACCTGGGATTTGACAAAAACCAAAAACTCATATTTAGTTTTTATACAGAAGATACAAAAAGTAAAATGGACATTTTTGCAAACGATCTACGGCAAATCGCTGAAGTTAAAGCAGTAAGCAAAACCAATAATTACCTCAGCCAATTTGTATTTAATGATCATGGTGTTTACCTGGCAGGTGGAAATATGGCAAATGCAGTAGATGCCCAAAACATGACCACCGACGAATACTTCTTAAGAGCAAATGGGATAAAATTAATCAGTGGAAGAGATTTCAGGCAACACGATTCAGGTAAAGTGCTGGTCAATGAAACTTTAATAAATAGATTGGGATTGAAACGGGAAACTGCGCCGGGCACCAGACTATACACGCAATTTGCACCCGACCCTCCTACTTTCGTTGTGATAGCCGGCGTAATGAAAGATTTCAATTACAATTCCCTCCATGAAAATGTAAAACCATTCATGCTGCTGCACAATCCAAAGAGTAGCAATTTATTCCATATGGTAGTGGCCGTGAACAGTTATAATTATCAATCCTTACTTAGAAAAGTAGAAACCATATGGCACAAAGACTTACCTGCGACACCATTTGAATATTCGTTTCTTGATGAAGAAGTGAGAAAGCAATATGATTCTGAGATCACATTATCGAGGATCATAAATTCATTTACCATAATGGCTATACTTATCTCCTGCCTCGGTCTTTTTGGGCTTGCTGCATTCAGCGCTGAACAAAGAAAAAAAGAAATCGGTGTAAGGAAAGTTTTAGGTGCAAGTGTACTGGGCATTGTTCAGCTTTTGTCAAAAGACTTTGTACGGTTAGTGATGATAGCTATTATAATTGCGACACCTGTTGCCTGGTGGGCTGCGAGTAAATGGCTGGATGCTTTTGCATATAAAACGGATATCAGTTGGTGGATTTTTGCACTGGCGGGATTATTGGCTGTATTTATTGCATTGTTTACAGTAAGCTTTCAGGCAATCAAAGCTGCTGTAGCCAATCCGATAAAAAGCTTGCGCACTGAATAAACTATACAGATCAAAAATAATTATTATACAAACAATGAAAAGAAATAAACTACTTCAAATAATGGTTGCAATCCTCATATCAACAGCGCAACTTTCTGCTCAAACAATCACTCCTGATGTTCAGGCAACCGATACATGGCAATTAATTAACCGTACAGCAACAAAGATTACTGAAGAAGGGAAGAAGGGAATTCGCTTAAGTGAGGGCCCGAATGAAGGTGTAATGATCCTAAAAGAGTATGAGTTTGCGAATGGCACCATTGAAATGGACATCAAAGGAAAAAATGTTGTCCAGCAAAGTTTTGTAGGGTTGGTATTTCACGGAATCGATTCGAGCACTTATGATGCCATTTATTTCAGACCCTTCAACTTCATAAATCCTGATACATCACGGAGAAGCAGAGCCGTGCAATACATTTCGATGCCTAATTATCCATGGGAAAAATTACGACAGGATTTTCCAGGTAAATATGAAAACAGAGTGGCACCCGTTCCAAATCCTGATGAATGGTTCCATTTTAAAATCAGTATTTCGGGAAAACAGATCAAGGTCTATGTCAACAATGCAGCAAAACCATGCCTTGAAGTTGAAAAATTAACCAATTCGAAAACAGGCGGACTTGCCTTGTGGGTTGGCAATAACTCCGGGGCAGCATTTGCAAACTTGAAAATCACGCCTCTATCGAATGATAAAGCGGAAGCCAAAATACCTTACGGTAATAATGCGGAAGCTGGCAAATACTTCAATACGGGAGAAGTGAAACTATATTATGAAACCTATGGCACAGGAAAACCCATCCTACTATTGCATGGAGGTGTTTACGGTTATATCAGTGAGTTTGAACATTTAATTCCAAAATTAGCAGAGAACAACCAGGTGATATGCCCTGTATTGGTGATGTCGGGTGATAAAGACGATTACTCAAATGTAGAAATGGTGGTAAGCTGTTATAAACAAATTCCGAAGGCAATGCTATCTATTATTCCAGGTTGTGGACATGTAATATTCTATTGCAATTTTCCGGCGGTATGGGAGTCGCTGAAAGGGTTTGTCAATAGTTAACCCCAACCCCTAAAGGGGCTATCGAAGGCACCCTCGTAGTAGAATTATTATTATGAGCTATCTATAATGGTTACAACAGTTCAATATTTACGAATTAAATTAAATGCCCCCTTCAGGGGGGAAGGGAGGTCCTTATGCTAAAAAATTATTTCAAAATCGCCTGGAGAAATCTTATTAAGAACAAAGTTTTCTCATTCATCAACATTTTTGGTTTGATGATTGGATTAACCAGCTTTCTGCTGATTTCTCTTTACATATTCGACGAACTTACTTTTGATAGGTTTCATAAAAATGCTGACAACATTTACCGCATCATTGAATGGAAAACACCACCCGAAGGGAAACAAATTAAACTGGGAAGTGTAGCTTACCAGATATCTGAAAAAGCCAAATCTGATTTCGCTGAAATAAAGGATGCAGCGCGTATTACTGCTCTTGGAAGAGTCAATGTTGCCACTCTTGAAAATACCAATGTATTCTATGAAGATTTCCGGATCGCCAACCCGGGATTTCTTACAACATTCGATTTTGAGTTGTTGCACGGAGATCGTCGAACTGCATTAACCGCACCCTTCTCAGTAATTGTAACCGAAGAAACCGCAAAGAAATTGTTCGGCACTTCAGATGTAGTGGGAAAAGCAATAAAAGCAGATAGAGATAGTGTACCCTATACAATTACAGCAGTTTTAAAAAATTTCCCTGTCAACTCTCACCTTTCATTTAATCTTTGTTTCTCCGAGGCTAGCATCATTCACCCGGATTTTAAAAAATTTATCAGCGCCGACTGGAATTCAAATACTTTTCCCTCCTATTTATTGCTGAATGATAAAACCGATCCTCATTCCCTGGAAATAAAAATTAATAACCTGGTTGCAGCAAATCATAAAAAAGAACTGTCGGGTAAACCAGATTTTACATTGCAGGCCTTACCCGATATTCATTTTTATTCCAATGGAATTGAAGGAAATTCAGGGAGTGGAAATATCAGGTATATCTATATTTTTTCGATCATAGCTTTTTTCGTGCTTCTGATTGCCTGTATCAATTACATCAATTTGACCACAGCGCGTTTTGCCAACAGGGCAAAAGAAATTGCAGTACGAAAAGTGGCTGGAGCATCCCGGGAAAATCTTACAGCTCAATTCCTTACAGAAGCATTTGTTGTGACGGGGATTGCTTTAGTGTTGGCGTTGATACTGGTGAAAGTTTTATTGCCCGCGTTTAATTCTTTTACAGAGAAGCAATTAAACCTGGGAGTTGAAACTGATTATCGCATCTGGGTGGGAATTACTATTATTATTATTTTCGTTGGATTGATTTCAGGAATATATCCTGCCTTATTTCAATCCGGCTTCAAACCCCTTTCATTACTTAAAAGTAAAGTCAATGTAGGTAACTCCAATCTTTCAATGCGGCGATCTTTAGTGGTGTGCCAGTTTTCAATATCAATCATCATGATTGTGGCTACAATGGTCGTTTACATGCAAATGCAGTATGTAAACAAAAAAGATATGGGATTCAATAAAGAACAACTTCTCGTAATCGATATCAATAGCGGGAAGGTTCGCCGCGGTGCAGAAACGATTAAAACAGAATTTTTAAAACTGTCACAGGTGCAGGACGTTTCAGTGACTTCAAGAGTTCCTGGTGAATGGAAAGATATTCCTAAAATGAAAGTGAAACATCAAAACCTCAAGAGCAATGAGGGCAACGACATGTACTTTCTTGCAGGGGATGACGCATTTTTGAAAACGTATGAAATAACCCTTGCAGGAGGAAGAAATTTTATAAAAGGAAGCCTCGCGGATTCTGCTTCGATAATCGTGAATGAAACAGCAGCTAAACAGTTGGGGATAACAAAACCTTCTGACCAGATAATTGAGATCGCTCTTGAAAAACCTTTCTATGCAAGAATAATTGGTATTGTAAAAGATTTTAATTTTCAATCCCTGCGTGAACCTGTTGCGCCAATGTTAATTGGCTTTCAAAAAAATCCTATTCAAAATATTGACTATTTCACTGTGAGAGTCGCCCCTCAAAATGTCGGTGAAACACTCCGGCAAATGGAGGCCATCATCCATGGCATCGATCAAAAGCATTTGTTTGAATATCATTTCCTGGATAAACAATGGAACTTGTTTTACCGCGAAGATAAAATCAGGGAAACCCTTTTTCTCATTGTTGCCCTGCTTACTATCCTGATTGCCTGCCTTGGCTTATTCGGCCTGGCGACGTATGCTGCCCAACAAAGGATTAAAGAGATCGGTATTCGAAAAATATTAGGCGCCAGTGTAACCAATATCGTTTCCATGTTGTCAAAGGATTTTCTAAAGCTCGTTATGATAGCTTCCGGGGTGGCATTCCCTGTAGCCTGGTGGGCTATGAACAACTGGCTGCAGGATTTCGCTTATCATATCAGTATCCAATGGTGGATTTTTGCAGTTGCCGGAGGTTTAGCAATATTGATTGCCCTGATAACAATAAGTTTCCAGGCAATTAGAGCGGCAATCTCAAATCCGGTCAATTCTCTTCGAACGGAGTAAGGACCGGGTGTTTATCAACCGTTGCTTATTTGAAGGAAGGGCATGACCTGAAGTTCATTCTGTCCATTTACTTTTTCCCCATAATAAAAAGGTGTTAAATAACACCAATAAAATATATAAAATGAAAAAATGGTTCGGACTCATTTTAATTCTTGCCCAATTATCAAATAACGCTATTGCACAGGAACTGCCAGGAAAACGGGACTCTATTTATTCAGAAGTTCTAAAAGAAAAAAGGGTTTTACAGGTTTTGCTGCCCGAAAAATATAAGCCGGATTCAAAAGAAAAATATGAAGTAGTTTACCTGCTCGATGGAAAAGATAATATTAAGCTTATATCCCAGATTCAGCAATTTGCCGAACAGGAAAGTTATATACCTCCATTTATTATCGTAGCTATTTTTAATACCGACCGTAACCGGGATTTAACCCCGACACCTTTGAAAAATTTATCAACTTCAGGAGGAGCAGCAAATTTTCTTTCGTTTTTAAAGAAGGAGCTTCTTCCATACATTGATAAAACATACCCAACCAATGGTGAAAACATTTTGTATGGCCATTCGTTTGGTGGCTTGTTTGCTATGTTTGCCTTATTAAATGAACCGCAACTTTTTTCATCGTACCTGGCGGTAGATCCTTCATTCTGGTGGGATAACGGTTATGTGATTAAACAGGCGGCTGAAAAACTAACCACTCTTTCAGGTTTGAATAAAAATCTTTACATCAGCGGACGCGAAGGACATTACCCTGAAATGGGTATCGATACAATGGAATCCATTCTTAAAATAAAAGCCCCGACGGATTTACCCTGGAAAGTGGTGGGCTACGAAAATGAAACACACAACTCCATTAAGTTGAAAAGTATGTATGATGGATTGAAATTCGCGTATAACGGTTATAAACTAAAAAATGAGTCCGTTGAATTTCACCCAATGAATGGTATTGTATTAAAAGACAGTCCTTATGTTGTATACTGTTTTAGTAACTTCCCGATTCGGTTTACTTCAGATGGAACTCCGCCTACAATAACATCAGCTAAAATGGAACGGGAAAATACTCTTTCGGGCCCGGCAGTATTGAATTTAAAATCGTTTACTCCAAGGGGGAAGTATGACAAGAATGCCAGAGGAAAATTTATATTAGGTGAAGCTCCTACCCCATTTGCCAAACCCGGCAAGTTCAAACAAGGTGGTTTTTCTTATTCCTATTATGAAGGAAAATGGGATAGTTTGCCAAATTTTAAAAAACTAAAGCCAGTTCAATCAGGAACTATAGACAAAGATTTCACATTTCATAAATTTCCTTCTAAAATACATTTTGCCTGCCTGTTCGAAGGGCTTCTGGAAATAAAAGAAGAAGGCTATTATATATTTGTTCTAGATTCAGATGATGGTGCTAAATTTTATTTGAAGAATAAATTGCTTATCGATTATGATGGATCGCATACCAACAATCAATCGCAAACTTATTTATTGCCTTTAAAAAAGGGTTTCTATCCACTCAGGCTTGAATACTTTCAGAAAGAAGGAAGGTTCGATCTTAGGCTCCGGTACCTCACTCCTGGCAGTAAAGAGCCAGTTCCCATTCCTATGGAGGTTCAGTATAGTAGTAATTAGATTGCACCTTAATAGCCACGAATACACAAAGACACAAAGAAATATTTCAATTCAATTGAGTTGATTCTCTTTAAACCCTCTCTTCGCTGTACAACTTTGTCACTGTCCGGTTATTAATCTAAATTGTCCGTTTTCGTAACACCAAGAAAAAAAAATGAATACAACTCGCTGACAATAAAGGCCCCTGGCTTTGGCACAGTGCTGGTATTATAAAACATGCAACTGTATATGAATTTTACAATTCAACCATATTCAATAACTATATTAAACTAAATTTCCCCTTTGGGGAGCCAGAAGGTCTATGTTTAAAAATTATTTCAAGGTAGCTTTCCGGAACCTTGCCAGGCACAAATTGTTTTCATTCATAAACATTTTCGGATTAGCATTGAGCATGTCCGTTTGCCTGATCGTCCTGATGGCAGTTAAAGACCAGATCAGTTACGATAAATTCCATCCTCATCCCCAAAGAACGTATCGGATTATCACTCAACTTACCAATAAGGAAGGTAGAGAATATCGATTTGCTACTACAGCCCTCCCGTTAGCAACTAATCTTTCCAAAGACTATAAATTTATTGATAAGTCAGTCAGAATATATCCGATTGGCGGAAAAAATGCCAGTTCCCAAGACAAGGAACTGTTAATCAAGTGCGCTTTTACTGAGCCGGATTTTTTTAAAGTGTTTGGGTTTACATTGAAATCTGGAAATGCTTCGTCTGCCTTACTACATCCTAATAGTATTGTATTGAATGCCGAAACAGCAAAAAAATATTTCGGCAATATAAATCCGGTAGGCAAAATAATTACACTGGAGCAGTTTGGAAAATTTGAGATCAAAGGGGTGCTTGACAAACCGAAAGGGAAATCACATATTGATTTTGAATGTTTGATTTCTATGGCCTCATTGCCATTACTTGAGAAATCAGGTAACTTATCTGCTATTTCCGAATCATGGAACAATTACAGTTCGGCCTATACGTATGTTACCTTAAAACAAAGCATTTCTAAAAAACAACTTATACAGGCTGTAACCCAGGTCGCTTCGATAATTACTAAAAATACAACTAAGGTTGGAAAAGAAAATTATGCCTTCGATGTGCAGTCACTAAATAAAATAATTCTCGGAGAAGAACTTAGACATAACCTCGGCAACACTGGTTCGCTGGAGAAAGTTATGGCGACTATCATTATCGGTTTCATCATTTTATTATCAGCCTGCTTTAATTATACAAATTTATCTCTGGCACGTGCCCTAAAACGAGGAAAAGAAGTAGGAATTCGCAAAGTTTCAGGAGCTTTCCGTTTGCAAATATTTTATCAATTTATCATTGAATCCGTTGTAATTGCGCTATTGTCTTTGGGGGTTGCTATGTTGTTTTTTAAATTATTAAACGACTATGCGCCATTCGGAGGTGGATTCATCCCTGAGGGTGCAAGCATTGATCTAAGTGTGATTACCTGGTTTTTCATTTTTGCCCTTTTTACCGGATTACTTGCCGGCACGTTGCCTGCATGGGCGTTGTCATCATTCAAACCTGTAGAAGTATTAAAAAATTTATCTAACATAAAATTGTTTGGCAGTTCCGGTTTACGAAAAGGATTGATCATTGTTCAATTTTCCTTATCCCTGATAATTATAGTTTTCACCCTGACATTTTATAACCAATTTAAATACCTTGCGAATGGTGATCCGGGTTATAATGTAAAGAACATTGTCAATATTTCCATCAAAGCTTCCGAATACAATCTTCTCGCAAACAATATTGCACAACTAAATGGGGTGGAATCCATCTCGGCTACATCCACGAATCTTGGCAGAAGTGCTGCAGGCGAGGTTAGAGTTAAGCACGCAAAAGACAAGGATGCTGTTCATATGGAATTTTACGATGTGGATCCAAACTTTATAAAGAACATGAGACTGACTTTGATATCAGGTTCCAGTTTCGGTGTTAAGACAACCGATAAAGAAACAAGTGTTGTTATTTCAGACTTAGCCCGCCAAATTCTGCAATTCAAATCCCCCTCCGATGCCATTGGACAAATAATATGGATAAACGATACTACTGAAGTTGAGATCGCAGGAGTAATTAAAAATTTTTATTATCGGGGTCTGGAAACTCCATTTGGACCAATGATGCTACGTTATCGCCCCGCTGAATTTAAGTATTTACATGTCAAAACTATTACTGCAGGAGACAAGGCAATGCTGGCATCCATTGAAAAAATTTGGAAGCAAACATTTCCTATGAAATCATTTGAGGCAACCTGGCTTTATGATGAAATCCATTCAAGAAAGGGCGCATGGGACCAGGTGTCCATGCTTGGTTTTCTTGCGATCATAACCATTACTCTTGCTTGCATGGGTTTATTAGGAATGGTAGTATACAATACTGAAACGAGGAAAAAAGAGATTGGTATTCGCAAAGTAATGGGGGCAAGTGTAGCAGCAATCATGGGCCTGCTCTCGAAAAATTTTATGGGGTTAGTAATGATAGCAGGTTTAATTGCCATGCCTGTTGGTTATGCACTGAGTTACTTTTTCCTCAGCATATTCGCTAACAGGATTTCTATCGGATTCGGAATATTAACTGTGAGCTTTATGAGTATGCTTGTATTGAGTTTACTGACTATCGGGGCACAGATTTATAAAGTAGCCATTTCTAACCCCGTGAATGCCTTAAGGTCAGAGTGATATTGTCAATTGGCTTGTACAGAGATTCGTATTGACCAAAAAAAAGTTAGATTAAGAATGAACTAAATGAATACGTTTCTTCATTTAAATATTTTATTTAAAGAGAGTCTATTTAAAAATAAAGCGAAACGGGTCATCACAGAAACAGGTATCGCTTAGGCAATGTGGTAACCTGACTGTACGATATTGAAAAACAAACTGTCCGTTTTCGTACACCAGCGGTTCCATTCCTCCTTTCAACTTCCTGATTATAAATACGTTTATTCTTGGCATAACACTGGTACAGTGGAATGGTACGTAAAGTATCGTACTTAAAAAATCCTTTTGCATACGGAGAGATATTAAGAACATTGTAAGCATTATCCGACATAAGTTTATTGATTTTTATAAAACACAAATCATGATTCGGAATAACGTTCAATTTTCATTGCGCCGTTTAAGCAGGCAAAAAATACATACCGCTCTTCATTTAGTGGGATTAACACTGGGAATCAGCGTATGCCTGATAATAGGACTGTTCGTTAGGTATGAATTAAGTTTTGATACTTATCATGATAACGCCAACCGCACTTATCGAATCAACTCTGTATGGAATGATTTTGGAAAAAAAAATTTTCATTATTCTACCCCATTCCCGTTAGCAAACGAAATCCGGAAATCGATCACTTCAATCGAGCATGTAACCCATATTCACCATCCCATGGGAAAGCCGATCATTGAAATCAATTATAATAAAAGGTTCAAGCAAGAGCACGTGATGATAACTGACCCGGAATTCCTTGATGTCTTTAATGTCACAGTAATAGCGGGCAACGGGTATGAAGCATTACGGAAACCTTATCAGGCCCTTCTTACGGAATCTACTGCCAAAAAATTTTATGGTAAAGAAAATCCTATAGGCAAAACATTCAAATACAATAATAATTTCATCATTACTGTAGCAGCCATCATCCGTGATTTGCCAGGCAATACTCATTTGCCGGCATCCATGGTTTTATCAATGTCGACAGATGAAAAGTTTTTAAATACGAGTACCACTCATTTCGGATCCGTCTCAGGAGGCACTACTTTTATCGTGTTGCCAGAAGGAACAGATACTAAAAGCATTGATGCAAACCTGAAAGCGATCTATGATAAAACAGTTAACGCAGACCCTCGCCTCCCCAAAAATGTTCGGACTGATGTTGTATTGCAACCTCTTTCCGATGTACATTTTAATTCTACTTATGCCGGCGGGGGGGAATGGGTAAAATCATTGGATAAAACCTGGCTTTGGTTTTTTGGCAGTGTCGGATTGGCGGTACTTGCCCTTGCTTGCATTAATTTTATAAACCTATCTACTGCCCAGGCGATTACCCGCGCAAAAGAAATAGGTGTGCGTAAGTCTATTGGCGCGGGCCGTTCCCAATTAATTGTTCAGTTTCTTTCTGAAGCATGGCTTCTTGTTTTTGCATCAGGTGCATTGGCAGTACTGGTAACGAGTACCTGTTTGCCTTTTATTAATACCCTGGGAGGGAAAAGCATCAGCTTTGATATTTTTCACTCGCCTGAATTAATGGGAATAATGTTTATTGGAATTGTATTAACTGGTCTTATAGCCGGATTATATCCAGCCTGGCTGATCACAAAATTTCAGCCCGCTCTAACCTTAAAATCGGGAATGATAACAAGTGATCCTAAATCTACTTTCTTGCGGAAAGGACTAGTGGTAATGCAATTCAGTATTTCTGTGTGCTTGTTAATAACGCTGATGTTTATCGGGAAACAAATGAATTATTTAAAAAATAAAAAACTGGGATTCGATACAGAAAATATCGTGACTTTTTCAATCCCTGATAATACCAAAAAAGAAGCCCTCGAATTTGAACTTAAAAAACTTTCCACGGTAAAAGACCTTTCTTTTTCTACCAGTGCCCCTGGTACCGGGGATCATTGGGGAACTTTAATGAGTCTTAAAGATGGAGATGATCCTTCAAGGCAAGGTGTAACAACTATCTATGCTGATGACCATTACTCAGGGATGTATGATCTGCAATTGAAGGAAGGTAGATTCTTTAAACTTAGTGATACAGCTGCAGTATCCGAATCGCTGCCGGAAGGACAGCGCTTTCCTAAGGTAGTAGTTAATGAAAAACTTGTAAAGGCTCTTGGCATCACATCAAATAAAGTTGCCCTTGGTCAACGCTTTTGGATAGGAATGAATGGTTGGAGAGCAGAGATTATAGGGGTTATTGCCGATTTTAATATTTCTTCACTACATGATGAAATCAAACCTACCCTGATCACTCAGTATACTCCCTGGTATGACAGAGTGAATGTAAGGATCCATGCAGGAGCCAATCTTCCTTCAACAATGGCCGGGATAGAATCTGCGTGGAAAAAATCTTTCACGGCGGGAGTTTTCGAATTTCAGTTTTTGGATGATCAGCTCGATGCTTTGTACAAATCAGAAACCCGGCTGTATACATTGTTCAAGATTTTTTCGGGGCTTGCGATGTTTATTTCCTGCCTGGGATTATGGGGTCTTGCAACTTTTGCCGCTCAAAAACGTACCAAGGAAATCGGTATCCGTAAAGTGCTCGGAGCGTCAGTAGCAGGAATCACCAGGATGCTGTCTAAGGATTTCTTAAAACTGGTATCTATTGCCATTCTGATTGCATGCCCTCTAGCCTATTTTGGGATGTACAAATGGCTGCAGAATTTTGCATACCGCATTGACATCAGTTGGTGGGTTTTTGCAATAGCCGGAGTATGCGCAATCTTGATTTCATTATTTACGGTAAGCTTCCAGGCAATTAAAGCAGCCATGAATAATCCGGTTAAGTCGCTCCGCACGGAATAAAGAATAACTTTTTAATACTGCATGTTTGCATGCACGTAAGTTGGAGATGAGAATACATTGATTTATGCTAAGAAATTATATAAAAATTGCACTTCGTCATTTCAGGAAAAATAAAGTTTTTTCTGTTCTGAATATCACCGGGCTCGCCATTGGCATGGCAGCCTGCCTGCTGATACTGCAATATGTTAGTTTCAAATTAAGTTATGATCATTTTCACACGGATGCAAATAATATCTACCGGGTAGTAAATGATCGTTATCAAAATGGTAAATTAATTCAGCACGGAACTATTACCTATTCTGCTATTGGAAAAGCAATGAATGACGATTACGATGAAGTGCAAAAAAATACACGCATTGTACCCACAGGTGAAAAAATAATTATTTATGAAGATTTCCAATTGCATGGTGGGTAATGCACAACTGGCTGCAGGATTTCTCTTACCGTACACCAATAAATGGTTGGGTGTTCCTGTTAGCCGGCATAGCAGCATTACTGATCGCATTAATAACAATAAGCTTTCAGGCTATCAAAGCAGCCATAAGCAATCCGGTAAGATCACTCCGAACAGAATAAGGAGTGGGTGTAACCATAAATAATTCAATGAATAAAATAATTAGAAATTATTTTTCAACTAATCAAAATCCCCCCATCAGGGGGGCAAACAGGGTTTATGTTTAAAAACTATCTCAAAATTGCCTGGAGAAATCTTTTAAAGAATAAAACTTTTTCCATCATCAACATCTCTGGACTGGCTATTGGACTTTCATGTTTTATACTGATTGCTCTTTATGTTTTGGATGAAGTGAGTTTTGACCGGTATCATGAGAAAGCGGATCGAATTTTTCGAGTTCATTCAGACATAAAATTCGGAGGCACTGATCTCAAATTGGCTGTGACCTCAGATCCAATGGGAGCAACCTTAAAAAAAGATTATCCGCAGGTAGAAGAATATGTGAGATTCTATACTTCCAATGGATCTAAGCTCATAAAAAAAGGAAATGAATACATCAAAGAGGCGAAGGTGGTTCACGCGGATTCCACCTTGTTTCGTGTCTTCAGTTTGCCAGCCATCACTGGAAATTTGGCAACTGCACTAAATGAGCCTAATACTGTCGTCATTAGTGAATCAGCTGCTAAAAAATATTTTGGTACTACTGATGCAGTTGGGAAAGTTGTGGAAACAGATAAAAATACTTTGTATAAGGTTACGGCGGTGATTAAAAACATACCTCATAACTCTCATTTCAATTTCGATTTTATTTTTTCTATTGATAATGTTGAATATGGGTATGGAAATTTTCTAAGTCATAATTTTCAAACCTATATTCTTTTACAAAAAGGAACCCATTATAAAACTTTTGAAAAGAATTTTGCACAGGTAATTCAAAAATATATTTTACCGCAGGCAAAACAGTTCATGCAGATCAACAGCATGGATGATTTTGCAAAAGCAGGAAATAAGCTGGAGTACAGTTTAATGCCGTTAACTGCTATTCACTTGCGTTCAGACAGGTTCCCTGAATTAGGTACTAACGGAAATATCCAGTATGTGTATATTTTTTCAGCAGTTGCCATTTTCATTTTGCTGATTGCCTGTATTAATTTTATGAATCTCTCCACAGCCCGATCTTCAAACCGCGCTAAAGAAGTAGGGATCCGCAAAGTATTGGGAACTGAGAAAACCAGTCTTATTCAACAATTTCTTACGGAATCAACCCTCATGGCAATTTTCTCCATGCTGATAGCACTCCTGATTGCCTGGCTTGTATTACCCTTATTTAATGATATTTCGAGTAAATCACTAACGATCCAAAGCCTGTTCAGTTCCCGGATATTACCTGTTCTGATTGTACTTCCCTTTTTCGTTGGATTATTAGCTGGAAGTTATCCTGCCTTTTTTCTCTCTTCATTTAAACCGATACAGGTATTGAAAGGAAAAATCGATTCAGGGTTCAAAAGAAATCATCTACGAAGTTCGCTGGTCGTTTTTCAATTCGCCACCTCCATCTTTCTGATCATAGGAACCATTGTTGTTTATAAACAACTTGACTACATACAAAATACAAAATTAGGATTCAATAAGGACCAGGTGCTTATTATTAATGGAACTGGAGCTTTAGGAGATAATGCTAATTCTTTTAAAAATGAAGTGTTGAATATGCCCGGAGTGGTAAGCGGTTCATTCAGTGGCTACTTGCCTGTGTCAGCATCTGCCAGAAATGATAATAGCTATTCCAAAGAATCTGTGATGGATAGTGAGAATGGTTTCAATATGCAGACATGGCGTATTGATTATGCCTACGTAAAAACCCTGGGCATGGAAATAATTAAGGGACGAAATTTTTCGGTTGAATATGGAAGTGATTCTACTGCCATCATTATCAATGAAACCACCGCAAAACTTTTAGGCCATGATGATCCAATTGGAAAAAAAGTGTATGCATCAGAAGGCGATGGAAGTCAAACCATACCATATACTATTGTTGGTGTTGTAAAGAACTTTCATTTTGAATCTTTACGACAAAATATTGGTCCATTATGTTTGATCCTTGGGAAGAGTCAGTGGCTCGCATTATTTAAAGTAGATAGCAAAAATATTCGGGGGCTTGTTAAGCAGGTTGAAACAAAATGGAAGGTTATGGCTCCTTCCCTACCCTTTAGCTACCGGTTTCTTAATGAATCGTTTGACAATATGTATCGTACAGAACAGCGTGTTGGAAAAATAGCGCTTTCATTTGCAGTACTAACCATTTTTATTGCCTGCCTTGGCCTGTTTGGATTAGCAACATATATGGCGGAGCAACGAACCAAAGAAATTGGGGTACGAAAAGTTTTAGGGGCTACGGTAGGTAATATCGTCAATATGTTATCGAAAGATTTTTTAAAACTTGTCATCATCTCTGCGTTCTTCGCCGTACCCTTTGGATGGTGGATCATGAACAAATGGTTACAGGATTTTGCATATCGGATAGATATTGGATGGTGGATATTTTTGGTTGCAATCGGCGTATCAATAATCATTGCATTGTGCACAGTGAGTTTCCAGGCACTTAAAGCGGCATTAAATAATCCTGTGAAAAGCCTGAGGACGGAATGAAAGTTGAATTGATTCATTAATCATAAATGAAATTACAAATAGGAGTAGCTGATGTTAACATGTAAACATTTAAAAACAAATTAAATTCCTCTCTTATGGGGAACCAGGGGGTTATATGATTAAAAATTATCTTAAAGTTGCCTGGCGCAACCTGCTTAGGAGCAAATGGTATTCTTCCATCAATATCATCGGACTGGCTACCGGTATGGCGGTAGCCTTATTAATCGGGCTGTGGATATGGGATGAATTATCGTTTGATAAGTACCACAAAAATTACGATAAGATAGCCCAGCTGATGACAACCCAAACCTTTAATGATAAGGTAGGAACTGGATCTGCTGTTTCCATGGCAATGGGCATAGAGCTTAGAGATAAACATACCAATGATTTTAAGTATGTCACTCTGGGCTCCTGGAATTTTGGACATATCCTGGCAGTTGGTGAAAAAAAAATATCCAAATCGGGGATGTGGGTTCAACCTGAATTTCCTGCTCTCCTGTCATTGAAGATGTTGAAAGGAAGTAGAGAAGGTTTGAAAGATCCCTCTTCCATATTACTCGCAGAATCCGTATCGACGGCACTGTTTGGAAATACCAATCCAATAAATATGACTGTTAAATTAGATAACAGGTTGGATTTTAAAGTTGCTGGCGTGTATGAAGATCTTCCTCACAATTCTTCATTTTATGAAACCAAATTATTACTCGCCTGGGATAAATATGTTTCCACTGAAAACTGGTTAAAAGAAGCCGCGACACAATGGGGTAATCATTCCTGGCAATTATTTGTTCAGATGAATGATAATATTGACTTCGATAAAACAACTGCTAAGATAAAAGACATTCCCAAAAAGCATGTTAAAGAGGGAAAGGAAGAAGTTATACTGCATCCTATGAGCAAATGGCATTTGTATAGCGAATTTGAAAATGGTAAAGTAGTTGGAGGACGAATACATTTTGTGTGGCTTTTTGGAATCATCGGTGTCTTTGTGTTATTTCTGGCATGCATAAATTTTATGAATCTGAGTACAGCAAGGAGCGAGAAGCGGGCCAAAGAAGTAGGGATTAGGAAAACTGTAGGTTCCTTGCGCCGGCAACTTATAGGGCAATTTCTTAGCGAGTCTTTGTTAATTGCATTGATTGCTTTTATATTTTCTATAGGTTTTGTGATTCTATTACTCCCATTTTTTAATACTCTTTCTGATAAACAAATCTCCATCCCCTGGAACAACGCTCTCTTTTGGCTAATGACACTGGCTTTTACCTTTTTTACAGGTCTTGTTTCTGGCAGCTATCCTGCATTTTATTTATCGGGGTTCGAGCCTATAAAAGTTTTGAAAGGAACTTTCCGCGCTGGTCGTTTTGCTTCCCTCCCACGTAAAATTCTTGTGGTGATCCAGTTCACTGTTTCAGTAACCCTGATCATCGGAACTATTATAGTTTACAGGCAAATTCAATTCGCAAAGAACCGCCCGGTAGGTTATTCGCGGGAAGGACTCATTACTGTTATGATGAACACTCCGGAATTATTTGGGCGTTATAACGCTTTACGAGACGCGTTAATGAATACAGGCGCATTGGATAATATGGCTGAATCTTCCAGCCCCTCCACCGGCATCTGGTCTAACCAGATCGGCTTCGAATGGAAAGGCAAGGACCCAAATACCACACCACTATTCGGAATCGTTGCCGCAACTCACGACTTTGGAAAAACGATCGGTTGGCAGATTAAAGAAGGACGTGATTTTTCAAGAAACTTTCCCACTGATACCGGAGCTATCATTCTAAACGAATCAGGAGTTACACTTACGGGTTTTAAGAACCCTGTGGGTCAAATAATAAAGTGGAATGATAAAGACAGGACTGTTGTTGGAGTAGTCAGGGACATGGTTATGGAATCACCCTATACCCCGGTAAAACCAACCGTTTTTTTCCTTGAATACGATTGGGCAAGTGTTATCACTATGAGAATTAAATCAACAGTACCTGTAAGGGATGCGCTTTCAAAAATCGCCCCTGTTTTCAAAAAATTCAATCCGGGAAGCCCTTTCGATTATGAATTCATTGATGAACAATATGCCAAAAAGTTTTCTACTGAGGAACGGGTTGGAAACCTTGCTACATTCTTTGCTATTCTTGCTGTATTTATTTCTTGCCTGGGATTGTTTGGACTCGCATCGTTTGTAGCAGAACAACGCACCAAAGAAATAGGTGTACGAAAAGTGCTTGGCGCAACAGTATTTAATCTCTGGCAAATGTTGTCTAAAGATTTTTTTACCCTTGTAATTATTTCCTGTTGTATTGCAATTCCACTTGCCTGGTATTTCCTTAACGAATGGTTGCATCAATATGATTACCGCACACCGATATCGTGGTGGATTTTTGTTGCAGCTGCAGCCGGCGCAGTGATGATCACCATCCTGACAGTAAGTTTCCAGGCGATTAAGGCGGCACTGGCCAATCCTATTAAAAGTTTGAGAATGGAATGAAGAATAATTAGTGAAAAAACAGAATCTAAATTTTTATACAATTAAATCATCGGAATTCAACATCATTCAGGCATCTACAAACGATCAACTATGAACCAGCAACCATCAACCATCAACTAAATAACTTATGCTCAAAAATTATTTTAAAATAGTTTTACGGAATTTATGGCGGTATAAGACGTATACGCTGATAAATATTATAGGGTTGGGAATTGGAATTGCAGCTATGGTTTGGGGTTATCAAACTTATCAATTTTCATTTAGTTTCGATAATTTTCATAAGGACAGGGAAAATGTATTCAGGGGATTGACCAATAAGGTTGGCAGTGATGGTATTAAAGGAATTTTTCCAATGGCTGCAGTTAAGGCCGCCAAAACGGATTTTGCAGGAATTACGGAAACTGTTCGGTACGACCGAAGGGGAACAAACATTAAATCCATAAAAGGGGAAACGTTTGCTGAACAGCTCTATTTTACTGATCCATCTTTTTTTGATTTTTTCAATTTTCCCTTAATTTCTGGAAATAACAACCTGAATGATCGAAGTGCTGTACTTATTACCGAAAACATGGCTAAAAAATATTTTGGCAATGAAAGTGCAATAGGCAAAACAATTATCATATATGCCGGCGAATCTTATGCGATTGGTTTGACCGTGAACGGTGTATTGCAAAATTTGCCGGTTAATTCCACGATTCGTTTTGATTTTCTTACAAATTTTGACAATCAATTGAAAGGCGATGGCACCAAGATTGCTCCTGACGATTGGACGTGGTTACTGGATGCTGCCTTTTTTAAAGTTGCCCCTGGAACGAATACAATTTCTCTGGAAAAAGGATTGAATAAATATATATCTCCTCAAAACAAAGCTCGCGAAGATTGGAAAGTATCAGGATTTAAATTAATTACACTCAGCGAAAATGCAAGGCAGTCTAGCTATATTGGTGATAATAATTTGTTTGAAAGGCCGGAGGACTCTGCTGCTTATGGCCCTTTTATTTTTGCTTTCCTGATTCTTCTTTCAGCATGTCTTAATTTTTCGAATACAACCGTTGCCCGTGCCAATTCCAGGTTAAAAGAAATAGGAATGCGCAAAGTAATGGGCAGTACGCATAGCCAGTTAATGCTGCAGATGCTGATCGAATGTGCGATCATCGTTATAGGGGCTATTTTTTTATCTATGTTATTCAATTCCTGGTGGCTTCCTACTTTCAACAAGATGTTTACTTTTGTTGATATACAAGCAAACTACCTGCATGATCAGAATCTCTTCCTGTTCTTAGGAATTATGCTTGCGATAACAACATTAATGGCAGGTGCCTATCCTGCATTTTATATCAGCCGTTTCAATCCATCAACCATATTTCGTGGTTCAGTAAAATTTGGTGGTTCCAACTTATTTTCACGCCTGATGCTGGGATTGCAAATATCCATATCCATTATCACCGTTATTGGAGGAATAGCCTTTGCAAAAAATGCGGAATTTCAACGAACCTATGATTTTGGCTACAATCTGGAAAATACGATAGGGATACCAGTAAAGGATCGAAATGAATTCAATGCGATAAAAAATGAATTGGCAGCCATTCCACAGATACAGGCGCTTGCAGGAACAAGAAATCATATCAGTTTTGATCAACGAAGGGCAGTGGTTGATGCAGAAGGCACAAAAAAGGAAGCTAATTATTATGAAGTAGGAAAAGATTATCTGGTTGTAATGAATCTTAAAATGTCTACGGGCAGAGCATTTGATGCTTCCATGGAATCAGACTATTTTAAAACAGTGCTGATTACACAGAAAATGGCAGCTATGTACGGTTGGAAAGAAGAAGAAGCTTTGAACAAACAAATACACATTGATACAACGACCTATTCAGTAATAGGGATTTTAAAAGATTTTCATTCAAATTCTCTTTTTGAGCCACTCGAACCTGCAGTAATAAAACTTGTAAATGAAGACCGATTTAGAAACCTGATTATCCAGGCTAAACCGGCGGATTTAACAACGGTCTTTGAGAAAGCAAAAACAACATGGGAAAAACTTTTTCCATTGCGACCATACACTGGTTTTTATCAAAATGAAATCATTGCAGAATCCTACCGCGTAAGCAGTAGCATTGCAAAAATATTTTCTTGGTTTGCCATTGTATCCATTTTATTGACCGCAACAGGATTATTTGCCCTGGTATCACTCACCATGCTGAAAAAAATGAGAGAAATCGCATTGAGAAAAGTAGTCGGTGCCACTCCACGTGATATCATGGTGTTGATCAACAAAGGATATTTCTGGGTATTTCTGGTGTCTGCTGTATTAGGCTGTTATGGTGGTTTGTTATTGACAAAACTTTTGTTGGACATGATATTTAAAGTAAATGTTGGAATAGAAAACTCAACACTAATTATATCGGTTGGGATATTGTTTTTAATTACAGCATGTACAACAGGCATAAAAGTATGGCAGGCGGTAAGAACAAATCCGATTAAAATGCTACGAATGGAATAAGTAAAGTAGGTGGTGAATGAAACCATTATAATAAACTATACCCGTTATTAATAATTAATTGAATGCAGCTATTACTCATGATCAATAATAGAATAATTAACCCATTAATTTCTTCTTCAAGGGAGATTACCCATGCTTAAAAACTATCTAAAAATCGCACTGAGAAATTTTTGGAAGAGTAAGACCTTCTCGATGATAAATGTTTTTGGACTGGCACTCGGCATGGCATGCAGCCTGCTTATTTTGCTTTGGGTTCAGGATGAGAAAGGAGTAGATGCATTTCATGTGAATGGAAAAAGATTATTCAGTATTTATGAGAGACAGTTCTACGATAATAAGATTGATGCATTTCATGTTACGCCTGGTGTTTTACCAGATGAAATTAAAAAAGTCATTCCTGAGATCGAATATGCTTCGGGAATGGCCTGGACAGACTGGAGTACTTTTGCTGTCGGCGATAAAATCATGAAAGTTGAAGGCAATCATGCAGGTGCCGACTTCTTCAGTATGTTTAGCTACCGCTTGTTACAGGGAAATGCTGCATCCGCACTGAATACTCCGTTAAGTATTGCAATATCACGGAAAATGGCTACCCATTTTTTTGGAAGCCCACAGGCTGCCATAGGAAAAACGATCCGGTACGAAAACTTTAAGGATTATAAAGTCACCGCTGTATTTGAGAATATTCCCTCAAACTCCTCACGCAAATTTGAGTTTCTGATTAACTGGGCATCCTTTCTTGAAAGAAATGCATGGGCAAAGGAATGGGGGAATAATGGTCCGAATACATTAGTCATGCTTCGTGCGAATGCCAATCCTCATGCAGTTGATAAAAAAATAAAAAAGTTTCTTGATACCTATAATAAAGACCAGAGCGCAGGCTTTCGAATTGAGCTGGGACTTCAGCGTTACGATGAGCTATACCTGCATTCGCTCTTCAAGAACGGGAAAATCAGTGGGGGCCGAATTGAGTATGTTCGGCTGTTCAGTATCGTTGCTGTTTTTATCCTCTTGATTGCTTGTATAAACTTCATGAATCTTTCCACTGCCCGGTCAGTTAAAAGAGCACGGGAAATTGGAATCCGCAAAGTAGTGGGGGCAGTCCGTTCTGTATTACGCTACCAGTTTATTGGTGAAGCAGTGTTACTGTCTTTTTTCTCGATCATTATTTCCTTAGTACTGGTTGCGTTGATACTACCTGCATTTAATAATATAACAGGGAAACAAATTTTACTGCCGGTTGAAGGAAGCTTGTTCTGGGTAAATCTCTTAGCACTGACACTGGTAACCGGTTTTGTTTCGGGAAGTTACCCCGCAATATTTTTATCATCACTTAATCCTATCCGGGTACTTAAGGGTACATTGAAGTTCGGTTCGGGAGCGGCGTGGTTCCGCAAAGGTTTAGTTGTATTTCAGTTTGCCCTGTCTACAATTTTAATAATTGGTACCATTATCGTTTCCAAACAAGTAGATTATATACAATCTGAACACCTGGGATACGATCGTGAAAATCTCATCTATATTCCGTTAGAAGGAGATCTTACGGGGAAGTACACATTATTTAAAGAACAGGCTTTAAAAACTCCGGGAGTTCAGCAGGTAAGCAGGATCACTCAAACCCCTACGCAAATTGAAAATGGAACCGGGGGCGTTGAATGGGAAGGGAAAGATCCCAATACCCTTCCGATGTTCACACAGGCAGCAGTAGGTTATGATTTTGTAAAAACATTGAATGTTCGGGTACTGCAGGGGCGCGATTTCTCCAAAGACTTTGCCACAGATTCAGTTGGATATATTATTAATGAAGCCGCTTTGAAAAAGATCGGTTATAAGGATCCTGTCGGAAAACCATTGAAGTTTTGGGGAAAACAAGGGAAAATAATAGGAGTATTAAAGGATTTTCATTTTAATTCATTGCATCAACCCATTAATCCTTTGGTGATCAGAATGGGGGAAAATATAGAATATGGATCTGCACTGGTACGTCTGAACCCTACAAAAACCAATCAGGCCCTAACGGATCTGGAAAAAATTTGTAAACAACTCAATCCGAAATTTCCCTTTACCTGCAATTTCTCTGACTCTGAATACCAAAAATTATACAGTAGTGAACAGGTAGTAAGTAAACTTGCAAATGCCTTCGCATTTCTTGCAATATTTATTTCATGTCTGGGCTTATTGGGGCTCGCCCTGTTCACCGCTGAGCAGAGAACAAAAGAAATCGGCATTAGAAAAGTATTAGGTGCAAGCTTTGGATCGTTATTTAGTTTGCTTTCCAGAGAATTCTTATTTCTTGTGTGTATTTCACTGGTAATCGCGTCACCTATAGCCTGGTGGGTCATGAACAACTGGCTTCAGAATTATGCTTATCGCACTCCCATTTCATGGTGGATATTTTTGTCGGCTGGCGGAATCGCTATACTTATAGCATTAATAACGGTAAGCTTTCAAGCTACAAAAGCTGCCATCGCAAATCCTATAAAAAGTTTGAGAACAGAATAAATGCCATTCCTACAAAGACAGTATTCCTTTGAGAATATTTTAATAATATCCTTTTCTCTTATGATAACAACAACTAGCCTTATGATAACAACAACTATTTATTAATTAAAAAATTCCCATTTAAGGGGAAGGGGGGTATATGATTGGAAACTATCTAAAAATCGCTTTAAGGAATTGTAGCAAACGCAAAGGATATTCTTTTCTCAATATTGCAGGACTGACCATTGGAATGACCTCTTGCATGCTCATTTTCCATCACGTATCTTTTGAAAAAAGTTATGATGGATTTTCACCTATTGGAAAAGATGTAGTTCGTTTGCGTTTGGATAGTTACCAGGAAGGAAAGCTCGCCTGGCAGTCCGCAACGACCTATCCTGCCATTGCACCTGCGCTCCGAAAAGATTTTCCGGAAGTAGAAGATTTTTGCAGACTGCATGATGCCGAAATGCTTCTTACAAATGAAACCCGCAATACAAAATTTAATGAAACCAAAGGATATTTTGCTGATCCATCAGTAATTAAAATGTTTCATATCCAATTGCAGAAAGGGAACTCACTATCGGCCTTGGACGGGCCGGATAAGATGGCTATTTCTGAAACTATGGCCAAAAGATATTTTGGAAATGAGGAGCCCGTTGGTAAAACCCTGATTGCAAGAAATCCCGACAATTTTCAAACATACGAGATAACCGGAGTATTTAAAGACTATCCGAAAAACTCTCATTTAATCATTGATTACCTGGTTTCGTATGCGACACTGGGTAAAATTGCGCGTTTGGGTGGAGATACTACCAATGCTACCGAATCAAGTTGGGGATGGTATGATTTCTATTCATACCTGCAATTGAAACCGGGCACGGATTCCAAAAAGTTTGAAGCTAAACTTCCTGCATTTTGCAAGCGCTACATCAAGGACCGGAGAGATGAATTGTACATTATGCCGCTTACAGATATTCATCTTCAATCAAATTATAACCAGGAAGCAGAAGTAAACGGAAATGGTCAGGCGATTGGGTTTCTATTCCTTATTGCCATATTTATCATTGGTATTGCCTGGATCAATTATATCAACCTGGCTACAGCTAGATCTGTTGAACGAGCAAGAGAAGTGGGTGTTAGAAAGGTTTTAGGTGCCGTACGTTCAACGCTTATCAGGCAATTCTTAGTGGAAAGCTTTTTGTTAAATATTATTGCCTTGTTCTTATCTCTAGGGGCATTTTATTTGTTACTTCCCGGTTTTGATAGATTTGTCGGAACGGATTCAAACACAGTTACGTTTCTATCCCCTGATTATTGGTGGTTATTCCTTACCCTTTTTGCAGGCGGAACATTATTATCCGGTCTCTATCCATCCATGGTGTTATCCTCATTTCAACCGATTACAGTTTTAAAAGGTGTCTTTAAAAATACCACTGGTGGAATCAGCTTGCGAAAAGGCCTCATTGTAATTCAGTTTATTACTTCAGTGGTTTTGATTGCTGGTACCATCATCGTGTATCAGCAGGTTAACTATATGAGGAAACAACAATTGGGCGTAAATATCAATCAGACACTTGTCTTACAGGGCGCTGGTTCTTTACAGGATTCTCTATACCAAAATATATTTCAGCCATTTAAGACCGAACTGCTTCAACAGGCAAATATTAAAAATGTATCCGCTTCCTCCAGTGTAATGGGAAATGAAATTTACTGGACAAATGTCCTGAACAGATTGAATACACAAAATGAAACTGCTGTTACATTATATCACATGGGTGTTGATTATGATTTTGTGCCCGCATACGATCTTAAAATAGTAGCAGGCCGAAATTTTTCCAAAGAATTCGGAACTGATGAAAAGGCTGTCCTTATCAATGAAAGAGCTGCAACCCTGTTAGGATACACGAACCCAAAAGAAGCAATCAACAGCCAATTAAAAAGAGGAAGTGATACATTAACCATTGCCGGTGTTGTGAGCAACTATCATCACCAGGGACTACAAAAATCAATTGATCCGATGATCCTCTTGCTTCGCACAAACACTCGCAATCATTACTCAGTAAAAGTAGGAGCATCTGATATTCAGAAAACAATTGGATCAGTTCAAAAAGTCTGGAATAAATATTTTCCTGCTGATCCATTGAATTATTATTTCCTCGATGAAACATTTAACAACCAATACAAGTCTGATGCTCTATTCGGAAAAGTGTTTGGAGTATTTGCATTTTTAGCTATTATGATTGCATGCTTTGGCCTATTAGGTTTGTCCGCTTACAATGTTTTACAACGTTCTAAAGAAATAGGCATTCGAAAGGTTTTGGGAGCATCTGTTCAAAACATTTTGTTATTACTATCCAGAGATTTCCTGAAACTCATCCTGGTATCCCTTGTATTAGCTGTTCCGGTAGGTTGGTTTATAATGCATGAATGGCTTCAGGATTTTGCTTACCGAATCAATATTTCCTGGTGGGTTTTTGCAGTCGCAGGAATTATTTCTTTAAGTATTGCATTAATGGTCATCTGTCTGCAGGCATTAAAAGCTGCTGTAGAGAATCCGGTGAAGTCACTGCGTACAGAATAATTCATTCATATCACGAATAAAATCGTTCTGTATCAGATTTTGATAGGAAAAGTAAAGGTTTGCCTGCATTCAAAAGCGAACATGTTTGTATCAAAAACGGGCACTTGAAATCTTTTCATTAGGGATAAATAATTGATAAATAGGAGTATAGGATACTGGCATTTTGTTCGCCTGTGTTGATCAAACGCGGGTAAGCTTTTTATAAAAATATTTTAGAATTACAAATATTTCTTTCCCTACGTTCAGCCAGGTACATTCTATTTACCATCACCCATGAACATGAACTGAGAACCATGAACTATTAACTATTAACTTTAAAAAATATCATTATTCTCAAATTCTGAAAGTAAAATGCTAGAACTACAACATGTTTCGAAATGGGTGAACACTGGAAGTAATCGCACCTTTATCTTAAAAGATGTAAATCTAAAAATCAGCCAGGGCGAATTTATTTCAATTATGGGTCCTTCAGGATCAGGTAAATCAAGTTTGCTGAATATCATTGGCATGCTCGACGAGCCCTCAGAAGGAGAATATTTCTTTATGGGCGAGGCTGTTCATAAATTAAAAGAAAAACACCGTTCAGCATTATACAAACAATATATTGGTTTTGTCTTTCAGGCGTATCATCTCATTGATGAACTAACAGTATATGAGAATATTGAAACTCCCCTTATTTATCAGAATATTAAAGGATCTGAAAGAAAAGGAATGGTTGCTGATATACTGGATCGTTTCCAGATCGTTGGAAAAAAAGACCTGTTCCCCTCACAGCTTTCAGGCGGTCAGCAACAACAGGTTGGTATTGCCAGGGCGTTGATTGCGAAGCCTAAATTATTATTGGCAGATGAACCTACCGGTAACCTGAATTCAAAACAAGGTGAAGAGATTATGGAGCTTTTTAAGCAATTGAATAGCGAAGGGGTGACTATCATCCAGGTAACTCACTCCGATAAAAATGCATCGTACGGCACGCGCATCATTAATCTGTTAGATGGAAGAATTGACAACCAATTGTAATAAAATCAGGAGTCATGAAGATGTTGAATATGAAAAAAATATTATTTTATTGTAGTCTGATGGGTGGTTCGTACTTGGCCAATTGTCAAACTAACACTTTAACCTTACAACAAGCAGTAGAAACAGGAATCAAAAACAATCTTGAGGTAAAGCAAAGTGATTTGCGAATGCAAACTGCTGCCGTTAATTGGAAACAATCAAAAGCCAATCTCTTCCCATCATTGCAGGGATTTGCCAATCATGGCATCAACCAGGGCCGGAGCATCGATCCTTTTACGAATGCGTTTGTGAACCAGTCCATTAATTTTGCAGGGTATGGATTGAATACTTCTGTAATAATATTCAATGGCCTTGGGATTCAAAGTAACATCAGACAAAATGCCCTGACCTACGAAGCTACCCGGCTAGAGCTACAGCAAGAAAAAGACAACCTCACCCTAAGTATTATCCTTGCTTATCTGCAGGCCTTGAATAACGAGGATTTATTAACCCAATCCCGAAACCAGGCTCAGGTGTCAACCAAACAGATTGAAAGATTGGAAATTTTATCGCGCGAGGGTGCTATCCCCCCGGCACAATTGTACGATCTGAAAGGTCAATTAGCAAATGATGAATTGTCGATCGTTAATAATCAGAATGCAACAAATGCAGCCAGACTTACCTTGAGTCAACTCATGAATGTTCCCTTCGACAAAAACATTCAGCTTGAAAAATTAAACATAGACCAGGTGTCTGCAAATGACTCTGTAACACCCGAAGAAATATATAAATTAGCCCTGGGGCAACTTGCTCTGGTGAAGGCGGCTCAGTTGCGAACTCAAAGTGCCGAAAAGGGAATTAAGGCGGCAAAGGCTGAATTCTACCCTACCCTTTCCTTAGGTGGAAATGTAAACACCAATTACTCGAGTGGTGCTAACCGTGATCTTTTTTTGAACACCACCGAGATAACAACCACTCAATATGTAACGATAAATGGTGTGAAAACTCCTGTAATAAGTCCGAAAGACAATTTTGATGTGCAAAAAATAAAGTATAACGAACAATTAGACAATAATCTTTTTACTTCTGTTAACCTGGGCCTGAGGATTCCCTTATTCAATGCCTTGCAGGCAAGAAGCCGTGTGAAGCTGGCGCAAATCAATCAGAAGAGTGCAGAATATGTGGAACAAACAACCAAAACTCAATTATCACAGGCCATTGAACAGGCTTATTTTAATATGACGGCCGCTCAGGACCGCTATAGAGTATTAACCGACCAGGTGAATGCTTTTAAAGAATCATTTCGGTCAGCTGAAATACGATTTGATGAAGGAGTTATTAATTCAGTTGATTATATAATTGCCAAGAATAATCTTGACAGAGCAAATCTAAACCTGATTTCTGCGAGGTACGATTACCTATTGAGAAATAAAATTATCGACTACTACCAGGTCAAACCTTTGTGGTGAAACCTAATAACGCTTTTGGTAACGAATGGACGCTAATGCTAATTTCTAAAGAACGCGCTCGATGGTCCAGTAAAGAGCGATGCATGCGATCAAGATAGATATGGGATATACAATGTATTTCCTGTACCAGATTTTCTTCCCAAACGGAATAATCAGGAGAAGATAAACGGCAGCAATGATAGCTATCTGTCCAATCTCTACACCTGCATTAAAAGAAATTATAGAAGTATAAAATTGATTGCGGGGTAATCCTGTTTCGTTTAATGCACTCGCGAACCCAAGTCCGTGTATCAACCCAAAAATAAATACAACCACTACCCGCCACGGTTTTAATTCGGACAATAAGATATTTTCAATGGCTACAAACGCAATAGATAAAGCGATGATTGGTTCAACAATATCTCCTGGTGCAGTAATGATATTTTTCATACTTAGTGCCAGCGTTATTGAATGGGCGATGGTAAATGCGGTTGCCTGCCAAAGAATGGTTTTCCATTTCGTATTGATCAGGCATAATGCAGTGATAAAAAGGATATGATCCAACCCGTCAGGGATAATATGTTTGGTACCGAGCTTCAAATAAAACCATACTACATCGCTGGCAGGAACTTTTTCCAATGCATAATTAATAGCGTGCGCCGAAAGGTCGGTAGCAAAGAGACACGCTATTGCCAGGACTATAATCTTTGGGAAGTATTTGTATAGTGAAAGCATCTATAAACTTGAAAGGGTTTTTATACCTTCTGTCTTCAATTGGTCAGAAATATTTGCTCTACTAGCCACTACCTGTTGGAGTAAAACTTTTCCTGCATTTGGATCTCCAGCCTTACTGTAAATTAATCCTGCCCGGCACAGTAAAGTGGGATTCTTGCTATTTGTTTTCATCGCCACCTTAAGGTAGGGCAATGCTTTTGCATATTCACCTTTAGAGTAGTACACCCAAGCGACGGTTTCATTGACGTCTATATTTTCAGGCCGGCGATTGTATTCAGCTAAAGCGTAATCAAGCGCCTTATCATGATCGTTCACTTTTAGAAAAGCGTAGGCCAATTCACGATCTGAGTAATGGCCGATGCTATCTTTTTCCTTTTCTTTTTCAGTGGCAGTGATCATGTCTTCCACAATTAATCGGGAAATAGCATTTGCTTTATCAGGTTGGCCTTTCAGCAGGTAAACGTCTGATAATTCGTCCTTCAGGGAATAATCATGTATCAATGAATCCGCCTGATTGTATAAAGAAATTGCTTCATCATATTTTTTTTCAATCACAGCTATTCTTCCCAGACCGGCAAGTGCATATGCATAACGTGGCCGTTCATTCAATGCAATATGGTAGTGCATTTCAGCACTTTTCATATCCCCGGTTTTTTCGAAAAGGTGAGCTAGTTGTACCCTTGTCCATGCAGTGGTTTCATCACCAGGTGCCCCTGCATCAACAGCCAGTTTCATGGCTTCAATGGCTCCAGGATAATCTCCATGAATTTCCCGCAGGTAAGAAATGCGGGCATACGATCTTATATCAGGACGGATGGAAATCATCTTTTCCAGGTTCTCTACGGCAGCTTTGTAATCACCCATCTCAACATAACCATCTACAAGGGTACCATACACAAATGCATTATATGGATTGATTGAAACCGCTTTTTGGGCTGTAGCCAATGCTTCAGCAAAATGATGTTCTGAAAGAAAAATCATTGCTTTTAAAGAAAGCGCTTCAAAATTATTTTCATCTGTTTTTAATACGTCATTAATAGATTTCATAGCTGCCTGGTCGTAATACATATAATTCCCGGTAACCCGTGCTTCCCGGATGTATAACCCCGCTAAGGCAATCTTAGATTTAGCGTGATCTGGATTGTCCTGTAGATTTTGTAATAAAGTGGCAGACTGTGATCGAACCTGTTTCCATTCCTCAGTTGCTCCTTCAGCTCCTTTTCTTTCTAAAAGAAAATATACTTTCGCCTCTTTATTTTTTTCCTTCGCTTCGTACCGGAAGAAAATAAAAACTACTGCTGCTATAAAAACAGCAATAGAGATAAAATAAATATTATTTCTTTTCATGTTATCTGATATTACCAATATTGTATGTAACTAAGTCCGCAGAGATACTGCGGACTTAGTTTAGTTAACTATTTAGCCTTCACCAATTGTATACTGTTCAAAACACGTCCGTTAACAGTGGTGTTAACGAAATACGCGCCTTTCCCCAGAACATTTGTTTGCCATTGGATCGAATACATGCCAGGGTTATGCTGCTTGTCAACAAGCATCTTTACCTGCTTCCCTGTAGCATCATATACCGCAATTGTAACTTTTGATGAACTTGTCACTCTGTACCTAATGGTATTGTTATCCGCAATCGGATTGGGTGTTGCCGTTACAAAAACTGCAGGAGAAGAAAGTCCGAGTGAACTTTCGCTTCTAACACCAGGAGTTTCGTTCATTACCGGAACAGGGCCTTCCATTTGACCAGTTGTTGGAGTTGACTGGTTAGGTACAGCACAACAGTTATGTGTACCTGGCCATGGTAATTGTACAAATGGAAAATAAGTATTGAAAGTAGTGTCATTTTTTTCTATACCAGTTGTATAGGTAAGAACTTTCAATAGATTGGGCGTAACACCATTGGGTCCCCCCGTATAATCATCGTAAAATAATCCAAGTGCAGCTAACACTATTCCGCCAACAGCTTGTAATTCTATACGCGTTACATCATCTTCCAGCCTTCTGCCATTTGGAAAACCATCCATATTCGGTATCCATTGAAGATTCTTATTGGTATTATATGCTGGATTGGTAAGGCCTAACACGACAGCCTGAACGAGTCCAAGGGAACTAAATAATTCAGAAGTTCGCTGAGTAACAGGTACCGCCATATTCAAACGCAACATGTCTCCTCCATTTGGAAGAAAATTATTAATGAATGGTTTACCTTCTGCAAGTACGTTTCCGCCTTTTCCTGTTGCTAACTGGTATGGCCTTAAATTTGGAACACCCGTATGAAAGATGGGATATAAATCCACTGATCTTGGCGATCCTGGGGCAGGCAATAATAAGGTACCAAATATAGCATCATCCAGTGCCGTCCCTGTAAGTGCCGCTGACCCTTTTAAAGGAAATAATCCATTCTGGCCGTTTCCAAATCCAAAAGCGCCCAGCGAATTTCTCTGGATACGCAAAGGCTTAAATGCCGGAACAGCACCGCCAAATTTGGAGTCGTCCATGTATAAAGCCAGTTCAGGATTATAAAAATAATTACCAAACTTTTTTATGTTCGCGAGATCCTCGTAAGGAGTTAATGCATTCCATAAATCTTTATCACCAATAGGTATGACTACTTCATTCGTAAGGGGCATGCCTAGCCTTGAAACCTGTACCCATGATCCGGTGTGCGACTCAGTTCCGTTGTTATTTAAAACCCGGATCCTTCTACGGCTTGCAGAAGCCCAGACACCGATCACAAAATCACCATCTAATATGTTTTTTGCCTGTTGAACACCTTTGCGATCTTTTTGCAAAGTAGAAATATCTACCTGGAGGGCGATCACCGAAACATTCTTACATCTTACACCATCCTGGGGTGGAGTACCTGTTGTACGCGGCGCATCTCCTAAATCAAAAATACCTCCCAGATCAACAAAGAAAGGGTCATCGCTTGGGCCACAAAATACCTTTTCACCTGTTGTAGCTCTGGCGATTGATCTTTCAATAAAAGTAGAATACTTAGCAACATTCAATCCTACCGGCGAACTGATAGAGCGGGGACCGATGTTTGGAGGAGGCACTTTACCATCTTGTACTACTTTTTGAAAGCTTGCCCCACCATTCATACTTCTTTCGAGGGTATATGTTGTTTTAAGATTTTGCTTTCCCAACCGGATATTGAAGAAAGTAGTTGGATCCTCATTTGTTTTATTAAATGTGAACCTGTAAATAATGTCATCCCCCTTTGTGCCGATATTATTATCAATATGGATCTCATAGCGGATGTTTTCTCCAAATTGGTAATAGTTGGGTCCTCCTTCTGGTAATTGCAATGGGATGTAATTCGCAATAATAGTGACCTTGTTAGGATCATCGGGATTTCGAAAGGCATACAAGTCTGTATTGTCGGCCTGAGGATCGTTTGCAATCAATGGAGCTTCCCGGTGACTGGAAGACATTAATAACAACGAAAAAGAAAGTAGACAAACCACGGACTTAATAGTTCTTGCCGTAATTTTTGTTTGTTTCATTGTGTCAATTTTAAGATGAAGAATAAATGAAATGAGTAAATCAACGCAAAGAATTGCATCGATTTTTAGATTGGAAATGGATGGGAAGATGGAAGTTAATAAGCTTCGGAAGGGTATGTTTTGGTCATTAAAGCCTTGGAACAGTTCAGTTACGAGATCGCGTTAATCATAGATTTGGAGGACATACAATTTCCTTAAATTGTATCCGGCGGTATGCAACTTCCTTTTTCAGTAGAAGTATTTATGCTATTTGAGATTCTTGAGGTAAGTGTTGCAATGGTATTTATAATAGGTTATGAATAAGGGGATTTATTCGAAACACCAATGCAATACACCAAATTAGATTAAATGTTCTTGTATTTGGTATTATTTTATAATTAAACCAATGTTTATTTATAATTCAAAGATCCCATTATTGTAATTCTAAAAGTCAATGATGAAAACTACATTACCATTCTGCCATCCTGTCATTTATATTCTTTTTACTTTATCTTTGTCCTCCTTAATTTTTACAAAGAGATGTTGGATGTGATCATTAAATCTCATGATGAAAACCGTCAGGGCGAGGCTTATGCCCCCGTGGAATGGACGCCTGGTGTCTATTCCAAAAAATTTTATATTGAGAGCTATGGATGTCAAATGAACTTTGCCGATAGCGAAATAGTAGCTTCAATTCTACAGGAAAATGGTTTTGGAGCTACCAGGAATGTTGAGGAAGCAGACCTGATATTATTGAATACATGTTCTATCCGGGAAAAGGCAGAACAAACGGTGCGTAAAAGACTTACAGAATTTCGGAAACTTAAACAGGAAAGATCAGGAACACTTGTAGGAGTTCTTGGCTGTATGGCAGAACGCTTAAAAAGCAAATTATTAGAAGAAGAGAAGTTAGTGGACATGGTAGTGGGACCAGACGCTTATAGATCACTACCAGCCCTTATTACAGAAGCTGAAAGTGGACAAAAAGCTGTGAACGTTTTATTAAGCCGCGAAGAGACATATGCAGATATAGCTCCAATCCGTTTAAATAGCAATGGGGTTACTGCTTTTGTGAGTATTATGCGAGGATGTAATAACATGTGCGCATTCTGTGTTGTTCCTTTTACCCGCGGCCGCGAAAGGAGCCGTGATGCTGATTCTATCGTGAAAGAATGTATAAATCTTTTTGAACAGGGGTATAAAGAAGTTACCCTTTTAGGTCAAAATGTCGACAGCTATTACAGTGTGCCCTTATCCCCTTCCCATGGACTAGGCTTAGCGCCCCGCGAACCCTTACCTGTTGCGGGTGATATGGCAGGGGCAGTTACATTTGCAAACCTTCTGGAAAAAATTGCATCCATTCATCCTCAGTTACGAGTGCGGTTTTCTACTTCGCATCCAAAGGATATTACTGATGATGTGCTTCACACTATGGCGAAGTTTGAAAACATTTGTAAATACATTCACCTTCCTGTACAAAGCGGTTCAAACAGGATATTACAGCTTATGAACAGAACCTATACACGCGAATGGTATATGGCAAAAATTAATCGCATCAGGGAGATCATACCGCAATGTGGCATTAGTTCGGATTTTATTGCAGGGTTTTGTACTGAGACAGAAGACGATCATGAGGAATCATTGATGTTAATGGAGTTTAGTAAGTATGATTTTAGCTATATGTTCTTTTATAGCGAACGCCCTGGCACTCTTGCAGCAAAGCGATATTCGGATGATATCCCTGAAGAAATCAAAAAAAGAAGGCTTCACGAAATTGTAAAATTACAAAATCGATTATCCCTGGAAAGCAACAAAAGGGATATTGGAAAAACTTTTAAGGTACTCATTGAAGGTGATTCAAAGAAAAGCTGTAATGATTGGATGGGTAGAAATTCACAGAACAAAGTTGTTGTATTTGCAAAGGATGACTTTGTTTATAAAAGAGGAGATTATGTACTCGTTCATGTGCTTGAATGCACCGGGGCTACACTAATCGGAAAAATAATTTAAGAAAATAAAAATAATAGTACCATTAGCAGTGCGCTAAAGGTTTTTCTGACATGGAAATTCAATCAATAAAAAATAGGTTTGGTATTATTGGTAATTCTCCTGCTTTAAATTTTGCCTTACAGGTAGCGGCACAGGTATCGAATACCGATCTAACAGTCTTGATCTTTGGAGAAAGTGGTGTAGGTAAAGAAGCATTTTCTCAAATAATTCATTCTCTATCCGCCCGCAAACACAACCCATTTATTGCTGTAAACTGCGGGGCCATTCCTGAAGGCACTATCGATTCTGAATTGTTTGGGCATGAAAAAGGTTCTTTTACCGGCGCCATGGATAGTCGAAAAGGATATTTTGAGACGGTAAACGGGGGAACTATTTTCCTGGACGAAATTGGTGAAATGCCTCTTGGCACCCAGGCCAGATTACTTCGGGTACTCGAAACCGGTGAATTCATCAGAGTGGGTTCCTCCAAAGTACAAAAAACAGATGTACGCGTGATTGCAGCTTCCAACAAGGATTTGCTGGAATTGAATCACCAGGGGAGATTCCGTGAAGATCTTTATTATCGACTGAGTACAGTTCCTATCAGGGTTCCCGCCCTAAGAGATCGCAAAGAAGACATCATTATATTATTTAGAAAATTTGCAGCGGATTTTGCAGAAAAATATAAAGCGGCGCTCATTCAACTCGAAGATGAAGCAAAAAATCTGTTAATTAATTACCCATGGCCGGGCAATGTTAGGGAATTGAAGAATATTGCAGAACAGGTATCTGTATTAGCCAGTGATAAATTAATAAATGAAAAAGAATTAAAACGATTCCTGCCCGATAGGGATTTTAATCGTTTACCGGTTCTTGCAAATAATCCAGCTCAATCAAACGGACATGAATTTGCCAATGAAAGAGAAATCCTTTACAAGCTTTTTTTTGATATGAAAAAAGATGTGAATGAATTAAAGAAAATGTTTGTAGAGATTTTACAAAACCCTTCAATGGCATCTCAACATTCTGCTTTTATGAATGAGTTTAAAGAGATAAAGCCACAGGATATGATATCGGCCTCTGTACCCACTCCGGCTCTGAATACGCAACAACCTGTATTTTTACAACACCAGAACCGCGATGATATTCATCATCATGAAGAAGTTGAAGAGTCGCTTAACATTATGGATAAAGAAAAAGAACTCATCATTAAAGCATTGAAAAAACATAAAGGAAAACGAAAAGATGCATCATCAGATTTGGGAATCAGTGAAAGAACTTTGTACAGGAAGTTGAAAGAGTATGATATTAAGGAATGAGGTGCGATGTACGATGTGGGATGTGGTATGTAGGACGTAGGGTTTTAGTGTTTAGTTAAATGGGGTAAAAATGCTTAATTCAAAAAATGCTTTTTTAATTTGTAGTGCTTTCCTCCTTATAGTTGGAAATTTTAGTTGCTATTCATTTAAAGATGTTACTATAGCTCCGGAAGTTAAAACTGCTAAAGTAAATTATTTTGGAAACAAAGCATCCTACATCAACCCGCAATTAAGTCCCGCATTGACTGAGAAATTACGACAGAAGATCAATGGACAAACAAGGCTAACGCTGATCCAGGCAGATGATGCCCATTATGATATCAGCGGATGGATTTCTCAATATATGTTGACAACTTCAGGGATCTCTAATCAGCAGGCTGCAACCAACAGGTTAGTAATAACAGTGCATGTGATTTTCAGGAACAGGTTGGATGATAAGATGAATTTTGAAACAGATCTATCACGCAATTTTGATTTTGATGCCCGCCTTACATTACAACAGGCAGAGTCTCAAAAAGGAGATGAAATTGTCCGTAACATGACGGATGAGATATTTAACCGTATTTTTTCAAATTGGTAATTATCACTCATGACGAATCCTATCGATCATATTATTGAACATTTATTTGATAAAAAAAACTTCGATGATGTTTCTAAATCTGAGTTAGAACAACTGGTTGCAACCCATCCTTATTTTGCCGCCGGGCATTATTTACTGGCGAAGAAAACTCAAATAACTCACCCCGAACGCAGCATGGAACGGATTGCCACAACCGCACTCTATTATAATAATGCATTATGGTTGCAATGGTTGTTAGATCAGGGCAATCATTCCGATGAACAAAAACAGGATCAGGTAGAAATCCTAATAAATAATCATGATGATGAAGATTCTGCAGTGGCGGCAATTAGCACCAGCCTGGCTTCTGAAACGTACAGCGAGGAAAGTATAGGGCAGTCAGAAGAAAATCAAACAGCCATTCAAAGTCCCGTACCCACTACTGACCAGGAATCAAATCAGGCAAACCAGATTTTTGAAACCGATGCAGATTCCCATACCCTGGGGGATGTAGAAAAGATGGTGGACTCCTATCTCCCCGCCTCAATAGAAACTCATTCTAATTATGAACCCGTAAATGAGAGTGAAGAAGAAAACGAAATTGACTCCCTCAAACAACAAGAACCAGACGGAGATCCACCGGAGTTAATTACAGACGATGATAATCCTCCCAAGTCAGAAATAACGGTTGAGCAATCACCCTCAGATAAAGATTATTCAACGCCAGGGGACTACAATACCTTTGAAAATGATTCACGCGAGGAAGATCATACTAAACCAACATTGATTAATCAAGAACAATCTTCCCCATCTCAGGAGATTGATACAGTCGAAGATGCAGAAAGCCGGGCGTCTGCCGCAAGTATACAAAGAACGTTATCAACGGCTGCGCTGGTTCCAACCAAGGCAGATATCGAAAAGAATGAATTTACTTTCGAACCTTATCACACCATTGATTATTTTGCTTCACAGGGAATAAAACTGCAACAATCGGATCTATCAAAAGATAAATTCGGAAAACAATTAAAAAGTTTTACCGAATGGCTGCGAAGTATGAAACGGTTACCCCAGACTACGATAGAGTCAAACATGGATGAAGCCACGCAGCAATCTATTCAGCAAATAGCAGAACATTCTTTTGAAGAAAAAGAAATCGTAACCGAAACTATGGCTGAGGTTTGGATAAAACAGGGAAACAAGGAAAAAGCGATGGATACGCTATACAAATTAAGTTTGCTGAATCCCTCTAAAAGCCATTATTTTGCTGCCAAAATAGAACAATTAAAAGATTTGTGATATGTTGATCCTGTTTTTAATATTGATTATTTTAGCTTGCCTGATAATAGGCTTTTTTATTCTGGTACAAAATCCAAAAGGTGGTGGGCTGGCAGGCAATATTGCTGGTTTCAGCACTCAATTTATGGGTGTAAAACAAACTACCGATGTGTTAGAAAAAGGAACCTGGGTACTCGCAGTAATCATTGCCTTATTAAGCATATTTTCTTCGGGCTTTATAGGTAAAGGTGGATCCACCGGCAACGAACCCAATTTGAGACCTACTACCTCTCAACCAGTTCCAGGCAATCAGCCGCCGGCAGCACCTGTAACACCACCGAGATAATTAAAAACTGTTTGTTATAAAATATTCACCCTGCAATTATAGCAGGGTTTTTTATTTATTTTACATTCAATCACCCGAATTATGTTGAAGAAACTCTTACTAATTAGTGTTTTTGTATTCGCATTGGCCTGCTTGTTTATAGGCTGGCGTTTCTTCATGTCCAATACTAATTTCCCTCAAAAATCTAAATACTATTATATCCGCACCGGGCATGCTACATCGAAGGAGGTATATCAATCATTCGTAGATAGCAACTTTATCCGAAATCCATCTTCCTTTAAATTTGTAGCAGATTTTTTGAATGTTTGGGAAAACTTACAACCTGGCAGGTATGAGATTCAAAACGGAATGAGTTTGTTTACTATCTCAAAAATGATTCGAAAAGGGAAACAGTCTCCAGTAAATCTTGTAATCACCAAAATAAGAACCAAAGAACAGTTGGCGGGAATGATAGGCAGGCGATTCGAGTGCGATTCTGTTTCAATGATTCGCTTTCTGACAAATCCCGATTCTATGAAAGTATTTGGGTTAGATAGCAATTCGGTTATGACGGCAGTTTTTCCAAACACCTATACGTATTTATGGAATTCGGTTCCGGAAAACATTTTTGCGAAATTATATGCTGAATATAAAAAAGTGTGGACCCCTGAACGCAGGCAACGTGCGCAACAGCATGGACTTACACCGGCCACAACCTATATCTTAGCTTCTATCATTGAAGAAGAAACAAATTTAAAAGGAGATAAAGGTAATATGGCCAGTGTGTACCTGAACCGGATAAACAAAGGAATAAAACTGGGAGCTGATCCTACAGTAAAATTCGCTCTGAAAGATTTTTCATTGAAACGTATTTATGAGAAGCACACAGCTGTTGAATCTCCTTACAATACATACCGGAATTTTGGACTCCCTCCAGGCCCCATCTGTACACCATCCCTGGAAACTGTTGATGAGGTATTAAATTCTCCTTCGACCAATTATCTTTTCTTTGTTGCCAAAAGCGATTTCTCACAACGACATGTTTTTACAGAATCATATGCAGATCATTTAAAATATGCAAAAGAATATCATAGAGCACTGGATCAATTGATACAAAAAAAACAAGCTGCAAAAGAAGATACGGGCGATTAATATATGAACAAACTCGAAAGCTTCATATTGAATACTTCTGTCGTTCAGTTTTTAATAAACAAAAGCAAAATTGTTGTATTACCAGGATTTGATGGTGTGCCCCTGTACGATGTAATTGTGTTTTTTTTCAGCCAGGTTCGAAGAGTAGGATTGAATCAAAGAGCCGAATCTGTTGCTTTTAATTTCCTGATGGCTATACCGGCCGCTACCATTTTTTTGTGTACCCTCATACCATACATGCCGGTATCAAAACAAATCACCGAAGAATTATTATTACTTACCAGAGATATTTTTAGAAGTGGAGATACTTACGAATTTGCGAAGAAATTTTTGACAGATTTCCTGATGACCCCCAGGTCCGGTCTTTTATCAATTGGTTTTTTACTGGCTGTTTACTATGCTTCTAATTCGATGATAGGTATTATGTACTCCTTCAACAAATCACTTATAAGTGCTAAACAAAAGAATTTTTTGAGAATGAGGTGGACTGCTGTTAAACTCACCACGGTTTTGATAATGCTGCTGATCGGAACGGTAGTTCTGTTGATTACCCAGGGTAAGTTGGCCAATATGTTGTTTGAGTGGCTGGATATTAAAAATAAAGTCTTGATATTTCTTATACTATCCGTAAGATGGATCGTTATCGGAGCCTTGTTCTTTTATTCAGTAGCTATTACCTACAAATACGCTCCGGCGGTCCACAAACGTTGGAGACTTTCCTCGCCAGGAGCCATTTTTGCTACTTTCCTGATTGTAGTTACTAATTTTTTGTTTGCCTTCTGGGTAAATCATTTCAGTACCTATAATGAGGTTTATGGTTCTATAGGAACCATTTTAATCATTATGTTACTCATTTATATTAATTCGCTCCTTCTGCTCATCGGATATGAATTGAACGTTAGTATTCAATCACTCAAAGCAATGGCCGACGAAAGACTGAAGTCCGAACTTCAGGAAAAATCACAACCAGAAAAAGAACTTATAGATAACGCTTAGCCGATCACCATTTTTTTAAACCTTCAGAATAAAGACAGTCATTCGGGCTTGATTTTTGTTTAGATTGTTCATTAAAATACTTTATATGAATTCCAGTATACCTTACCGACATTCACATACCCGGCAGATATTTGGTATAAAAACAATATTCGGGGTAATCCTATTTTCAGCCTTGTCTTTTCTATCGTTCACCATTGCAGATGGCACCTTACCGATTGGTGCGGACTTACCAAAAGCTGATGTAAAACTTATGAATATTACGGGAGATGAGATCACATTAAAATCCGCAATGAAGGAAAATGGATTACTTGTGATGTTCAGTTGTAATACTTGTCCTGTTGTTGTTAAAAACCAGGGCCGTGCTAAGGAAGCTTGCGAATACTCGCTGTCTAAAAATCTTGGCGTGGTAGTATTGAATTCCAATGAAGCATATAGAAATGATAATGAATCATTGGCGGCTATGAAAAACTATGCCAAATCTCAGTCTTACAACTGGTATTATGCAGTTGATAAAAATAGTGTACTGGCTGATGCTTTCGGAGCTAACCGCACACCTGAATGCTTTTTATTTAATAAGAATGGTAAACTTGTATATCATGGTGCTATAGATGACAATCCTAATGATGAGACCAGTGTTAGCAGGCATCATTTAAAAGAAGCAATTAATGAATTAATAAAAGGAAATGAAGTCAGTGTAAAAGAAACGAAAAGTGTGGGTTGCAATATTAAGAGGATCTAAACTTCCATAGAAGAGACTATTGTTTTACTTGTGCTTTTATTTCCTGCTCTACTTGCAAAGGCGTGAGTTGTCGGTCAAAGAATTTCCGGTATCCGGTCTTGTTGTTTACGAATAAGGTGGCCGGAATGCTACCATCCCATTTTGGATCTATTTTGGGGCAAAAATAATCTGCGTTTGTTTCATTAAGCCAATAAAAACTCGCCTGGAAATTTTTCTTTTTTAAAAAAGATTCTATACCCGAGGGGTATGAACCTTTGAAATCCAGGCTTACCAGTACAAATTCAACGTTGCTATCTTCATACCTTTTTACGGTTTCCTGGAAATACGGAATTTCTTGTATACAGGGTGCACACCAGGTTGCCCAGAAACTGATGATAACTGGGTGATCGGTTTTTTGAATAATATCTTCAATCTCGGTGATCTGTACTTTTTTTACCTTCTGGGCAAAAGAATTAGAACCTATTAGTAAGAAAAAACTAGCCAGCAATATGTTCCTCATGATGTTTTTTTAGATTACAAGAGCCTTGGCAAAAATAAGGGTTCAGACTCACCAGGCTATGTTAAACACCTTTGATACTCTCCTTTTTCAGCCTCATTCAATTAAGTGTAATTTGCACATTCTCTATGTATTTGGTGCTTTTCCCCTATTTTTGCGGCCTTATTTTTCAATAAGAATTGTTGCTTATGGACAAATTGATATATCTCGTTCCCGTTATGGGCGCAATCGGTTTACTGTATACATTTATCAAATTTAATTGGGTTTCAAAACAGGACGCCGGTTCTGACCGTATGAAAGAGATTGCAAAATATATTCAGGAAGGTGCCATGGCATTTTTAAAAGCTGAATATAAAATTCTTACCTATTTTGTAGTCATTGCAGCATTGTTATTAGGAATCATGGGATATAGCAATCCCGACAGTCATTGGAGCATTGCCCTGGCTTTTGTAATGGGTGCCATCTTCAGCGCACTGGCAGGATACATTGGTATGAGAGTGGCCACCAGGGCTAATGTACGAACAGCCCAGGCTGCACGCACAAGTTTAAAAAAGGCACTGGCTGTATCCTTTACCGGCGGCTCGGTAATGGGCCTTGGAGTAGCAGGCCTGGCGGTTTTAGGATTAGGTGGTCTTTTTATAATATTAAAAGCAATTTTTGCCGATGGTTTTGCAGTAGACTCAATTGAGATGCAAAGAACCATCGAAGTTTTAACCGGATTTTCTCTCGGTGCTGAAAGTATTGCCTTGTTTGCGCGGGTAGGTGGTGGAATTTATACCAAAGCTGCCGATGTAGGAGCTGATCTTGTAGGTAAAGTAGAAGCAGGCATTCCCGAAGATGATCCAAGAAACCCTGCAACGATAGCAGATAATGTAGGTGACAATGTAGGTGATGTAGCAGGCATGGGTGCAGATTTATTCGGATCCTATGTGGCCACTGTATTGGCGACAATGGTTTTAGGAAGAGAAACAACTATTCCAAGGGAAGCGCTGAATGAATTTGGTGATATGGCTCCCATACTCCTACCTATGATGATCGCTGGAGTGGGAGTGTTGTTTTCAATAGTTGCTACATTCTTCGTAAAAATTTCTGATAAAGCTGGTTTAAATACAGATGCAGTACAAAAGGCTCTCAATATGGGTAATTGGGGATCCATTATTCTTACCGCTATTGCCTCCTATTTTCTTGTTCACTGGTTGTTGCCGGATAGCCTGAGCTTGCGTGGTTTTGACTTTACGCCTAACCGGGTTTTTGGAGCGATCGCAGTTGGATTGGTAGTGGGAACATTAATGAGCATCATCACCGAATATTATACTGCCATGGGTAAACGGCCCGTGAAAAGTATTATACGCCAGTCGGCCACAGGTCACGCAACGAATGTAATTGGAGGTTTGGCTGTAGGCATGGAAAGTACATTCTTACCCATTCTTGTTTTAGCTGGAGGAATATATGGAAGCTATGAATTTGCTGGTTTATATGGGGTTGCCATTGCAGCCGCTGGAATGATGGCAACGACTGCTATGCAATTAGCGATTGATGCCTTTGGCCCAATAGCCGATAATGCAGGGGGTATCGCCGAAATGAGTGAGTTACCTAAAGATGTTCGCGAAAAAACGGATATCCTCGATGCAGTCGGTAATACAACTGCCGCAACGGGCAAAGGCTTTGCGATTGCCTCAGCTGCCTTAACCGCATTAGCTTTATTTGCTGCTTTTGTTGGAATTGCGGGTATTGATGGCATTGACATATACAAAGCAGATGTACTGGCTTGTTTATTTGTAGGAGGTATGATTCCCTTCATCTTTTCTTCTCTGGCAATCCGTGCCGTAGGGGAAGCCGCGATGGCAATGGTAGAAGAAGTTAGAAGACAGTTTCGAACCATACCGGGAATCATGGAGGGAACCGGAAAACCAGAGTATGATAAATGTGTTGCCATTTCTACGGAGGCCTCTATTAAAAAGATGATGTTGCCTGGGGCTATTACTATATTATCACCTCTAATTATTGGTTTCCTTATGGGTCCCGAAGCATTGGGTGGTTTTCTTGCGGGAGCCACGGTTAGCGGTGTTTTAATGGGTATGTTTCAGAATAATGCTGGCGGCGCCTGGGACAACGCTAAAAAATCTTTTGAAAAAGGGGTAGAGATCAACGGAGAGATGTATTATAAAAAGTCAGAGCCTCACAAAGCATCTGTAACCGGCGATACAGTAGGCGATCCGTTTAAAGATACTTCCGGGCCCTCAATGAATATTCTTATAAAATTAATGTCTATCGTATCTCTGGTGATTGCCCCTACCCTGGCTTCAATGTTCGAAACCGGGGGGAGTCGTCATACAAATGCAAAAAAAACAAAAAAAGAAATTATTAATACGGTTTCTAGCCCAGCTTTAAATCTTAATCCTGGGAACCTGATTTTAAAATCTGGTAATACAATACTTCTTGAACAATAAACTCTTAAAGTTTGCCCGGCATTTGGATGATCTAACTTTTTAGAACATTTGAAATTCCTGAGGACGCATGAAAATATTCTTTTAAATTACAGAACGATTAATTTAAAAAGGCTACTAATCATACCAAATACCATAAAGTCCCGATGTTTCTACACCGGGACTTTTTTTGACTCTAATTATTTATTTCTTTCTTTCCCTGCTGAACCATCATTAATGCCCTAATTTTTCAGTGCAGATTATTTTCTACAAAACTTTAAATACTAGTTCGATTATTTCAAAATTCAAATTATTTAATACGGGAAAGTATTATAGAGGAGTTGATAATTTATGGCTTGAATAATGCATGTGTAAGAGGATTATTGTAACTATGTAGGTAAGTATAGATTATGGATATAACCTTCGAATTTCTAGTAAAAAAATTACTGAAAACATATTTCTTTACCATCATTGGGATATTGTATTTTACCCATGATGCCCATTCCCAATCTTATCAACCCGATTCAGTTTTAGTGCCGGCCAGTTACAAATACATTAACTCCTCTCCTATCAGGGTCTTGTTTATTGGAAGAAATTACAGGAGAGAATGGTCAGCTCCCGTTAAAATGCCGGTATTCAATTTAAAAAAAGAAAAAGGTGGTTTTACCATTAAAGAATTAGGTGGCGGCCAACAAACCAAAAGCCTCCAGTTGATCGATAATAAAGGACAGGAATGGGTGTTACGGTCTACAGATAAAAATGTAGCTAAAGCCCTGGAAGTGACATTGAAAAATAAATTTATCAGCAGTATAATAAAAGATGTTGTTCAGGACCTCATTTCTGCTTCGCACCCCTATGGCAGCTTAACAGTTCCTGAACTGGCAAAAGCTGCGGGGGTTGTTGTTGCTATACCTCAATTGTTTTTTGTGCCTGATGATCCTGCCTTTGGAGAATTCAGATCCATATTTGCAAATACAGTTTGTTTCCTGGAAGATCGTGAACCTACCGTTGATCAATCAGAAACAGAAAGCACTATCGATGTGATGGAAAAAGTGTATGGAAAAAATGATCATCTATTATTACAGAAATCAATTTTAAAAGCACGTCTACTGGATATGCTTATTGCAGATTGGGATCGCCATCAGGATCAATGGAAATGGGGCATTCAGAAAAAAGAAGGAACCACCTATTACTATCCGGTTCCAAAAGATCGAGACTTTGCCTATTTCAATTCGAATGGTTTTTTAGTTTTATTTGCGTCTATGACCGTTCTGCCGCATATGCATAGTTTTACAAACGATGGCTCAGCCCTCAAAAAATTAAGCAATAAAACCTGGGAAATGGATGCTCAGTGGATGAACCAGCTGAACGAAGAAGATTGGAAAACTGCCATTAATGATTTTCAAAATAAATTGACGGACAGTGTACTTGAAGTTGCTGTGAGAAAATTACCGAAGGAAGTTTATGCAATTAGTGGGGAAAAACTTCTTGAAAAATTAAAAAACAGGAGAAATGGCCTGACTGAACACGCTATTAAATACTATCGATTTTTAGCAAGAAATGCATTTATCATAGGAAGTGATAAAGAAGAATTCTTTACGATCAAAAATGAGGGTGAGAATATTTCTGTAACAGGTTATAGAAATAAATCAACTAATAAAGACCAAATTATATATCAAAGAATATTTAATCAGAAGCATACCCGTAAAATTTTCATTATGGGATTGGATGGGAATGATCATTTTGATATCAAGGATAATGTATCCTCCTCTATCAAACTACAATTGGAAGGTGGCGATGGTGATGATGTCTACATTGTCAATGGCAAAATAAAAACCAGGATTGAGGATGATAATAAAGCAACAGGCAAATTAACTACAACACAAAAATAAGTGTGATTAACTCACTACTATGTATAGAGTACGGGGTTATAGAGGATGACAAAAAAACTAACAAAAAACATAAGCCACACGCAATATTTCTTAAAAAAGCTTACTAGCGCTAAAAAAATATTATTTATCACTGTTTGCTTTGACATTTCTTTCCTTTCCTTTAAATTTTACGTTGTGATCTTTGTACACCCTTCAACAACCCAGTCACCAATCAAATGAAATAAAAGGAGAAAAGTTTAAACCCTCTTCCAGCTGGAAATTGCGTAATTTATATTGTATATTGTTTTACGTAATTATTATGCAACCTGCAATCCTGTTTTATGCTATTCCATTCTTTGTGCTTTTACTTTCCATAGAAGCCTGGTTTTCTTACAAGGAAAATAAAGAGTTATACGAAAAAAAAGACACGTGGAGCAGTTTGGCCCTTGGGATTGGAAATGTTTTAACCGGTTTCATTACGAAAGCCCTCATTTTTGGTCTGTTCACTGTATTGTATAAATACAGATTATTTACACTGGATTCCGCGAAATGGTGGATATGGATCATGCTATTTTTTGCCGATGATTTTTCATATTACTGGTTTCACCGGATAAGTCATCATGTAAACTGGTTTTGGGCATCACATGTTGTACATCACTCATCACAACGGTATAACCTGGCTGCTGCGTTACGCCAAACCTGGACTGGGAATGCAACAGGTTCATTCTTATTTTGGGCCTGGATGCCATTGGTTGGCTTTCATCCGATTTTAGTGCTATTCATGCAACAGATCAGTTTGATCTACCAATTTTGGATTCATACGGAAACAATAAATAAACTGCCTTCGTGGTTCGAATTAATTTTCAATACTCCTTCTCACCATCGTGTTCACCATGGTTGTGATCTGAAATATCTTGACAAAAATCACGCTGGAATTCTTATCATATGGGACCGGATATTCGGAACATTTAAAAAAGAACAGGAACGCCCCAATTATGGCCTCACAAGAAATGTAAATACCTTTAATCCTGTGACAGTCGCGTTTTCTGAATGGAGACATTTATTCAGGAAAATGGCTGGCACTCATTCTGCCACAGATGCTTTTAAATACCTTATAAAGCCGCCAGGCTGGAGTCATGATGGCAGTAGTAAAACGGCAAAGGAAATGATCGATGAATATAACCGCTTACACCCGGATACTCCCATTCATTGATTTGATTTGTATTAAAAATAATTTCAATTTATATTGAATTAACATTTGTATACGAAATTACTCGTAAATTGAGTACAAATGTATTTACCATGTCAACTATCAAGTATATAAAGCCAACAGAAAGTGAACTTGAAATTCTCCAGGTATTATGGGCCCGAGGTTTAGCAAGTGTTCGCGAAGTACATGAAGAACTTTCAAAAACTAAGGATGCTGGTTATACCACAACTCTTAAACTCATGCAAATCATGAATGAAAAGGGATTGGTAAAACGCGATGATTCAGTCAAAACGCATATTTATCAACCAGCAGTTAGTCGCGAAAAAACCCAAAAGCATTTACTGGGAAAGATGATCAACACCTTATTTGGAGGTTCAACTACGCAGCTCGTTATACAGGCTCTTGGTAATCACAAAGCATCTGCTGACGAATTGGACGAGATCCAGAAACTCCTGAACAATTTAAAAAATCAATAGAATGGATGTCCTGGATCATTCAGTTTTCCTAAAAGCCCTTGGATGGTCATTATTGGATAGCTTTTGGCAGATAGGAATATTGTGGCTGATATATGTTTTGCTAACCCGGAATGGAAAAAGATTTCAATCCAGACAAAGACATTCACTCGCATTGCTTTCATTAGCGGGGGGTTCTTTATGGTTTCTGATCACATTGATCTTCCACTTCTATCAACTTGTAAATACTGAAACTGTATCCATATATTCTAATTACTCCAGTAGCAAGTATCCAGTAATAGCAAATTCTTCTATTACTTCTTTTTTCACGATAATCGAAAGCATTTTACCTTTTTTATCTCTTGTTTATTTACTTGCCATTATTTATTTGTTTATCCGTTTATATCGTCAGTATTATTTAACACAAAAATTATTTTCTACTGGAGTATATAAAGTCAACCCGGAGCTAAGGGTTTTTTTAAATTATCTTATCGCTCAAATGGGCATTAAAAAAAATGTGAGTATCTGGCTTTCGAAACATGTTGATACCCCACTTACCATTGGGTTCTGGAAACCTGTTATCTTATTACCAGTGGCTGCAATAAATCATTTAAGCATTAAACAAGTTGAAGCTATCATATTACATGAATTGAATCATATCAGTAGAAATGATTACTTTATCAATTTGCTTATCGCCTGCATGGATATCATTTTATTCTTCAATCCTTTTGTACGAATTCTGAATCACATTGTCAAAAATGAAAGAGAAAACAGTTGTGATGATATCGTTCTTCAATTTAGATATGAAGCGGGTCATTATGCAAATGCTTTGTTATTGCTGGAAAAAAACCGTTTACATACAAGAGCACTTACCATTAACGCAACTGGAAAAAGCAAAAAATTATTATTGCACAGGGTGGAAAGAATTTTAAATAGAAAACCCACCTGCACCCCCATTGATCAGAAACTCGTTGCATATGCATTCTCCGCTATCCTGATTGGTTTTATTGGCTGGTCCAATCCCGGTAAAGTCATTGTAAAAACAATTCATAACGCAGGCACCACTTCCCTTAATACTAGTCCGAAGCAGAAGGATTTTTCTACTCCAGGCAGTATCCATGCAGGCTCCAATACAGAATTCATTTCATCCCATAGAAAGAAAAAATCACAATCTACGCAGCGATCCTTAATCATTAGAAATAACCTGGACCATTTAGTTGAGCCAATAATAGAATGGGAACCAGCAGTACCGCCTATGGAGATATCAAAGCCGCAGGATATTATTCCTGTAGCTTCCTATATTGGAGCACAAGCCGAAACACGCGAATTCTCGATTCCCGAAAAAACATTGATTACTGCTCCTGATTCTTATAGCACGGAAATTCATCCCTATATTCCCAGTACCAGTTTTTCCTACCAGGTTTTGGAAGACACTGCCTTACCGAAAAAATATATTTTAACACATGCTGAACTTAAAGCCAGGGAGGCCATGACAACCGCCTTGAAGGCTCTACAGGAAATCGATTGGCAAAAGCTCGAAAAAGAAATGATAGCAGCAGGGAAAAAAATTGATATCCTCAAACTGCAACAAGAGTTGAAAAAGGCAATGACCGATGTTGATTGGAAAAAGATAAATGAAGAAATGCATTCATCATTAATTGAGGCTGAAAATGAATTACTGTGTGAAAATACAGGGCTAGGAAAAGAGTTACAATCGTTTCAGAAAGAACACATGGCAAAAGTGAAGCAGCAACAAAAAATTCATAACGCCATTATACAGGAACATTTGAGTAAAAACAAAATCCAGGAATCTCAAATAAAGAAAAAGATTGCGCATAAAAAGAAGATTGTGCATATCTGATGTACACTACCCGATCTGGAATTGGCACCTATTCCTATTTAAACTAATGTTGAACTTTCTCTTTCCCACAATCATTCGCAATGATACCCGGGTCTGAACTCTTTCCTGCAGATGATATTCTTTCTCTACTATTTTAATTGCAGGAATTAGGATACCCGTTGAGATCTTTTTCAATCCTCGTCGTAATCAATCAAAAATCGCTGATGGGCTGGCTTACTTATTGCTTTATTAATCCTGCAATATGGGTTTGAACAACGAATTGTAAGGACACCTTGCAAATATTTACCCGATCAATGAATAATTAATTTATGAAACATATATTTTTAGTAGTATTCTTATTTGCTTACCATTTTTTGGCTGCTCAAAGAGTAAATCAATGCGGGATCATTATTCCTCCCAGGTCTACTCAATCAAATTTTCAATCAGTATATGAGGCGCGGGAATACATCAATACGATGCTCGATAGCATTAACTGGAAAGAAAACTTTACTGTACAGGAACAAAACGGGATCAATAATGCGTATGCTACGATCATACGCAACAGGCGATATATAATTTACGATAACAATTTCCTGGAAAACCTGGATGGATATGCAGGAACCAGGTGGGCTTCTGTTAGTGTATTGGCCCATGAAATGGGACACCATTATCGCAACCATACAATCGATACCCGGGGAAGTACCCCACCCAAAGAGATTGAAGCGGATTATTTTTCAGGATATGTGATGGCGAAACTTGGTGCAACTTTAGAAGAAGCAAGAGCAGCAATGGAACAAATTGCATCTCCTCAGGGCAGCGCCTCGCATCCCCCCAAAGCCGACCGGTTAACTGCGATAGCCCGAGGTTGGGGATACGCCAAAGGATTGAACAATACAGCAGGCAGCACCCCCAATCCACCTCCTGCTCCTCAACCTCAGCAAAATCCACCTCCCTCTTCCAATACCGCTGATTGGATATATCTTTCCCTGTATGGTAATACTGAAATGAGTGTTTTTTTATCAGATAACGGAAAAGATTATTCAAGCGTTCCACTTAAAACAACACAACCTTTTGTATTCAAATTTGAAGTGTATAATTATGGTTTTATGAAGTTTGGAAACGATAGTCGTGCAAAAACTTTCCGATTGTTTCATGGGAAAGATTATGCAATTATATGGAGCCGGCGTACCAACAACTGGACAGTAATAGAAGTACCATAAATTAAATATTCGATGCCTGGCACTTCTTAATTTGACTTTTGGTGTTACACTTACACTAACTTAACTGTACTGTAGAGTTCTTCAAATTATGACTTACTATACAATCTCCCCATCGCAAAAGCTTAAGAACCTTGTTCGATGTTTTTGGGTATTAGAAAGTACAGGTGCAACCTATACACACCGATCTATGGCAGATGTATGTGCTGAATTGGTTTTTCATTACAATGGACAATTTAATGAACTTATCGCCGGGGAAAGCCACCCATCTTATATTTCGGCGTTGCAGGGACCTTCAACGCAGGTGCGAAGGTTTAAAATAAATAAGCCTTTTGGCATGTTCGGCGTGTATCTGTATCCTTATTCCATCCCCCTTTTTTTTGGGATCCCCGCATCAGATCTGAGCAACAATATGCCTGACCTTACTACTCTCCTGGGAGAAGAGGGTTTAGTATTAGAAGAAAGAATGATGTTAGCCGCAACAAACAATGAACGAATAAGAATAATCACTGAATTCCTTGAGCAGCGACTTATCAAAAATGAACAACAGCAACATGCTGTTTTTTCTTCCATCCATTTTATTATTCAATCTAAGGGCCGCCTCAAAATAGAAGAGATAGCCGATCAGTATTTTATTTCTGAAAGGCAATTTGAAAGAAAATTTAAAGAATTTGCCGGCCTTTCTCCTAAGCTCTTTTCCAGGATCGTACGTTTCCAGGCTGCGTGTGAACAATTTGGTGAACCATTTAGTTCATTAACCAGCATTTCTTATGAATGTGGTTATTATGACCAATCTCATTTCATTCATGATTTTAAAGAATTTTCCGGGCATCACCCAAAACACTATTTTTCAGGAATGGCAGAAGGTACTGAATGGAAAAACGCGTAAAAAGATGTCGGATTATTCCAATTTTAAATTTAGAATGCAGGATACCTTTGCATGCATCAATAAAATATAACCAATGGAAGTTCAAAACGATCACCAGGTAGTTGTGCCCTACCTGATAATACCTCAGGCTGAAAAATTTTATGACTTCGTAGAAAAAGTTTTTGATGGCCAGGAAACACAAAGATTTTTAAATGAAGATAAATCTCTTATGCATGGTGAAGTAAACATAGGAGGAAGTAGCATTATGTTTGGCAATTGCAGCGAGCAGTGGCAATCTCAACCTGCAGGTCTTTATATAACGGTGCAAAATGCAGATGACACGTATAAAAAAGCCCTTGCTAATGGCGCAACGGTGGTAGTTGAATTAGCGGATAAAGATTATGGACGTACCGGGGGTGTAAAAGATCCGTTTGGAAACACCTGGTGGATCACAACCAATAATATTTCTTAAAAATATTTTTGAAATAGAAACCCTTTTGATAGTTAACCATACCGGACAATTAAAACGAAACATAATATATGGTGGACATAAAAACATTTAAAAAGATTGCTCTCTCTCTACCCGAGGTTGTTGAACAACCACATTTTGAAAAAACGTCATTCCGGACTCTGAAAAAAATATTTGTTACTCTTTCCATTGAAAAAAAACTTGCTTGCATTAAACTTTCTGAAATTGACCAATCCGTTTTCTGCGCATTCGACAAGAAGATTATTTACCCGGTTGACAACAAGTGGGGAAAACAAGGCTGGACCTTTATTGACTTAAAAAAAGTGAGAAAAGAGATGCTAACAGATGCCTTAAAAACGTCCTACCAGGAAGTTTTTAAATCAAAACGGCTAGCCAAAAAGTGATTCTCCAGTTCTTTTTCACTTAACAATGCGTAATAGATTTAGGGTTCAGAAATTCAGTAGCAGGGATCCCTGAGATTATTATTTTATCCTTCAATAAAGAGAAAAAGTAAGTTACATCACCAAACATTTTTTGGACACCAGTCACCATACTTATTCCCAATGAGAAAGCCTACCATGATCTCATGTGTTCCTTTACTCACGGTATTTAGTTTTGAAGTAGTATAGTCATACGAATAACCAATATTAATAGTGTTCGATATATTGATACCCAACATTCCGGCAAATCCATCTTCAGTACGATAACTGGCACCTATCCAGGCCAAATCAAGGTATTGTAATTTTGCGTTGACATCAATTTGCACCGGAACTGGATGTACATATTTCACCATCACAGACGGTGTAAAATTAAAATCTTCTGATACCAACAATCTATATCCGGCGCTAAGGAATAAATGGGGTACTAATTTGCCATCAGTAGTTCTAACTGTATTATCTGCAAAGGCAATTTTTTGGGGAATGATCTGCTGTGCGGATAAGCCAACAAAAAAATCAGCAGAATATAAATATATGCCGGCATTAAAATCCGGTTTGAATCTATTCAAATACCTGCCACTATGAACTGCAGGGTCCACAGTAGTGTAAATAAAATCAAGTTTTGAGGCATTCAGGCTGAAACTGGAAATGCCTGCTCCGAACCCGGCAGCAAGACTGGTTTTGGGACTGATGCCTAAATGATAGGCATAAGTGGCATAAGCTGAAAAATGATTTAAGGGTCCGGTGCGGTCATTTATGGCCTGCAACCCTATCCCGTGATGTGGTTCTGCTTCCGTATATTCTTCCCAATAACTTTTCCCACGTGGATTTTCTCCAGGTACTCTGTAAGAAGAAGGACTTGTTCGAAAATCTTTTTTTCCAATTGGCTTATGAATTGTTGCGTAGGTGGTAACCGGAGACCCATCAAAACCAACCCATTGATGCCGATGACTCATTTTTACATCCGTGTAATTTTCAATACCTGTAATTGCAGGATTCAGAATATACTGATTGAGTACATACTGAGTGTAATGGGGCCTTTGCTGGGCATTTAAGAGTAATGAACTCATAAACCACCCTAACAATAACAAAACATACTTTTTTATCATCATGGATTAAATCCAATTAATTAAGGCAGAATGCAGTCTTGCAATATAATGAAAGTGATGCAAGGGATGACGGTAATATTATATTACTGACTCAACAGGAAGCGCGCATTCCGTCCCTCACAAAACAACAAATCCAAAATAGAAAGATTTGGAATAAATCCATTACGCACTTCAAACACTTGTCGGTATTTCACAATTGAGGGCAATGTTTCCGGAAATGAATGAGGTGATAATTTGTTTCTCCAATCAACCCATTTTTCAGAATCATAATCCGGCCTCCAATCCTCGGTCAACATGACAGATACTTCAAGATTTAGTTTTTTAAGCACCCATTTAAAACAAAGGCGATTCCAATCAACCAGGTACTCTACAGGCATTTTATACAACTCCATTAATTCTTCCTGGTAAAATTCAAACCATGGGGACCGGTTATAACAACTGACAAGAGTTTTCCAATGCTGCCCTTGCCAGGATGTGTTATTATCAACTAATACATCCCTGGTTAGGCTTTTTTGATTTCTCCCTTTGCACAAAGGGACAGTGAGGATGATGGAGCCCTGAGGTCCTGCAATAATGCATCGGTTACGAAAACTCCTTTTTTGGAAGCTTTCATATTGCTCAAAAAACAAATGTGTCTGATTACATAAATATTTATATACGATAGAGGGTGCAAAATATTGATATTCAATTAATAAAGACATAAAAACAGTATATTTTTAAAATTTGTTGAAGGTTGAAGCAATATCCGTGTTTTAGAACATATTGTGGAAGTTGATTTTTTGCAGATAATTACCATATAACATGTATAAAATTATGATATACAATTGATTAAAGATGATATAGAAACTAAAATTTGTAGCAGGGCCTGTTAGCTTTAAAAATGATGTTACCAACAAACCAAATCTAAAACTTTTAGCTAAGAAAAATATAAAGATTTGGCTCATTTTCGAACTCAAATTTTAATCCCCTACTTTGCATCCAAAGAATTTATTGTATGGCTACAAGGTTTATAGGATTAATAATGGCTCTGTGTATATGTGTCTCCTGCGCCAAACCCAAGAGTTTTGATTACCTGGGTTTCCAAAATGTGAAAGTTTTAAATTGGGGTATTAAAGAATCTACTATTGGAATGGATGTGCAGTTTTATAATCCAAATGCACGCTTACAATTAAAAAGAGCGGAGGTCGATGTACATATCAATAATAAATTTCTAGGACGAACTGTCATAGATAGTTTAATAGACATACCCAGGAAAGATACTTTTATCATTCCCATGACGATGGTAGTTGAATCTTTTAGTGCTGTTTCGGGGATAATGCAAACAATCTCGGATACTTCAGTTTTAGTTAAACTTGAGGGTAAAGCAACGGTTGGCAAGTCGGGGGTATTTTTTAATTATCCTATCAAATATGAGGGAAATCAAAAAATTAAACTTTGATTGCGCAGCTAGTGATTATTTCAATTCTATCAGAATAAAATTAGGGGTAGAAATAATCTTAACTGTAAGCTTCGGTGGGAAGATCCGATAATTAACATAGAACGAGTGAAGGTCCAAGATTAAGATCCAGCTAATAGGCTGAGCGGATTATCTTTTCATGTTGTTATGAATTCGCATTTCCTTCAATATTTTGGCTATTCAGACATCAGGTATTTGTCACCTCCAGGAATCACATAACTGAAAAAAAGCCTTGTTGTTTTTAATCATTCTTACAAACGCGTCATAAATTTCCTCCCTTATAGCAAATCTAATATTGATCCTTGCAAATACACCTTGTATTCGTAAGAAATGAGTTGCCTGGGATAATAATAAGCTCATAAAAAAGGCCCCTCGCGGGCAATGTCATTAAGTTAAGGGAATAACCATATTGACCACAGTTTAAAGAACCGGAATTATTTCCGGTTCTTTATGTCTGCAAAAACAAAAAACTGTGGTATGTCTGTAAACTTAAAAATCAT
>Ga0136634_10000019_pt1 | contig 75489 bp, 63 predicted proteins | sample AntDrymUQ8332106_2_FD_104654 | JGI IMG/M metagenome (GOLD analysis project Ga0136634, IMG submission 104654) | Polar desert sand microbial communities from Dry Valleys, Antarctica - metaG UQ833 (21.06) | ecosystem: Environmental > Terrestrial > Soil > Desert | place: Antarctica: Dry Valley... | reverse complement strand
TAATTATTCTAATAAACAAAAATGCTAATTAATATTATCCCCTAATAAATAATTTAAATATTGGTGATTACAATAATTTGTCTGGTGTAATAGGGAGCTCGCGGATCCTTTGTCCACTAGCATTAAATATGGCATTAGCGATCGCCCCGGCAACCCCCACAATGCCTACTTCGCCGATTCCTTTAACACCTAATTTGTTGGGAACTTTATCATCTTCATCTATAAAAATCGTTTCAAAATTTCCTATGTCGAGATTAGAAGGAACGTGATAATCTGCTAAACTCCGTGTTACAAAATTGCCCCACCGCGAATCAATAACCGATTCTTCTGTTAAGGCCATTCCCAGGCCCCAAACATTTCCACCGATAATCTGTGATCGCGCTGTTTTGGGATTCAGAATTTTTCCGGCCCCCGTAACGGCCAGGAAACGTTGAACTTTTACCATTCCGGTTGAAATGCTCACCCAGGCTTCAGCAAAATTAGCGTTGAAGCTGTTTGCTGAATAGTTATCGGCGTCTCCAGGAGGTTTCGCATCAACTCTTGTTTGAAAGTCATTAAGATTTTCAGAAACCATCATTTGTGCCGCTGTAGGTCGGGTGATAAACTGTTTGCCTGATTTGGTAATTAGTTCATCTGTAATTTTCAAACAAACCTCATGAACCGCATTGGCGAAACTTGCAGCCCCTACTGATCCCACAGAACCAGCTGCAGGCGGCAAACCTGAATCCCCTATCCTTACATCAATTTTATTAATGGGTAGTCCTAGTCCATCCCCTGCTATTTGCGCGATGATCGTATGGGTGCCAGTTCCCAAATCAGAAGCAGCCAATTCTATAATTGCTTTCACATCACTTCCCTTGCGGGTCAACTTTGCTATTGCAGATGTATCTCTTTGCCTGGCAGGATAAGTTCCGCATGCTACTCCGTAACCCACTAAATAATCGCCCTGCCGGATCTGACGCGGATCCATTTTTCTTTTTTCCCAGCCGAAAGCCTTTGCACCTTCCTGTAAACATTGTACAGTCGTTCTGGAAGACCAGGGTTTGTTATTCGAAGGATCTTTTGCGGGTTCATTTTTCAAACGAAATTCAATAGGGTCCATTTTAAGTTTGAAGGCAAGTTCATCAATGGCCGATTCAAGGGCAAAACTGCCGGTTGATTTTCCTGGGCCACGCGTGTAGGTAGGTAGAATAATATTCATTGGAACAACACGATAAGATACGAGTGAGTTCGGAACCTCATACATCATCTTTGAGCAGTCGCCACATGACTCAACAAATTCACCATTGGTTGCGGTATGTGTAGTTGTTTCGTGAGAAAGTGCGATGAGTTTACCGTCACTTGATGCAGCAAGCCTGATTTTCTGAATATTTCTTTGACGAAGCCCGACTGAATTAAACATTTGTTGGCGGGTCAACGCGAGTTTCACCGGACGATTAATAACCTTAGCCGCCACGGCAGTAAGAATCAGATTTGCCCATTGTCCCCCTTTAGAACCAAACCCTCCACCGATATGAGGGGTAATAATGCGAACATCCTCCGGCTTTAGATTTAGCGTGGACGCTGCAGACCTTTGAGCGCCGTTCACGATTTGGGACCCATTGTAAAGAGTCAACTTTTCTCCTTCCCAAACAGCAATGGTGGCATGGGGCTCCATCGGATGATGGTGCTCAATCGGTGTTTCATAAATTTCTTCAATCTTATATTCTGCATTCCGGAATGCCGTCTCTACGTCGCCGCGACGTGCGTCAGGCTTGTCTTTTGGAGTGACAGCTTCTTTTTCAACTTTTTTAAAATCGATTTTGGCTTCAGTCCTTTTGTATTCGACTTTGATGAGAAGCGACGCATAACGAGCCTGTTCAAAAGTTTCTGCAACCACCAGACCAATATGCTGTCCGTAAAATTCAATGTTAGGATTTTGTAACAATGCACCTCCCACAATACCTCCTTTGACATTAAGTTTGGGTGCGTTTTTATGTGTAATCACTGCAAGTACTCCTGGTACTTTCTCAGCTTCGGTTGTATCAATATCGATAATGGATCCTGCTGCAATCGTACTTTTAAAAATAATTGCATACGCCGCATTTTTAATGGCGTAATCAGTCGAGTATTTCGCTGTGCCGGTTACTTTAAGAATCCCGTCAACGCGATTTGTTGCCTGACCAACATTTTTTCCTATGTCATTCATTTTTATAACTATTTAAGGAGTACATTTCAAGAACTATGGAATGAAAGCCGGTAGAATGATATGGAGATCATGAATTCAATTTTTGTCCATTCATCGCCTGCATCAATGCGCGAACTATCGCACGCTTTCCAAGTTCAATTTTATATTTGTTGTGCTCCAGTGGTTTCGCCATTTGCATTTCAGCTTCTGCAGCCAGTTTAAAATTGGCCTCATCAGCAATTTTTCCGACTAAGAATTTCTCTGCTTCCATCGCACGCCACGGTTTATGTGATACACCGCCCATTGCAACTCTCACTTGTTTGATTTTAGTACCCTCCGTTTCAAGTGCGGCCGCAACCGAGATGAGGGCAAATGCATAACTTGCCCGATCGCGCACTTTCAGATAGTACGATTTACCGGCAAAATTATTTTTAGGAATTTCAATGGCAGTAATCAATTCCCCCTGATGGAGATTGTTGTCTTTTTCCGGGGTGTCACCAGGTAAACGGTGATACTCTACAAATGGAATGCTGCGTACTTCACCTTTTGGTCCTTGAACTTTTATTACAGCATCTAGCGCAACGAGTGCGATACACATATCCGAAGGATGAACGGCCACGCAATTTTCTGACCACCCAAAAATAGCATGCATCCGGTTAATCCCTTCGAATGCACCACATCCCGATCCCGGCGCCCGCTTATTGCAAGGCATAGTGACATCGTAAAAATATTGACACCGCGTACGTTGATTCAGATTACCTCCGTTTGTTGCCATATTTCGAATCTGCGCAGAGGCGCCCGCCAAAATTGCCTGGCTCAATAGCGGGAAATTTTGACGAATGATCGCGTCATTTGCCAAATCCGTATTATTTCCAAGGGCGCCAATGGATACGCCACCTTTGTTCAAGCCATTTGTAATGGGTTTAATCTGAACTAAATTGAGCTGTGTCACATCAACAAGTTCGTTAGGACGTTCGACGTCCTCCTTCATTAAATCAAGAAGATTTGTTCCTCCTGCAAGAAATTTTGCAGTGGGGTTCACCGTTAGCATTTGAGTAGCGGTATTGACATTATTCGTTTTCGAATATTTAAATGGTCTCATTGGATGGTTTTAATCTTTTCGTCAATCCTGACTATTTGCTTGGTGTTTTCGCTAACAAATTGCCATTTCTGTGCTACCTCTTTTCCACTGTGAACTTCGCGAATGGCAGCAACAATATTCGGGTAGGCCCCACAACGACAGATATTTCCCGACATTCGTTCCCGAATTTCATCGTCTGAAAGCTTCAAGGAACGAGGCTTACTCCGTATATCCGACGTAACATAACTTGCTTCACCATTTTTTGCTTCCCTGAGCAGAGCAACTGCTGAACAAATTTGTCCGGGAGTACAAAAGCCGCACTGAAAACCATCGTGTTTGACAAATGCAGCCTGCATGGGATGAAGCTCACCATCTTTAGACAAGCCTTCAATTGTTGTAACCGATTTTCCTTCACATGTGGCAGCCAGTGTTAAGCACGACAATACGCGCCGCCCGTCGACCATTACTGTGCAGGCGCCACACTGACCATGATCGCATCCTTTTTTTGTGCCTGTCAATTGCAATCTTTCACGAAGCGAATCTAACAATGTCATTCTTGAATCTATTGTCAATGATTTACCTGAGCCATTAACTCTGAAAGCGACTTTAACACTGTTTTCGATACTTGCCGCCTGCAACTCACTCATTGCCGATTCACTTACCGGATGGCCGAAAATTTCCTGGGCACCTAACATTTGTAATGCCAGTATACCACCACCTGCAGCGGTCATTAATTTTAAGAAGTGCCTTCGTTGGGCACCGAAATCGGAAAGCTCATTGATATCATCCGGCAGAAGTTCTTCGTACAGTTTTTTTTCGTCCTCGGATAATTCTAGATTTTGTAAATCGTCGTTCATATTGAATTTTTGCTTTCTAAGACTGAGAATTTATGATAACAATTTATGAAGACAGAATTGATAACGCATTCAGTTCATCTAATCCGATACAAGTACTCTACTCTAAATATAAGATTTTGGTAACTGAATTTTGCTTTTAGTTATCTAAAAATATTCTGAATCATAGTTCCTGTATAAAATTTACTTCATTCCAATTACCCTTTTATTAATACAGGGATATTAAATTTTGAAAACAAATGAAAACCATAAATTGTTTAACTCCTTCCTTATTATTTACCAGTAGAGTTGCACAAGTGATTTCATGCTTTCAAACACAATAGAATGATAAAAAATGTCGTCAGATTTAAGAACGTTTTTTCGTTGTAGCAAGGACAGGCATTTTGCAAAATCAAACTATCCTGGAAATATGATTGAAAAATGGAACCAAGCAACGAGGATGTTTTTTAGAATATCGGTAACTTCCCAATACATCTATAATCATTACAAATTTGGAAATGAAAGAAATTAAAGACATCGTACAAGGATATTACAAGGCATTAAAAGAAGGAAAACAAACAGCTCTTGCTACCATAGTGAAAGTAGAAGGCTCATCTTACCGCAGACCTGGCGCACGCATGCTGGTAGATGAAGACGGATTACTCACGGGGGCTATCAGTGGTGGTTGTTTAGAAGGTGATGTGCTTCGAAAAGCCTTGCAAGCCATGCACGAAAGAAAGAACAAGCTGGTAATTTATGATGCTACGGATGAGGACGATGCGAAGGTTGGTATGCAGTTGGGCTGCAATGGAATTGTATATATTCTTTTTGAGCCGCTCCAATTAAATGAGAAAGGCAATCCGGTACAATTGCTTGAGGAACTTATATCGAAGAGAGAGGAGGGTGTATTGGTAACTGTTTTTTGTACTGAAAGAAATAGTACACAACCTGGCACTTTTTTATTTCTGCAAGAAAGCACATCCGTTTATGGACCGTCCAAGCATTCTTATCTGAACGACCAAATTGAACAGGACGCAGCTTCGTCATTACGTTTCAAGAACTCATCCATTCAAACGTATTCGGACAATATGAGTGCTTTTATACAATTTATTCCTCCAGTGATTTCATTATTCATTGCGGGGGCGGGTAATGATGCCATTCCTTTAGTAAATATTGCGCAGGGATTAGGTTGGAATGTAACCATAGCAGATGGAAGACCATCTTTGGCAACGGTAAAGCGTTTTCCTGGCGCAAATATTATTCCTGCAAGGCCTTCTGAGGCGCTTGCGAACATACAGGTTGACCCGCAAACTGTTTTCGTACTGTTGACCCATAATTACAATTACGATTTTGCATTGTTGGAACAACTGGTAATACAGGATTGCGTTTATATAGGAATTTTAGGACCCAGGAAAAAGTTGGATCGTATGCTTGATGACTTGAAAGATCATGGTGTAGTCCTCACTGAAAAGCAACGATCTGCAATTCATGGTCCTGTTGGTTTGGATATAGGCGCTGAAACCGCCGAAGAAATTGCAGTTTCAATAGTTGCAGAAATAATAGCAGTTTTGACTGGAAGATCTGCAACATCATTAAAGGACAAATCACATTCAATCCATTGCAGGCTAGGAACCATATCCGTGAGTAATGAATAAGACTGGCATCATAGTATTAGCAGCAGGCAGTTCATCCCGTTTTGGAAGGCCTAAACAGATATTACCTTTTCAAAACAAAACTTTAATACAAAATCTTACTCAGGAGTGTGTAAAGGCAGGATTATTTCCAATTGTGATCATTACAGGGGCTCATGCAGCCCAGGTAAGTGAAGCTGTAAATAATTACGAGGCAGAGATCTTATATAATAAAGATTGGGTGGAGGGTATGGCATCGGGAATCGTTGCAGGAATAACAAAAATGTTGGATCAGGTTGTTATACCTGAGGATGTAATTATATCAGTATGTGATCAACCTTTTTTGTCAGCAGAACTTTTTCTCCAATTGAAAAATAAAAGGTCTGAAACCGGGAAAGGCATTGTTGCCTGTACCTATGCAGACACAATGGGAACACCTGTTTTATTTAAGAATACTTTCTTTAAAGAATTATTGGAACTAAAAGGGGAAGAAGGTGCAAAAAAACTTTTAAAGTTGCACAAGGCAGATGTGGCAACAGTTTCTTTTCCAAAAGGAAGTATAGATATTGATACTGAAGAAGATTATCAAAATTTGTTGAAGGGTAAGCACCAGGGCTGATGCTTAAAAACCGTTGCCTCATAATGTCAGAGGGTTATTATCCTCATAGTACATAATCATGAAATTCATTCTTAGTTTCTTTTTACATCTCTGATAAAAATCTCACTATCCTTTGAGTATATCTATTTCTTAATAATTAAAAAGATTTCATCTACACCAGAATTTTTTTCTATCACCCCGATATACATACCGCTTTTCACGCCCGACAAGTCAATAGAAATATGAGTCGAACCTCTAAAACCAGTTTGCTCCAAAACCTTCTCTCCACCCAGGCTTTTTACAATCATTTTATTTGCAGTGAATGGAACTGATGATTGAACAGAAACAATGTTTGTAGCAGGGTTTGGATAAACATTCAAACTATGTTTATTGGGATCTTTTCCCAGCTGTATGATCTTTGAAATAAAAATTCGTCCAGATGCTCTTACAAAATCCCATAGATGAGGCAATACCAAATGATCAAAATGATACTCCTTCAGATTAAGCCACAATTGTTTTTTCTCCATCGTATTTATTTATTTTTTGCATTGCCTCTTTTTTAATTTCTGTTCATCTACAAACTTTATTAAGCCACAATCCTTTTAAGCGCCTCAACATACAATTCAATGTATTCATTCAATTTTTTACGACGGTACTGCATAATCCAACGGGGATGCGGCAGAGGGAAGATCTCTTTAAAAAAATGATAATGATCATTTAGCTTATTAAATATCTTAAAATTTACACCTTCTCCAAGGCAAAAGCAATTCGCTGAAGAATGAATGGTTCGTTGTTGTTGCTGAATACACTGCACAATAAACGTTTCACTGTTTTTTAGCAACTCCTTATCATCATAATAGTTAAGATTGACCCCACTCCTGGTGAACCCTAATGGAGATAGCGCCGTAATGAAGAAATCACCAAAGAATTTATCAACACCTCCATAACCTTTAACGACTTCGTATATAAAAATGGAAGACAACTCGGATATTTTTTTACATTCATTTTTGATGCCGCAATCAGATTCCAATCGTATAGGATCAGTAAAGGGTATCCCTGTTACCCCGCCACCGAACCGCCCCGGGTTGATACCAAAAATGAATATGCGTTGGCGCTTGTCATTATAGAATTTTTTATAAAAAGATTCTGTCATACCCCAGGAGGTACTGTTATGAAACGGATTCATTATAATAACCCCTTCAGGTAAGTTGAATGCAGGTTGGAGTTTTTGATAAAATTCTAAAATGGCATCAGCCTGAGTCTGATCCTGTTTTATTATTGTACTCTCTACTGGCATGATTCAATTGTTTTTAAAAATATCTACCTTTCCTAATACTAAAATTCCGCTATGCATAGAAGATCATTTGTAAAAAATACTGCACTTGTTTCTGCTGGTTTTGCAATACTTCCCTCGGGTAGTTTATTTGCAGAGACCACAGTAAAAATAGCAATTATTGGAGTGGGCTTGCGTGGCCAGAATCACCTCGAATTAGCACTTCGCAGAAAAGATGTTGAGGTTGTGGCTATTTGTGATATTGATGATCGGATGTTGCAGATGTCTGCCAATATTTTTAAAGAGTTTAAAAAGCCTATGCCAAAAATTTTCAAAGGTGATCCGTATGCATGGAGAAAGCTTTTAGAATTAAAAGAAATAGATGGAGTGATCATTGCTACTCCCTGGGAATGGCATGCAACTATGTGTATTGAAAGTTTGGAGGCTGGTAAGTATGTTGGAACTGAAGTGTGCCTGGGCATTACATTGGAAGATCATTGGAATGTTGTGAAAGCATGTGAGCGGAATAACGGAAACCTGATGATGTTGGAAAATGTGTGTTACCGCAGAGATGTAATGGCGGTTTTAAATATGGTTCGGCAGGGAATGTTTGGTGAACTGATTCACATGCAGGCAGGATACCAGCATGATTTGAGAAGCGTTAAATTTAATAATGGAAAAGATGCATACGGAGGCGGAGTTGAATTCGGCGAGAAAGCATTTTCCGAAGCCAGATGGCGCACGAAACATTCGGTGTATCGAAATGGCGATCTTTATCCAACTCATGGCATCGGGCCTGTTGCCGAGATGCTTTCTATCAATCGGGGCAATAGGTTTTTATCATTGAATTCTTTTTCATCAAAGTCCAGAGGCCTTCATAATCATATTATTGAAAAAGGCGGTGAAGGCCATCCCAATTCCAAAGTTGAATTCAAATTAGGCGATGTTGTTACAACGCAGATCCGGTGCGCCAATGGAGAAACTATTCTGCTTCAGCATGACACCAACTTACCTCGTCCTTATTCATTAGGTTTCCGGGTGCAGGGCACCCAGGGTTTATGGATGGATTTAAATCAGTCGTTGTATATAGAGGGAGTAAGCCCAAAACATCACCAATGGGAAGACGCCAAACCTTATATCGAAAAATATGATCACCCCTTATGGAAACGATGGAGCAAAGAAACGGAAGGAGCCGGACATGGAGGAATGGATTTTTTTGTACTTCATGCTTTTTTTGAATCCATTAAACGTAGAATAAAAACACCTATGGATATTTATGATGCTGCAGCTTGGAGTGCCATTACGCCGCTTAGTGAAACAAGTATCGGATCCGGAAATAAAACAGTAGATTTTCCAGACTTTACAAGTGGGCAATGGATGTACCGTAAACCCATATTTGCAATGACAGATGAATTTTAGGAGTGACTTGTTAGCTTTGATAAACTTTATTGTTAAAAGTAAAATCTCCTGACTTCAGGACTGTGAATTGTAAATCCAACTTTACAATTCCTTTTGATAATTTGATTTGCACACCATAAAGGCAACCCATTATTCAACATTAATCCAACCTGATCAATTAGCTTTGCGCCCTCACCACTTAACGCAAATTTCCAAATTATATAAAGGATGAATCCATTAACCATTCAAAAAGCAGCTGCACAATTTGGCATTGGAGTACCCATCATTGGTTCACTAGGTGAAGGATTGATTCATCGCACTTATAAAGTAAGCTTTCCGGGAAATGATGTTCCGGTTGTTTTACAATGTATCAATCAAACCATGTTTCCTCAACCGGAAAATATCATCAACAATTACAGGATTATTTCCCAATATTTAAAATACCAGGCCAATTCATTGAAGGTACCTGAAATGGTATTGACCAATAGCGGTAAATTATTCTGGATAGATGAGGAGGACAATTTTTGGCGTGGTACTGTGTTCATCAATAATTCTTACACTCCTACCTCACTAAGCAATGAAAAAGAAGCGAGACTCGTGGCCGGTAGCTTTGCCAGGTTTACCCTGTGCCTGGACGGAATGAATGCCGACCAACTGGATATCATTATTCCTGACTTTCACAATCTCGAATTCAGGTATTCTCAATTTGAAGCTGCGATTCAAAAAGCCACCATTCAGCGTCTGCTGAAATCGACTCATGTTATTGCAGAATTAAGACAACGAAAATACCTTGTAGATTTTTATGAGCAAATCAAAGCGAGTGAGGCTTATAAAATCAGGATCATGCATCATGATTGCAAAATCAGTAATATACTATTTGATAATGTAACAAAGCAGGTCATCTGCCCTGTTGATCTTGATACAACGATGCCAGGTTATTTTTTTTCAGATATCGGTGATATGATTCGATCCATGGCAGCAACGGTTGATGAAAACAGCACACGGTGGGAGGATATAGGTATTCAAAAAAAATACTACGATGTGATTTTAAACGGTTACCTGGAAAAGATAGGGGATGAATTTAGTAACGAAGAAAAAAAACATATTCATCATGCCGGCCTGTTATTAACGTATATGCAGGCTTTACGATTCGTAACAGATTTTTTAAATAATGATACTTATTACAAGACTCATTACCCGGAGCAAAACCTTAACCGTGCCCTGAATCAGCTTATTTTGTTGGAAAAGCTCGAATCGTTTTTGCAAAAAGAATACAAATACAATTTTTTCTAACCTTTCCATTTTTCTTGCGACGAAAAATATTCCAGTTCTTCTTTCAGGACCAGAAATGGATATTTTTTTTGGATAGTTAACAACTTATCGAAATTTGATTTTAGAAATGACTTGTGTGCCACGGTTTCCGATTGAAAAGGTTTATGTTTTCGGGCAGTAACTATTTTTTGAATTTCTTCAGCCAGTTTCCGGGATTCATCGTTTACAAAATATTGCATGAATTTGTCTAATACAAACTGGGTAGCAGGATAATTAGGATGAACAAGGTCAACGTCATAAAAACGATAGTCACGCAATACATCAATAACCAACTCATAGGCTGGAAAATAATAGATCCTGTCAAATTTATTCACCAGGTGATGTACCACTTCGATCAATCTCGCCTTACTCCTGTTATTTTCAGTAATGCCATCACGGATATGCCGGACCGGGCTTATGGTAAATATGATCTTTAATGAAGGATTGAACCTGAACAACTGATGAATGCAATTATCCATGACTGTATTGATTTCTTCGATCGTCATTAAATGTTTACTAAACCATTGGGTGGGTGCGCGGTGGCAATTCGCTACCCCACCTTGATGAGGGAATTCTTCATAAGTGAGGTGATATGAAAAAGATGAACCCATGGTGATTAAAAGCCAATCTGCCTGTTGCAGGAATTCGTGAGCATTTCTTTGTGAATCATTAATTTTTTGTACGCAGGTATCCTTATCGATGTTTGAATACTGGCTATGATGTTGCCAGCTATGCCAAAGCTCATTCAGGTAAAAAAGATCTGATGAAGTGTATTGTTTATTTTGAATATAGGAGACCAGGCTAAAAGCTACACTACGGGGATCAAATAAAATGCCGTTTGGATTTTGCAATACATTGAATTTAAGCTGGGCCAGGCTATTTCCAATATGCTCTGTAAAACAAGAACCAGCTAATAAAATTTTATCCGGGTATTTTATCTGCTGGCTGGGAGCACCAATGGGCAAGTCGAGCATGAAATTCATATCCGGTAAATCATTTTAAATAAATATTTCGGAAGCAATACGCAAACTTTCCCGAAGCGCTTCCTGGTTCAGCTTCTTCAATAATCCTTGATTTTCAAAGTAAGGTATTAGTAATTCTGTATTCATATTTCCTACCAATTCATCGTCAGCCATAGGACAACCTCCAATACCCTTCAGCGCTCCATCTAAGCGTTGACATCCAGCCCTCACTGCTGCTTCCATTTTTTCTTTCCACCTGTCCGGAGTTGAATGCAGGTGAACGCCTATTTCCTGACCGGGCATTTTCTTAATCAGGTAATCGGTAATATAAAAAACTTGTTCTGGAGTTGCGATACCTACAGTATCTGCTATCGATATAATTTGTACACCTAAAGATGCAATTCTAGTAGCCCAACCAAATACTGTTTGTTCCGAATAAGCATCACCATAAGGGTTTCCAAAACCCATAGATAAATAGATAACCAGTTGCTTTTTATTTTTGATACAAATATTCTGTATTTCTTCTACCCTGAGGAAGGATTGCTCAATAGAACTGTTTGTATTGCGCTTTTGAAATGTTTCCGAAATGGAAAAGGGAAAACCAAGGAAATCAATTTTTTCATACACTGAGGCTTCTTCGGCACCTCGAACATTTGCTACGATAGTCAACAGCTTAGACTTCGTATTTCGGATTTCTAATGCAGCGATGACCTCACGGGTATCTGCCATCTGGGGGATGGCGGTAGCAGATACAAAACTTCCACAATCAATGGTATCAAATCCAACTTGTAACAAGGCATTTATATACTCTATCTTTTTTGCAGTCGGTATAAATGTCTTCCATCCCTGCATGGCATCCCGGGGACATTCTATTAATTTTATGGAAGATTGGCCATTTATTGTAGATGTCACTTTATACCTTAATTTTAAGTTATACAAAAGTCTGGTTTTTCTGGCATCTATTTCCTTGCGGACCCTGTTAAAAAGCTATATGCTTTTCTTTTACCACAACAATCCATGGAATTATGAATAGGATTTATGATTTCATCATATAGATATTCATTAAATCATAAATCTCTGTCTTTATAAAATATATACCTATATGAATTCCAGGTGGGTTTGATTGCCCTTTTATTTAATTGCTATTTAATATTGTAACCAAAAATAATTATATGAAATATTTATTGATTTCACTGGTAATAATGTTATTGGCTCCGCTTGCCGATGCACAAGACAGCCTTCCTAAACGAAAACTCACCTATAAAATTTCAATTGCCGGTTCAGGATTGAATGTACAAAAGGGCTACTTGTTACAATTAACTGATACCACCGTGCAGATAAGTGATTCACGAGTAAGGTTTGCTAATAAACCATTTTTAAAAGAAGATCATAAAGAAATTGCATACCCACAAATTGCGTCAATGACTTTAAAAAGAACAAATGGAGCTGGGCGGGGCGCGTGGAAAGGAGCCCTGGCCGGAGCTTTCCTAGGCATCATTGCAGGATATATTGATGGTGATGATCCAACTGAAAATTGGTTTCGATATACTGCAGGCGATAAAGCCCTTATGTATGCTGTAGTGGGCGCCCCGGCAGGAGCCATTATTGGAACTCTCACAGGAGCGTTGGTAAAAAAGAAATTCATCATTGGAGGCAAAAAAGAAAAATTTGATAAAATGAAAATTAATATTTTGAATAAGGTCTATGGCCCCAATATTGTCCCGCGAGTTTCGAAGTGAATAAATAAAAATGTAATAGATTCTCTCTTTATCACATATTACCGTGACTATGACTATCTAGAAAAAGATTATTGGTATACAGACGGATAGGTTGGGGAACTTGTTATACTGAAATGTAAAATTAATTTCTCTGCCGCATCACTTCGTACAATATCATACCAGTTGCCACAGAAACGTTCAATGATTCAAATTCCTGCGCCATGGGTATTTTAAATTTCTCATCGCATAATTTCATCAATGCCGGATTTATCCCTTTCTCTTCACTCCCCAATACAATGGCACAAGGCTCTTTAAAGTCGATTTGAAAGACATTTGTTATCGCAGTCATTTCGCTGGCATACACCTTTATACCATTTAAATGCAACTCATCAATGGTTTTGAATAAACTATTCACCCTGCATACCTGAATCTTTTCCAAAGCACCTGCCGAAGATTTCACAGCTTCCTCATTCAATGCACCTACACCTTTGTCTGGTATAATAATCGCCTGAGCTCCGCAACAAACAGCAGTACGAGCAATTCCTCCAATATTGCGCACATCTGTAATTGCATCCAGGATAATAAACAATGGAGGTTCTCCTTTACTTACAACGTGATCGATTACCTGCTGAAGATCGAGGTATTTAATTAAGGCTGCAATGGCAATACAACCCTGGTGGTTGCCTCTGGTCATTGAATGTAATTTCTCTGGAGGAACCTGTTGAATAGGAATATTATTATCTTTTGCGAGTTTTCTAATTTCCCCTATAGACTCACCACTAATATTTTTCTGGAAAAGGATCTTATCAATTCCTCTTCCAGATGTGATCGCCTCGATGATAGGATGCCTTCCTATAATAAGTGAAGAAGCTGTATGTGGGTTTTGATTACGAAATCCTTCCATCAATCATCATCAGTTTTATTTTATAAATAGCGGCCATGGATAATGAATCAGTGATCTCTCCATTTTCAACCATCTGATATGCCTCGTTAAAAGGGATCTTTTTAATAATAAGTTGCTCTGTTTCTTCGGGCATCGCGGTTCTCTGTTCCAATGATCTTGCGAGATAGATCTTTCCAAATTCATTAGCAACCGAATTCGTAAGATGCATATCGAGTAAATGGGTCCATTGCATTGCAACCAAACCAGTCTCCTCCAACAATTCTCTTTTAGCAGTTTCTAAAGGATCTGTTCCGATTGGGCAGCCTCCTTCCGGAATTTCCCAGCTATATTGATTCAATGTAAACCGGTATTGGCCTACAAGATATGTATTCATGTCTTTATCAAGGGCCACAATCCCGATCCCCCAGTTCTTGAAATGGACTTTGCCGTAAATGCCTTTTCCGCCTGAAGGATTGATTACATCATATTCAGTAACCTGGATCCAGGGATTATCATACATCTGTTTCTCAGATAAAATCTGCCAGGGATTGTTTAGTTCATTCATAGATCGAAAATAAAAAATCCCGCAAATGCGGGATGAATGTATCTTTTGTTTTTATTTATTTTATGCCGAATGCTTTTTTCACTTTTGATACATAATCCAACTTCTCCCAGGTAAACAATTCTACTTTTCTTTTTATTACTTTGCCATCGGGAGACGTAAACGTTTTTTCTACAATTTCCGACTTCCTTCCCATATGACCATAGGCAGCTGTTTCACTATAAATCGGATTGCGCAATTTTAAACGTTGTTCGATGAAGTAAGGGCGCATATCGAAAATGGCCTCTACATGTTTAGATATCTCACCATCAGAAAGATCAACCTTTGCAGTACCATATGTATTTACATAAATTCCCATAGGCTGCGCAACACCAATGGCATATGATACCTGTACCAATACTTCATCACACACACCCGCTGCTACAAGATTTTTAGCAATATGGCGTGTTGCGTATGCTGCGGAGCGATCAACCTTAGAAGGATCTTTACCACTGAAAGCTCCACCACCATGTGCCCCTTTTCCGCCATAAGTATCTACAATAATTTTTCTTCCTGTTAAACCACTATCCCCATGAGGTCCGCCAATTACAAATTTGCCGGTAGGATTAATATGAAATTTTATTTTATCCGTGAAAAGATGAGCATGTTTCTTATACTTCGACTTCACGCGTGGAATTAATATTTTTTTAATATCGTCTGAAATTTTTTGCCTCATTTTCGATTCAGTATCAAAATCATCATGTTGGGTGGAAACAACAATTGCATCTATACGGGTAGGTTTATTGTTATCATCATATTCCAATGTAACCTGGCTTTTAGCATCAGGACGGAGGTATTTGATCTGTTTGCCTTCTCTTCTTAAAAACGCTAATTCAATGAGAAGTTTATGAGCAATATCCAAAGCCAGCGGCATGTAATCTTCCGTTTCGTCAGTAGCATATCCAAACATCATTCCCTGGTCACCGGCACCTTGTTCTTCTTTCGTTTTTTTATCAACTCCCTGGTTAATATCTGCAGATTGTTCGTGTATTGCAGATAAAACGCCGCAGGAGCTTGCTTCGAACATATACTCACTTTTAGTATACCCTATTTTGCGGATCACCCCACGTGCAATTTCCTGAACATCCAGGTAGGCTTTGGATTTTACTTCACCGGCAAGAACTACTTGTCCGGTAGTAACAAGGGTTTCACATGCCACCTTTGATTGTGGATCAAAAGCCAGAAAGTTGTCTATAAGAGCATCAGAGATTTGATCAGCTACTTTATCAGGGTGACCTTCAGAAACGCTCTCTGAAGTAAACAAATAAGGCATATGCAGATTAGGTTTGAGATTTACAATTAAAACAAAGGAATCACCGGTCAAAATTCATTGTCGGCCGCAAAGATAATCGGCAAAATTAAATTTTAGAATAAAAAATTCTAAGTCGCATCTTTTTTGTGGGATGACTTCCCCCCCCAACAATAACCCGGCCCTTTGCAACAAGTGGATTAATCAAAAATGGAGCTATGATTGATTTATTCCCAAAAGCATCCAGGAAATAAGGGCTGGTGATGAATGGTGCGTATATACGCAGTGTATAATTTGGTCTTTTCTTCGTTACAATGGATTGTAAATACCTCGATATATTAAAAACATATTGATTGTTTTTTAGTCTGCCACCTATAAGATTTATATCATAGGTGCCTCTGCCTGTTGGGATGAAATCATTAGGTATTGTAAAGGCAGTATCCGCGGTAGGGTTAATAAGATCAATAAATAATAAATCAGGAGTTGTAAATGTCTCTGATATAGCTGGCAATTTCTGAATGATAATTTCAGCGCGATGTATAACCCTGTTTGTCAAAGTATCAATACCTGGAATTTTTAAACTGGCATAAGAACCCGGAGTGCTTTGCAAATAAAGTTTGTCATCATTTGGATTGCTATTCGTAATGTTAGCCAAATATCCATTTGCAGGAGTTCTCTTAATAAGATTCGCCTGGGCGCCAATATAGCTTATACCGGTTCCATTATTGGCAAAAGGGATATATCGAAAAAATGGAGCGATGGCAGAATCCTTACCATTATTTTTTACTCTGCAGTAGAACGTAACCTTTGTTTTAGAATCCGATAAATCAAAATAGGCAAGGGCATTTTTTGATGGAGAAGCAGCGTTGTTTATTTTGATGGATAATCCTTTTAAAAATGTTTTAAAAATAGAATCATTCTGATAAGCGTTACTGGTGTCGGCATTTACAAACCGGGTTCCAAGGGATGAATTTACGCGAATGCGAAGTTCATTAATGGTTCGTACGGTATCTTTCCCGTTGATATAGGTAACGGAATCATTTAAAGTTTTAAAATCAATTGTACGCCCTCCTAAAGCAACTGGTAATACAGGAAAATCAGCATGATTGAGTTTGTAATCAGAAGTACTGGAATATTGGAAGTTTGCAGTTGGATCGATTTCAAATACTTCAAATCTCTGCATAGAATTAGAATCACCATAAAGACTTTTGTAGGCAAGTGAAACAACAACGGAATCAATTGCAACAACAGAATCTTTCTTAATGAAAGGATATACTTTAAAAGCAGAAGGAGCTACATCGAAATAAAGTGCTGCATCTGTTCTACCAAAGTCAGGATCATTTTCAATGATACCAACTGCATGATCAAGGTTGTAAGGGATCTGGGATGAATCATTTGTAAAAAGGAGATTATCCGTATTTATATCCAGAACGGTCTCAAATGTATTTACATTATCAACAGCTGGTATCAGGTCGTTACCCAGATCCGTAGTGTCAATTTTTGTACATCCGGAAAAAATAAAAATTAATGTGAGTGCGAATATTACCGGAGCTAAAATGTTGTACTTCACGAAAGAGTTAGATTAATATAATAATGTATAACAGAATGGAAGCTATTTAGCAAGGTCGGTATACAATTGTAAATAGTCTGTTAAATCAGATTCTGCATTGTAGGTTAAAACCTTTTTCCCACGCACTTTTCCGAATTCATCAACGAGTTTTTTATCCACCTTATCGGCACCGAAAGTAATGGCGTCAGCGTATGTTGCACCGCCGCGAATGATAGCAACATTATTTCCTTCTTTATAAGGTTCCAGCTCTTTCTCCTTAAGTGAGGAAGTAATGTTTATTAGTTTTGAAAAATCATTACCCAGCTTTTCTTTAAAAGTAGTCCCTGGGATTGTATAGATTACCTTACTATTAGCAAATACAGGTTCTTTTTTATAAATAGTTTTAAGATACAAAGGGATAAGACCTGTCATCCAGCCACTGCAATGAATGATATCAGGAGGCCATCCGAATTTTTTAACTGTTTCCAAAGCACCCTTGCAAAAAAATACAGTTCTTAATCCATTGTCTTCATACCATTCCTCTTTCTCATCATGAAAAATATATTTGCGTTTAAAAAGGTCTTCATTATCGAGAAAATAAACCTGTAGGCGGGCGTTTGGAAGGGAAGCTACTTTAATCTGAAGAGGATAGTCATCGTTATCAACAGAAACATTGATACCAGACAAGCGGACTACCTCGTGGAGTCGATGACGCCTTTCATTAATATTGCCAAAACGTGGCATAATGCAACGAATTTCGAAACCATTTTCGTTTGCTTTTATTGCTAATTTATTAACCACCTCTGAAAATTCAGTCAACTCCAGGTAAGGAGACATTTCGTTAGCAATAAATAAAATTCTTTTCTTTGTCAGCATTATGATTAAAATAGGTTACCCAACCGTTAAAAAATCGTGTGCGAAGGTAAGGTTTTTAATTGGATAAAGGGCTCTGTAGGGGATTCAATGGCTTCAAAACAACTCATATGATAATATTTAAGCAACCGCTCTCATTAAGTAAATACCTTAATTCAATCAAAATACCCGAAAAGAGTATTGGCTTTGTACCTACAATGGGAGCCCTGCACCAAGGCCATATCTCATTATTGGAGCAATCAAAAAGAGAAGCGGGATTCACTGTCTGCAGCATTTTTATCAACCCTACGCAATTTAATGATCGAAAGGATTTCGAAAAATACCCGGTAAACCTGGAAGAAGACATTTATAAAATTGAAGCCTCTGGAACCGATATATTGTTTATACCTGATACAACAACTCTATATCCTGAGGGAATAGAAAATTTGGAAAAGTATCAACTGGAATACCTTGAAACTGTACTGGAAGGATCCTTCCGTCCCGGACATTTCCAGGGTGTATGCCAGGTTATGAGCAGGTTACTACAAATTGTGAGGCCAAATAAATTATTTATGGGTCAAAAAGACTACCAGCAATCGTTGGTGATTCAAAAGTTGATAAAAACTATGAATGTCGAAACACAGTTAATAGTAAGCCCTACTATAAGAGAAACCAGCGGCCTGGCCATGAGCAGCAGGAATATGAGATTATCGGAAACCGAAAGAAAAAATGCTGGAAATATTTACCAGACGTTGCAGTATATAAAGGAGAATCTTTCATCAGGAGAATTGAACACTCTTAAAAACCAGGCTAAGCTGTTACTTATTCAAAATGGTTTCATTGTAGATTATGTAGAGATCGCAGACGCTGATACACTGGTACTTCTTAATGAATGGAGTGGTCACCAACAATTAGTGGCATTAGTTGCAGTATTCATCAGGGATGTCAGGCTTATTGATAATATGTTGCTTAACAGTTAAACTAATCGATTTATAACCTGTTTTTATATAGTTTTGCGCCTGCTATGGAAATAGAAATCCTCAAATCAAAAATTCACAGAGCTGTTATTACGGAAGCTAACCTCAATTATATAGGAAGCCTTACACTTGATGAGGACCTCATGGAAGCGGCCAATCTTATTGAGAATGAAAAAATACAAGTAGTCAACGTGAATAACGGTACCCGCATAGAGACTTACATAATCAAAGGAAAAAGGAGCTCAGGTGTATGTTGCCTGAATGGACCTGCAGCCAGACAGGGTGCTGTAGGAGATGTAGTAATAATTATTTCGTATGCAAGAATAGATTTCGAAAGAGCAAAAGCTTTTAAACCCTGGGTGGTATTCCCAAAAGAAGGAAATAAACTTTGATGGTTTAAATATAATAAGGAAGAGGATGAATGGTGATTTGATATTTGCCCGTTCTTTCTTTTCATCAAGGGTGGTCCCACTCACTATGTAATATGTGTGGCATATGAATAAAAGACTGATTGTTTTCCTTCAATATATTTTCTTCATTGCCTTAGCCGTTTTTTTTATCTGGTTGAGTTTGCGAAATCTTAATGCTGAGAAATGGCAATTGCTAAAAGCCGCATTAGGCCGTGCAAAATTCCTAATCTTTTTTCCTGTTTTATTGTTGCTGTTGCTTAGCCATTGGATCAGAGCATTACGCTGGAAAATGCTTATTGAGCCCTTAGGTTATACCCCTGGCAATCTTAATACTTTCTTTGGTGTTATGGTTGGATACTTTGTTAATCTGGGAGCTCCCCGTTTAGGTGAAATCATTAAATGTACGGTGCTTGCCAGGTATGAAAAAGTTCCAGCAGATAAACTCATTGGAACAATAGTAGCGGAAAGAGCATTAGATCTTGTTTGCCTTATTATAGTAACAACAATTACTCTAATTCTTGAATTTGATACTATAGGAAATTTTGCAGTTGATACCATCAAACCTTTGTACCAGTCCAAAACCGGTCAATTTTCAGTTACAAAAATTCTGGTCATTCTTGCAGTTATACTTATTGTAATTTTTCTTTTACGACTATTGTTCAGTCGCTTTCTTCATTTAAATTTTGTACAAAGAATTAAAAAAATTCTTGCCGGCATCTGGCATGGCCTCACAAGTATTCGATTTGTTAAGAATAAATCAATATTTCTATTTTATACTGCTGCGATCTGGTTTTTATATCTGGCCAGTACCTGGCTTGGTTTTCAGGTGCTTGAGGAAACCAGCAATCTCGGCTGGGATGCTGCTTTCTCTGTTTTAGTAATGGGGAGTGCAGGCATGATCATGTCTCCTGGTGGCATTGGCGCTTATCCCTGGCTCGTTCAGCAAACCATTGGACTTTACGGAATACCGGCAGAACCCTACGGACAGGCTTTAGGTTGGCTACTTTGGGTAGGACAGTTTATTATCTTCATAGTATTCGGAACTTTGAGTTTTATTTTATTGCCGATACTTAATAAAAATAAGCATGCGAAGACCTGATATTATAGATCATAAAATAATGCCATTACCAGGGTTATTAAAACTGATCGCTCAATGGAGGCTATTGAAAAAAACAATTGGATTCACTAATGGTTGTTTTGATATTCTTCATAGGGGACATATTTATTCCTTATCACAGGCTGCCAAAGAAGCTGACTATTTAATCGTGGGTGTAAATGGGGATGCATCTACTAAAAGATTAAAGGGTAATAACCGGCCTATTAATGATGAACAGGCCAGAACATTGGTGTTAGCGTCACTTGTTATGGTGGATGCTGTTATTCTGTTTGGAGAAGACACACCATTTGAATTGATACAAGCAATTATGCCTGATGTATTGATCAAAGGAGGAGATTATACGGTCGATCAAATTGTAGGCGCTAAAGAAGTGATGGAGAATGGCGGACGGATTGTTATTAATCCTATTATAGAAGGATTTTCAACTACAGGGCTGATCAGTAAAATTGAGAATTTGTAAGAGATGAGTGGGCAATGGCGAATCTCTTGTTATTATATTTATCAAAAATGTTCAATGGTTCATTTCCCTATTCTACGAAATTGAAACATTCTTCATGCAGTATTGAAATTAAGAATAGACTGGTGAAAATTAATGAATGAATGAATTATGTTCGACCCTTCACATTAACATTCTTTCTACTTCCTGAACAATCACCTCCATATCTTTCTCAGTGCTGGAAGGATTATAAGGCTGCTTGAGGCTACTTCCGAAAACAAAGGCGAGTGTTTGCCAGAAACGGGCTGAAAACCCACCCTTATATTCTTTTATAATATCGTAGCAATTATTACCTGTTTGCCGGTTGATCAATTTCATCAATACTTTTCCCTGGTACACTGAAAGATTAGTAAGAGGATCGGCAAATTCCTTTTTTAATTCTTTTTCGCGGGACTTGATATAGGACTGACGTTTTTTATCATTCTTCATGTGTGCCAGCCGGGCATTCATTTCATTCATAATCGCCCCTGCCCTCCTGGCATATGGATAAGTTACATAAATAGCATTTCTCAAACGGGTCCACTCTTGCTTTTTCTTCAGCAAATGTTTGGGGTACGGAGCAGTAACATAGAACCATTCCAGATTATTACCAGGCACCCATTCATTTTGATGAAGAATAGCAGGAACCGGGATCGTATCATTTGGGCCTAAAACAGGAAGGGGAATATTCATTGAATCAGGAATTTCCTGAGCATTTAGATGGAAAGGCATCATCCATCCTAAACTGACAAGGATGATACTTCGGGTTAATATTTTAAGGGTTTGGCGCATGCCTGAGTACTAAACTAATAATTATATGTTACCTATTATACTGTTAAGACAAATAAAGTAACCACTATTGCTGCAAAATATTTCCTAAAAATCAGGCTGACATTTTCTTCAGAAGTGAGACGCGACGTACTATGCTCATTATAAAGCCGGTAACCATTAAAAGGGTCCCCATCCATAACAAATTGATAAAGGGAAACTGGAGAATTTTCAAGGCCACAAATGGGGATAATTGGGAAGATTCTTTTAGACCAATCTCTAAGTGTTTATTGGAAATCCTTGATATGCGTACTGCTAACCCTTGGGCAAACACAGTATCAACAAAGTATTTCGGCTGGTTATTGCGTAGCTGGAATACGGGCAATGCCTGAAAACTTCTACCATCTGAACTTTTTATTTTTAATTCAGCCATGATCGCAGTATCATTCTCACTGAAAGTGTATTTTCCATTCCGGGGATTGAGTGTTACTTTCTCTAATACCATATAACCGGAAGAATAATACATGGTATCTCCAATATTGAGCAATTTATTCTTGAACTGGGCGGTATCCGTTTCATCCTGAACAGAGGAAGCATAATTTACATAAGTAAAAATATCTTTATGCAGATAATGTTTGGTACCTGGATTGTTTGAAAATCCTTCCTGTCCCTTTGAATTCTTTATAAGATTGGGGTATACCGAAAAGTTGTTCTTCCCATCCTTCATTTCCATTTTAATTTCGAAATAAGTCATCCTTCCTTTATCATCCACACTATCTTTTGCATAAGTTGCCCAATATTTTCCCATATCTGTTTTTACCCCCTGGTATAAAGTAAGATTCTCCACTCCCTTTTCTTTTGCATCTTGCCCGAAATTCAATGGATTAAGATAATTTACAGACAATACTTCTTTTTTTGCGGATGAGATCAACATTCCTAATAGCATCATACCAAAACCCACATGAGCCACAGAAGCACCTGCAGCTTTTATTTTTCCGCGTAAACCAGCCCAGATGTACCCGGTATTGGCAACTATGGTATACACAGCTGCAAATAATGCAAGGTGAATAGCGGCAAGATATCCAATTCCATAATTATCATATTGAATATTGCCAAAGTAACTAATACAAACTGCAATGATTATAGCAAGGATTGTTGGAAGTCCGATTTTCCTGATTAAATATAATTTATCAGTGTTCTTATACTTAAGATATTGTGTAACGGCAGTGAGTATCCCCAATAAAATAGCTACAAATACCTGAATGCGATTGTAAAAAAATTCAACATCCTCTCCTATTGTAAAATTGGAATTAATGATTTTGTTGATCACTGGAAGAGATGTAAAAACAATAATAAATAAGGCTGATAAAAACAAAACGAGCGACCCGATGAACATCCAGAACTCCCTTGAGTAAGAACTTTCTTCTTTAACAACAAAAGGAATTTGCTTGTACCTCTGTATATATAGAACGATAGAAGGAATCAGAAATATCAATACGAAGATCCTGAGTTGCCAATTGATGCCCGCAGTTACAAATGCATGTACGGAGGTATCTTGCAAATCACCACTCCTGGTGAGATATGTAGAATAAAGTATAAGTATAAAACTGAGCAGGAAAAAGAAATAGGTTGTTCGAAGTGAATGTCCTGTTGAATTATAAATTACAAGGGTATGTACACCGGCAACCATAATTAACCATGGAACGAGTGACGCATTTTCAACCGGGTCCCAAGCCCAGAAACCCCCAAAAGTTAAAGACTCATAAGCCCAGGCGGCTCCCATCATGATACCTAATCCAAGTATCGCAGCAGAGAATAAAGCCCAGGGTACTGCTGCTTTTGTCCATCCTCCGAAATCCTTTTTCCATAAACCTGCCACAGCGTAGGCAAAGGGAACAAGGGTTGAAGCAAAGCCTAAGAATAATATCGGGGGATGAATAACCATCCAATAATTTTGTAATAATTGATTCAGACCGGTTCCATCCTGCAACTTTGCATTGCTTAAATAATTCGGATCGCTGAATATGGGCGCATCCTGGAAAAACTCTCTTGTTAGTAAAAAAGGATTCGTACCTATCTTAAAATCAAAAATGAATAAACCCAGTATCATCGTAGCCAGACAGGTCTGAACAAGACTTATTACAGCCAAAACAGGCGCTTCCCATTTTTTTGCGGTTCGCATCAAAACCATGCCTAAGATGCTATGCCATATTGCCCACAGTAAAAAACTTCCCTCCTGCCCTTCCCATATACAACTTAATAAATAACCGGGATTAAGGGATTTATCAGAATGATTGTAGGCGTAATAATATTCAAAATAATGTTGCGATATAATGTAAAAAATGGACCCAAAAACAGCCATTACTGAAACGGCGTCTATTATAAATGCGGTCCGGGCCACGCGCTTCCAACTATCCGCATTTGTTTGCAACACACTATTTGCTGATTTGAAATAGGCAATCGAGGCTACCAAAGATGCAATGAGAGAAAGGACAATAAAAAAATAACCAGCTTGTCCAGGAAATAGATGTTCGCCAATATAAGGAGGCATTGGAAGGGTTTAGTTTTGACTAAGGTTATTCTGTGCAGCTTTAGGATCGTCCTTATATTTTGAAGGGCATTTAATGAGTATACCATCTTTACGGGTAATTTCAAATACATCACCCTTCATTTTGCCTTTCAATACAATACGTTCGCTTTTCTCCATATCAAAAGGCTTTTCAAAATAGTACACCACCTTTGCCTTGGTACCTAAAGAATCAATAACATGAAAGGAAGTATAATTGGCATTTTTAGCGGCGTTATATTCAATAGGAGTTTCAGGTGACCTATCAAGTTTTGCAATGACAGTAACTGTTTTCCCTTCTTTCTGCTTCGCTGAAGAGAGCGTTTCATAAGTCGACAGATCGCTCATCATACTCATCAAAACAGCAATCACTACCGCAATACAAACAAGAGCAACGATGTGTATTTTTTTCATTTTATGTGAGTTCAATGCAAATTTAATCACGATACATGAGATTCGAATGGAATTTTGATTTTGTTATGAGGATATCAGCATTAGGATATATAACCCGGGACCATTTGCCAGTTGTAGAGAATCAGGGAATCGTACCTCTAATACTATTGCAAAAATCTTTAATTATATCATTATCGTAGTTAACTTGCAGCCCCATTTCAAAAGAGGCTTAAGCAATGATCAATTCCGAATTCGATCCCAATAGTACCAGTAATCCTAATAATAACATATTTGGAATACCTCTTACAGAAGAGGATGCACGCATTGTTATATTACCCGTTCCCTGGGAAGTAACAGTCAGTTGCAGTGCTGGTACCGCCCGTGCACCAGAACACATTTTTAAAGCCAGTATGCAGGTAGATCTATATGATCCCGATTTTAAAGAAAACTGGCGCCTCGGATTTTTTATTCGTCCGGCCGACAAAAAAATCTTACTCAAAAGCGATTATTTACGCAAAGAAGCGGAACTGTACATTGATTATATTTCAAAAGGCGAGTTGGTTGAGAACAATGCTTTTATGACAAAATCTCTTAAAGAGATCAATGAAGGCGGGTTATTCATGAACAAGTGGGTCTACGAGCAAACTAAAGGTTTGTTGGATGCTGGCAAACTGGTTGGATTATTAGGGGGCGATCATAGTACTCCTTTAGGATATTTTAAGGCAATAGCTGAAAAAAATGGTGATTTTGGCATTCTGCAGGTAGATGCACATTGCGATCTGAGAAAGTCATATGAAAAATTTAAATACAGCCATGCCAGCATCATGTATAATGCGCTTACTGAAATTGAGGAAATAAAAAAACTCGTCCAGATTGGTATCAGAGATCTGGGTCCTGAAGAAATTGAATATATCCAGGCCAGTAACGGTCGGGTGATTACTTTTTTTGATAAAGACATCAAAAAAATGCAATATGAAGGACAAACCTGGAAACAGATCACCGATGTTATAGTAAAACATTTACCTGATAAAGTACATTTGAGCTTTGACATCGATGGCCTCGACCCCAAACTGTGCCCTAACAGCGGAACTCCTGTTAATGGAGGTTTTGAAACAGAACAGATTTATTATCTTTTAAAAAGTATCATAACCAGTGGGCGTAAACTGATAGGGTTTGATTTAACAGAGGTAGGCGTTGGCGATACTAACTGGGATGCCAGTGTAGGCGCAAGAGTATTATTTAAGCTTTGTAATTTTTTAATAGCCAGTAATGATAATCTGAAATTTGAATAGGCTACAGTGAAATTAGCAAATTAGCACATGTGAAAATGAACGATGAGCCAGGAATCTTAAATTGTAATAAATTGAGAATTATCTTCTTAATTACAAAATGATTTATACAGTTTCAAAATTGGTAATTTATTACTTTTTCACATTTTCACATGTGCTAATTTGCTAATTTGCCAATTTGCTAATTTGCTAATTTACCCATTTCTAGATGGTCTATCCTTATGTTGTCGTTTTAAAAAATCAGCATTCCCGTTATATTAATATACTCGGCTTTTTATTGGCCTTCCTTTCTATTGTATTTTTTGTAAAAGAGCTCTTAGACCCAGGACAAACCGGGTTTGTTTACCTTATTGGGGTATTATTCATTGCGGGAGTACTTAGCTGGAATATTTATCATTCCGTTTACAAAGGCAAAAAGGTTTACTATAGCAGAGCCTTACTGATAGCGGCATTGGTGTGGATGAAAATGCCGTATTTCCAATGGTTGGTTTTTGTGTTGATCATATTGGCATTGCTTGAATACCAGGCTAAATATGCCATTGAAATTGGTTTTTCCGATCATCAAATAATGTTCAATACCATTTTCAAAAAGAAATATCGCTGGAGCGATTTCACTAATATCATTCTGAAAGACGGATTGCTTACACTTGATTTCGCCAATAACAAAATTCTTCAACGCCAAATTGAAGATGATGATGATGAAGACGATGCCGATGAACAGGAATTCAATGAATATTGCCGGAAGCAGTTAAGTAAGACGTATTCTAACATTCCGTAAAATGGATTCAGTATAAGTAATAGATGGCTAAGCGCACTCATCTTAAAACCCCCTAAAAATTTCTAATCCTTTTTATGGAAATTTTATTTTGCCGCATCTCTCACTGAAACTGCTGCAGTATGAACTCTATTTCCTTCACCGTTGTTCATCCCGCATTTCAAAATCTTAAACGTTCCAGTCGCCTGTTGCATCTGACCGCTGGTGGTTTAATTCTTACCCATGCTTTCAGTCATTTTAACCAGGCCGATGTAAACCCGGTTTACTTTTGGTGCCAATTTATACTGGCCGTAGATATTTTTATACTCGTCTTTGCCGGGCGTTATGTGCTTGCAAGCCTTCCGAAAGTCAACCTGTTTTTTCGTTTTGTGGAGTTCCTGTTTTTTCTTGGCATTTCTCTATTGCTATTCTTTGAAAAAAAATGGATGATGGGAAGTATTCATCTTGGTGTGAGTATCATTTATATTTATCTTTTTTATTGCGAAATAAATATGGTCCATGGAGAGTATGTGGCTATCCATCATACAGGGATCACCATTCCGGCATTACCTGAAAGTAAATTTTATATTTGGTCGAATATTTCCGCTATTCATGCGCACTACGATTCTATTACGATTGAGACTTCCCTGAACAAAACATACCACTTCGAACTCACGGAAAATCTTCAATTCGAAGAACTCGATCAAATTCACGAAATTTGCAGGCATTATTTAGGAGTTCGCAGTTTCTAGTTGGCAATTGCAATTGAATAAATTTTTAAAAAATTACTTAATTGCAAATGGGGAACTGCCTGCTGAATACTGCAAACACACTCTATGCCGGAATTTGAACAATCTCCCTTCCTGCTTTACTCCGATGGGAAAGGAAATATTTATGAGGACACTTCTCTATTTGCTACAGGCCGAAGCGGATGGGATGCCTTACCTATACCCATTGAGGATTGGATAGAATTGCCCGATGGTGGTTCTCTATATGAATTGCCAGGCCGAAAAGGAATTGGTATTGATGTGAAAACCGGTAGTATGAGATTATGTGAAAAAGGTTGGGCTGTAGCTGCTTTTATTCCACCCGCATACACTGGTTTATTCCTCGCACCCTATGAAACCGGGGCAGATGCACCCACTCTTCCACTTTTTTGTTATACCGCTGCAGGCTGGTTGAATGAAAAATTTATGGTACCTGCAATCAGGATTGAACAGGATATCCGGCAGGAAAGTAAAGGGTACATCAATGACAGCATACAGGGTGGAGTCAATAAAATCTTACAAGCGTATCCGCACAATCGTCTCCTAAAGCACCTGGCAGAAAATTGTTGTCTGACGTATCAGTGCCCGGCTGCAAGAAATTATTTCATGGGAAGATGGGAATGTCCTGTTCCGACCTCGCCGGCCTGTAATGCAAATTGCATAGGATGCATTTCCTTTCAACCCTTAGATGAAACAATTGTTTCCACCCAGGATCGGTTAACTTTTAAACCTTCGGCCGAAGAGATTATTGAATTTACAGTTCCCCATTTACAAACGGCACCTTATCCTATAATCAGTTTTGGGCAAGGTTGTGAAGGCGAACCCTTACTGATGTGGGAAACCATCCGCCAGTCTATTCTTGAAATACGAAAGCATACTGATCGAGGAAGTATCAATATAAATACCAATGGCTCCAAACCGGATGCGGTAAAGTCATTGTGTGAAGCTGGATTGAACTCCATAAGGGTTAGTACCAATTCGGCACGCAAACAAATTTATGAGCCCTACTATCGGCCCAACAATTATGTATTTGAAGATATTATAGAAAGTTTGAAAGTTGTAAGAAGTTACGGAGGATGGGCAAGCATTAATTATTTTGTTTTTCCGGGAATGACGGATAGTGTTGAAGAATATGAAGCCCTACGAAACTTGATCCGGGAAACGGGTATTACGATGATACAGTGGCGCAATTTCAATATTGATCCTGATTGGTATATGGGAAAGATTGGAGTTACCGATACGGGTGAAATCCTTGGTGTAAAACAACTCATGGAACTTATCCGTGAAGAATTTCCAGCATTAAAATTTGGATACTTTAATCCCCCTGCTGAACGTATTTCTGGTAATTTCGAAATGGATTTCGCTCATTGATCACAATTATTGGTAAGGATTAATAAATGCCGGAAATACCGCATCAAAAAACCATTTATACTGGAATTTTCTTCGCTATACTTGCCACCATAATCTGGTCGGGTAATTTTATTGTAGCCCGTGGAGTGATTCATCAGATACCTCCATTCAGCCTGGCTTTTTATAGATGGGCGACCGCCTCCATTATTATTTTCCCGTTAGCAATAAAAACATTCAATGCAGAAAAGACCATTGTAATAACACATTGGAAATATCTGTTTTGGGTTGCCCTTACCGGAATTACTTTGTTTAACACCCTGGTTTATATTGCAGGGCACTACACTCCGGCAATCAATCTTGCTCTGATTGGAACAACATCATCTCCGGTGTTTGCCATTTTATTAGCTGCCATTTTTTTAGGTGAGAAAATCAAACCCCTCCGCATCCTTGGCTTACTTATTTGCATTAGCGGGATTGTTTTACTACTATCAAAAGGTAGTATTCAGAACTTGATAAATTTTCATTTTTCACCAGGGGACTGGTGGATATTAGGTGGGGCCTTGTGCTTTGCTATATACAATACGCTTGTCAGAAAAAAGCCAAAAAATATTACTCCTGTCAATTTTCTTTTCGTGGTATTCAGTATGGGAACTTTATTTTTATTGCCTTTGTTCATTTGGGAAGTTTTTTATAGTGCTCCTATTAATTGGAACCTGCAATTAATTTTGATCATATTGTATCTTGGAATTGGCACCTCCGTTATTTCATTCTTACTATGGAATGCAGCTATTGCAAGGTTGGGTTCTGCACGAACTGCGTTATTCGGAAATCTTATTCCCATTTTTAGTACGCTGGAAGCTGTATGGATACTAAACGAAAAAATAACAGTCATTCATTTTATTAGCGGGTTACTAGTGATAATAGGATTGGTCATCGCAAATCTTCGAAAAAGTAATGCATTGTAGAATAGTCTTGGTTTAATCCTCATGTATACAATGTCTATTGTAAACGCGTAAATTTATATTTAAACAGCAGTTCATATTATGACATTCAGTATTCAGTCAGCATTACAGATATTGGAAAGAACACCCGCGGTAATAGAAACGATGTTGAAAAGCCTCCAGGATGATTGGGTTATGAACAATGAAGGTGGAGATTCGTGGAGCGTATTTGATATCGTTGGGCATTATATTCATGGTGAAAAAACCGATTGGATACCCCGGATGAAATTAATATTGAACGATTATCCTGATAAGCATTTTGTACCGTTTGACAGGTTTGCACAGCTTTCCGACAGTAAAGGAAAATCGCTTGATGCGTTATTGGATGAATTCAAAAAACTACGCCTTCAAAATATTGATGAATTAAAATCAGTAGATTTTACGGATGAACTACTGAACCGGATCGGAATCCATCCGAAGTTTGGTAGCGTTACATTAAAGCAATTACTGTCAACATGGGTCGTTCACGATCTCACCCATATTTATCAGATCAGCCGGGTAATGTCAAAACAATATGAGTTGGAGGTTGGTCCCTGGAAAGAATTTCTAGGCGTTCTAAATGATAGATAATGGATCTGACGTTTGAGATAATTCTTCTGTGCCTGGTTGCATTTATCGCTGGCTTTGTTGATGCTATTGTGGGAGGTGGTGGCCTGTTGCAAACCCCTGCCGGATTAATTTTGTTACCACACTATCCGGTAGCCACTGTTATCGGCACTCTAAAAATCCCTGCTTTCTTAGGCACCAGTTTCGCAGCTATTCAATATGCCCGGTTAGTCAGCATCAATTACACATTACTGGCAGTTATGGCAGGGACTGCATTCTGTGCAGCATTTGCCGGTTCCTCAGTATTGAATTCTGTTACGAATAGCTTTATGAAACCAATTCTTTTAATTGTATTGATTTTTGTCGCCATCTATACTTACGGCAATAAAAAATTCGGTATACATACAAACAAAAATCATCATTCCACACAGCAGTGGCAATATTCGATCGTGATTAGTATTGTAATAGGATTTTATGATGGATTCATTGGTCCGGGTGCAGGCAGCTTCCTGGTATTGGCCTTTATAGGATGGATGGGTTTTGATTTTTTAAAAGCAAGTGCCCATGCAAAATTTATAAACATGGCAACCAATCTTGGTTCAATTTTTTTCTTTATGATTCAGGGGAAAATTCTTTACTCGATTGCATTGCCGATGGCGATCTGTAATGCCATAGGGGGATTCTTCGGAGCCCGGCTCGCAATACTCAAAGGGAATACTTTTATCCGGATATTTTTCCTGGTAATCGTTTGTATTACCATTCTCCGATTTGCCTATGATGTATTCTTCAAATAAAAAATGACACATTAAAAATGTACCCTGTTAGATCTATAAGGTAGAGGAGCGAGTTAATCTTTAACATATTGGACCTCCGAGCTTGTGCAATTAGCATAATGTTTGCATCGTTACAGTCAAACAGTGTAAATTCGTATGACATACAGAGGGTCCATGAACGATCATTTTGAATCACGTAAAAATATTAAAGCAACCAGCTATACTGCATTGATCTGCGGATTGCTACTGGCAGTTTTTTTATTAGTGCGATGGACTTTGCCAGAAATCCCTCCCCCTCCCGTGGAAGAAGGCATTGAAGTAAATCTAGGGAATAGCGACCGCGGACTGGGAACTGATCAACCTTTCTTACCAGGGAAGCCAGCCCCAAGTGATCAGCAGGCATATACTCCCCCTAAGCCTGCAGTAGCAGATAATACTTCCGTGAAAGATATTGAAACGGATGATAAAGACCCTGATGCACCGGCTGTAATAAAACCAAATGTTACTAAGCCAAATGCAACCAAAGTTCCAGAGAAAGAAATTGTAAAAAATGAACCTGTCAGGAATCCTCAACCCGTAAACACTCCTGCTCCTCCCGTTCGAAGAGCAAAAGCGGAAATGAAAGGAGTAAACGGTACCGGAACAGGAGGCAATGAAGCCGATAGTTATAAAAAAGGGGGTAATGAAGGAATAGCAGGAGGTAGTGGGGATCAGGGCCGACCCGGGGGAAGTCCTGATTCAAAAAATTATGACGGGCCTGGTGGCAGAGGCAATTCCGGTGTAAGTATTTCAAGAGGCTTACAAGGCAGACGTATCACTGGTATGCCTTCTTTTGAAGATGATTTTAATGAGAATGCCAAGATTGCTGTAGATATTCGAGTAGATGAAACCGGAAGAGTTGTATCAGCCATTTATCAGCCACGGGGCTCTACCACTTCCAATGCTACATTAACTTCTATTGCAAAACGAAAAGCATTACAGGTTAAATTTAATAATGGAAGTGAGGAGTCAGTAGGAACACTGATCTTTAATTTCAAGCTTAAAAATTAGCGTACTAATCCTTCTTTTATATATCCAAAACCTGTGAAGTTTTAAAAACTTCACAGGTTTTTTTCTTTTGTAGATTTGCGCCCTGTTATGAACTACCTGCAAACAATAGAATATCTCTTTACACGTCTCCCCATGTTCAGCCGTATCGGTGCTGATGCAATAAAAAAAGATATTACCAATACCGTTCAATTATGTGAATCACTCGGAAATCCACAATCGAAATTTAAATCGGTACATATTGCGGGTACTAATGGAAAAGGTTCGGTTAGTCATATGCTGGCAGCCATTTTTCAAATCGCGGGCTATAAAACAGGATTGTACACTTCCCCGCATTTAAAAGATTTCAGGGAACGTATCAGGATTAATGGAGAAATGATCTCAAAGGAATTTATTGTTGATTTTGTACAACGCATGCAGCCTGAAGTAGAGGAAATGAATCCCTCCTTCTTCGAGATTACGGTAGCTATGGCATTTGATTATTTTGAAAAAGAAAAAGTAGATATTGCTATTGTTGAAGTAGGATTAGGGGGAAGACTCGATAGCACAAATATTATTACTCCTGAACTCTCAGTGATTACCAATATCAGCTGGGATCATATGAATATATTGGGAGATACGCTGGAAAAAATTGCATATGAAAAGGCGGGGATTATAAAAAATAATATCCCTGTAATTATTGGTGAAACATCCCTTGATACTAAACATATTTTTGAACAGGTTGGGCTTTCCCAAAACGCTCCTATCATTTTTGCGGATAGGGTACGTTATGCATCGGGTTGGGATTACGAAAATACTCATCTTGCCGTGGAAATTGCCAACCTGGTCAGAGATGAACACCATATTTATTATCTGGACCTTACAGGCCATTATCAAACAAGAAATCTCGTAACTGTATTAGAAGCGATATCGCAATTGCAATTAAAAGAGTGGAAAATTTCCCTGGCTCATGTAGAAAAAGCATTGAAGCAGGTAAAAAAATTAACAGGCTTGCATGGACGCTGGGAAATCATTCACCAGCATCCTATGACCGTTCTGGACGTGGGACACAATGTGGAGGGCATAAAGCAAATTGTAGCTCAGGTTGAAATAACAGATTATAAAGATCTGCATATAATAATGGGCATGGTAAAGGATAAAGACATAGAAAATGTTTTAGCACTATTACCCAAAGATGCAAGCTACTATTTTACCCGGGCCAGTATACCCAGGGCTATACCAGAACTTGAATTGGCTCAAAGAGGAAAAAAGATCGGTCTTCAGGGAAATCATTATCCCAATGTTAATCTGGCAATACAAGAAGCCCGCCATCGTGCTTCCAATGAAGATCTTATCCTTGTGTGTGGGAGTGTTTTTGTAGTAGGCGAAGTGGAAGTTTAGGTGAAACAGGACCAAATATCTCGACTTCGCTCGATTGGGTGATGGTTCGACTTCGCTCACCACTCACCATCCTTCCCGACTCCGCCTTTTCACCATCCTTCCTGACTCCGCATTTTTTCCAATCCATCCCGGCTCCGCATTTTTCACCATCCTTCCTGACTCCGCATTTTTTACCATCCTTCCCGACTCCGGACTTTTCACCATCCCTCCCGGCTGTGGGTTTTTCACCATCCCTTCCAATGCTGCATTTTCCAGTGTCGACTCATACTCCTATCCCACTATCCTCTCACCACTTCACCTCGCCCAATTTCACCAAAGCATACATAATTGTTGTTACATGCATTGCCTGAAAAATTTTATGCTCGCGAAGTAATTGCTTTAATTCATCAATAGAAATTAAAACTACTTCAATCTCTTCGTTATGATCGAGCTCTTGTTCTTTCACCTTTTTTCCGCCTGTCGCCAGGAACATATGCATCCAGTTATTATTGGTAGAGGGATTCGGTGAAATTTTGCCAAGATATTCATAGCTTGAAAAAGCATGGCCAGTTTCCTCCATCAATTCCCTTGATATCGCAGTTTCCAAACTTTCATCGGTATCATCCACGCATCCACCGGGTATTTCAAGAATGGTTTCTCCTATTGCATGGCGATACTGCCTTACCATTACTATTTTATTATTCTCTGTCAATGCCACTGCTGACACCCAGGTTGGAAACTCATAAACATAATAAGGTGAAACAATCTTTCCATCTGGTTTTTCACAAACATCTTTGCGGACGGTAAACCATGTGTCTTTAAACAGATATTCCGAAGAAAGTGTTTTCCAATTCATAAGATCATTTAATATTTCAGATTTGGTATTGATAACTCTGGAACAAATTTGAATACATTGATACAAGATTGAGTAGTACTAAAATATTCAATCCTAAATATTAAATATTACATTTCACACCCATCCCTTATTTTCCCGAAGTGTTGTTACATGAGCCACATGGTGTCTGCCATGCCATGCATACATGCCAAGGAGGTGCCATAATGTAAAGATTTTATTATGTTCCGGGTGAAGAACCGTCCTGTTCCAGTCTTCTTCCGTTAAATCATTAATAGCTGCATACCAACGGGCATGCAATGCATGCAATATGGTCAATGATACATTGATAGGCACCGATTCCACATCTTCTAATTCTGCCCATAGTTTTTCTTCATAAGGACGAATGACGGGATTCTCTTCTGTCAATCCTAATTTAAACCGGCAATAGGCGTTGATATGACTGTCTGCCACATGATGAACCAATTGCTTTACTTTCCATCCTCCATCACGGTAAGGTGTATTCATTTGTGATTCATCCAGGTTAAGGATGGAATTCTCCAAAGCCTGTGGTAAAAATTTAATTTCGTTCAGCCACTGCAATTTTTGCTTTTCAGTAAACGACTGTGGTTCATACTTGCCAAGGGGATATCGAGGGTCCATTTAATTTGAAATTTATATAATTAGTAAAATTTAAATACAAGAAAGGTTCTGTCGTTATTCAGATAAAAGTAACTCCATTCGAACATCAGCGGTTTCGTAGGTTGAATTTGAGGTTGGAATATGATAGAAGCCATAATTTGTATACAGCTTCAGTGCCGTTTGTAATTGACTATTGGAATACAAACTTAGTTTCCTTGCATTCCAGGAACGAGCGGTATCTAAACATTTTTCCAGCAGTAATTTACTGATCCCCTTGCCTTGCCATGTAGGTTTAACAGCCATCTTAGCCAATTCATATTCACCATCGCCTTCATTAATCAATGCAGCGCTACCTACTATCTCTTCTTCCGCCTGCGCTAAATAAATTACCCCACCGCCATCAAGGATGGATCCATTCGGATCATCCAGCATTTCCAGATCATGTGTTTCAGCAAGATTGTATTTCTCAAGCCATTCCAGGTTCAGACTTCTAAAATCTTTATGATACTTTTCGCTATACTCAATAATAGTAATCATAAAAATCTAACGATTATAAAGCCCATTATAAAATAACCCCAATCCAAAGGATCAGCATCAAACAGTTTCCAATTCTTCCATCATTCCCTTACTGCCAATGAATAAAGGCGATCGCTCATGTAAAGAAGTAGGCTCTACATCCAGAATCCTTTGATTACCGTTTGTTGCTTTTCCTCCTGCAACCTCAGTAATGAATGCGAGCGGGTTACATTCATACAACAAGCGAAGTTTTCCTTTTGGTTTATCCGTGGTAGCAGGGTACATAAAAATACCTCCTTTGATCAGGTTTCGATGTACATCAGATACCATGCTACCAATATAACGCTGAGTGTAAGGTCCACCATTGGTGCTGTTTTTTTGCTGGCAAAGGGTAATGTATTTTCTTACCTTTTCATCATACTGGAAAAAATTTCCATGGTTCACTGAATAAATTTTACCGAACTCAGGACATTTGATATTAGGGTGACTTAGACAAAACTCTCCAATAGAGGGGTCAAGCGTAAATCCATTTACACCACGACGGGTAGCATATACCAGCATCGTAGAAGAACCATACACAATATATCCAGCTGCTACTTGTTTACTGCCAGGCTGCAAAAAATCTTCTTTAGCTGCAAGGCTACCCTTTGGCGTGATACGCCGATATACACTAAAAATGGTGCCTATTGAAACATTCACATCAATATTACCACTTCCATCAAGGGGGTCGAACAGGCAGACATACTTTGAATTTTTGCTAACCTCATCATCAAAGGAAATATAATCATCCAACTCTTCACTTCCAATACCAGCGCAACTAATTCCATGTTGCAAAACCCCCATGAACTGATTGTTAGCAAATATATCCAGCTTCTTTACATCCTCCCCCTGAACGTTTACTTTTCCAAAATCTCCGAGGATATCTACAAGGCCTGCTTTATTTACTTCTACATTCACGCGTTTTGCAGCGAGTCCCATATCCCTCAATAAGCCGCTTAATTCACCTGTTGCATGTGGAAAATCACGGAGCTGTTGAATGGTAAATTCATCGAGGGTTAAAATATTTCTGTTTACGGAACTCATATTCCTAACGATTTAGAAGGTTTGCAAATGTAAGAGAATATAGTTTCAGGTCAATAAGGAAAGTAGCTCTACTGAATGGAGCCTTATACATTTGTATGATGAATTGAAATATTACCCAGGATACGACGAATAAAAATTAATGAACCCATTTATTAAAGGTATAATTTGAATCAGTTTCCTTATTGAGGAATGGCACACCTACCTTATTAACAGTAACCAATAAAAATTTCTGATCTTTTTCTTAAAACAGTATTTTCCATCGCTTTTTACAATTCCTTTTTATGCATTCACTTTTTATACTAACAACTTCGACTCCATGCTCCATTCCTGCTTACTCCTTACTCCTGACTCCTTACTGCCTTCTCCTCATTTCCCCCGTATATTTGCCAACAATTTTGTAGCAGATGAAAGTATTTAAATTTGGTGGCGCCAGTGTTAATAGTACGGACAGAATAAAAAATGTTGCGGACATCATACACAGCAATTCCAATGAAAAATTATTAATTGTTGTTTCAGCAATGGGGAAAACCACCAATGCGCTGGAAAAAGTTGTGGAAGCCTTTTATGCTAATAAAAAAGAAGAAGCATTGCAATTGTTTCATGCAATCAAGTCCAGTCACGAAAACACTTTAAAATATCTGGTCAATATTCATTGGCAGGCTGCAACGGAACAAATCAAAAATTTTTTTACAGAAATTGAATGGCTGTTGCATGATAAGCCTGTAAGAGAATTCGATTATTATTACGACCAGGTTGTATGTGTTGGTGAATTGTTATCAACTGCAATTGTTAGCTCCTATTTGCAGGAAACGGGAAATAATAACACCTGGATCGATGTCCGGGACATATTCCGCACTGATGATAATTTTCGAGATGCTAATATTGACTGGGTCTTTACCCAAAATAAAGTTCAATCAGAAGTAAGCAACTTATTCAATCATACTAATATTGTCATAACCCAGGGTTATATAGGATCAACCGACGAGAATGAAAGTACAACCCTTGGCAGGGAAGGTAGTGACTATACTGCTGCTGTATTTGCCAACATGTTAAATGCCGAAAGCCTTACCATCTGGAAAGATGTTGAAGGCGTCATGAATGCTGACCCCAAACAATTTCCTGAGGCTACTTTGATTCGTGAACTGAATTACGATGATGTGATAGAGATGGCTTACTACGGTGCGCAGATTATTCACCCTAAAACCATCAAACCTTTACAAAATAAAAGCATACCCTTCCACGTAAAATGTTTTCTTGATAAAAACATGGCGGGCACTGTCATTCACACCAAAAAATTAAAGGGGCTTCCACCACTGATTGTTGTAAAAGAAAACCAGGTACTGATTCATTTACATTCCAAAGACTTTTCTTTTGTAGGAGAAAAACCAGTTGCTGCATTGTATCATTTGCTACACGACTTCAGGATAAAACCTAATCTCATACAAACAGGAGCCATTACAATCCAGGTTTGCCTCGACGATCACAGTGAAAAAATCGAAAAACTGGCACTTTCTGCATCAGATTTTTTTGAAGTTCAGGTAGAAAAAAATCTTACTCTCCTAACGATCAGGCATTATACTGATGAAATACTGCAAAAAATGTTAGCAGGAAAACAAACTGAATTAAGACAACAAACTCCTGATACGGTTCAATTACTAATGCGATAGAACTCGTTATTTAAGGTTAGTCAACTCACCCCGTAGTTGTCATCCGGAGCCTGCCTAACGGCAAAAAGGTACGAATGATCTTAGAGGACGTAACATTCAAACGGACTGATTAAATAAACCTCCTGAAACGTTTAATAACCAGGATGCTCGTGACTCAGAATGACAGGAAATGCTGAAATACGCTTATCAAATCAATACTACCAGTAAAAATATTCCAAGCCAGATAAGACCCCCATAAATGGCCGATTTAAACAGGGAACTATTTTTACCCGAAATTAAATAAGCAATCAGCAAACCAATAGGACCTAATGCTATACCTAATATGAAGCCAACAATATTAAATCCATTTGTATCAATATCTTTCGCAATAGAAGGCAAGGCAAGCATTTTGTTTTTCTTCATCATCTTTTTTACCTTATACTGCGAAAATTTTAAAGATACTTTTTGTGATAATGACATTTTTTTTCCTGTGAGCGCTTTATATTTTTGTGGTGTCAGTAAAAGAAAATCCGTAATGCTCATCCTTTCAAACGGTGAAGGCCTTGAAACTTCTGTGTTTGAAATGGCAAAACCAATTTTTGGAAAAAATACTACATGAACGGATGCAGAAACAGTGGAAGAGATTAACAAAACGGAAAAAAAGAGAACAGCTGAATAATACCGTAGCATGTTTACATTTTTTAAAATAATTGAATACTGTAAAAATTTATGAAGAAGATCAATATCAACTTTTGAAGCGAATTTCAATAAATAAATAATTTGTATCCTTACTAAAAATATCTCTAAATATCATGCCACTTGTTGCTTTTTATACCGACCATATTTCCATCCTAGTTGGAAAATTAGAAGTCCTGAAGCGTAAAATTTTACTCGTTGCCATCTTTCGCCTTATTACGTTTATTGCTGCGGCGATATCCATATACCTATTCTTCCAGGAGGGCGGCAGCATCCTCGCAATCGCCTTTTTATTATTTATTATCATATTCGTCTTTTTAATAAAATGGAATTTTAATCTGAATGATGAAAAATCATTGTTGCAAAAACTTCATTTTATAAATACTAATGAATTGGATCTTCTTAATGATCGCCCCAATCGGTTCGCTAATGGCCAACAGTTTCTTTCCGACGAAAGGTATGGCAACGATATTGATGTTTTCGGGCAACAATCATTATTTCACCTGTTGAATAGAACTACCACCAGTCATGGCACTCACCAGTTGGCAGTTATTTTACAAAACCCATTATTGCAGAAACCTGATATTGAAAACTATCAGGATGCGATCAGGATTCTTGCACAACAAACAAAGCTCCGTCAATTATTAACTGCCTATGGGTTGTTGCGGGGTGAAAAGGAAGGAACCCTGCATGAAATCACAGCGTGGTTAATGACACCCAACAAACTTCATGATTCGGGTTGGGTACGAATGGTGAGATGGATTTTACCTATTTGTAATATCTTCGCATTACTATATTACTGGTATGCTGATAATTATATTCCTTTGAGTTTTGCCATCGTAACGAGCTGGTTATGTATTGGCATTTTTGTAAAATATGTATCTGCTCAGCATGCATTGCTTGGCAGGAAGCAAGCCATACTTGAACAATATGCTTCCATATTAAAAATATTCTCTGGCATTGGATGTGGTTCATCGCAGCTTTTGCAAAGTTTACAGGCAGATGCAGCCAAAGCTTATGCATCTATTCAAAAGTTGTCCCAACTATCCGGCCTGCTCGATCAGCGGATGAACATGGTGGTGAATATATTTTTGAACAGTTTCTTTGTTTATGATTTGCAATGCCTTTATGCATTGGAAAATTGGAAATTACAGAATAAGAAGTTTTTTGATCAGTGGATACAATGTGTTGGAAATATAGAAACACTTAATTCCCTTGCTACTTTTGCGTATAACAATCCCGATTATTGTACGCCTTGTGTTCTTGAAGATGGTCTTTCAATTGATGCTGTAGGCTTAGCACATCCATTAATACCTTCCTTCGAACGGATAGCCAATGATATTGAACTAGGGAGAACGAACAAACTCGCATTGGTAACCGGTTCGAATATGTCGGGAAAGACCACCTTTCTAAGAACGGTTGGGATAAATTTGTTACTGGCACAATGCGGCGCTCCTGTTTGCGCCATTTCATTTTCCTTTACCCCGATGCATATTCTGACTGCTATACGGATAAGTGATTCATTACAACTCCATACTTCCTATTTTATGGCAGAACTAATGCGATTGCAGAATATCATTCAGTACCTGCGTTCCGGAAAGCCTGCGGTAGTATTAGTGGATGAAATATTACGGGGGACAAATTCTGATGATAAAACTCATGGATCAGAGGAATTCATAAAAAAAATCATATCCTGCAATTGTTTAACCTTATTCGCAACCCACGATCTTTCTTTAAGCTTGCTGGAAAAAGATTTCCCCGGAATAGTAACTAATTGCTGTTTTGAAAGCAGCATCCTCAATGAAGAACTTTCTTTTGATTATAAGCTTCGCCCCGGTATAGCTAAAAATAAAAATGCATCCTTCCTGATGAAAAAAATGGACATCATCTGACCTTTGGGAGCCGGCCTGGAAAAAAAGTTTCTACCCGTAAAAAAAAAGGGAAGCCCCTGAAAATTAACATTCTGATGCAACGTTATATAGGTACAGATTGCCTGTTGTGTAATTTGATGTCTACATTTGTTTTTTGTGAATCTTATGAAAGTATTGCTATCCTGCCTATATTTCTTCATCATACTGTCTGGTGCCGGCCAAACTGATACCCTGCGGCGGCCTAAGATCGGACTTGCCCTTAGTGGTGGTGCGGCGAAGGGCCTGGCCCATATTGGCATTCTGAAAGCTATCGACTCTGCCGGTTTAAAAGTAGATTATATTACCGGCACGAGCATGGGCAGCATTATCGGAGCGTTGTACGCGGCGGGATACTCTGGCCAGCAAATTGAGCAACTCGCCAGAAAGGTGGATTGGGACATCCTTCTTTCAAATCAATCTACCCTCCGTTCTTTATTGATGGCAGAAAAAGATGAATACAGCCGGTATGCTGTTGAACTGCCCTGGGTATATAATAGTTTTAAATTACCATCAGGGGTATTACAGGCAGAGGAGTTATGGCTAAAGCTATCAGAACTTTTCTTTCCTGTTTATAATATTAAAAACTTTAAAGATTTTTCAATTCCATTTAAATGTATAGGAACCGACATTGCAACCGGGGAAGCTGTTGTGATGGATAAAGGTGAAGTAGTCACCGCGATCCGGTCAAGTATGGCAATACCATCACTTTTTACTGCTGTTGAATACGATGGACGACGTTTGGTAGATGGCGGGCTTGTTAGGAATTTCCCGGTTTCTGATGTGAAAGCGATGGGGGCCGATATTATTATCGGAAGCCAGGTTGCTATGGGTTTAATGCCAAAGGAAAAATTGATGAATGCATTCCAGATATTATTACAAATAGCATTTCTCAAAGAAGCAGAGGAAAATAGGAAGGGTGTTGATCTGTGCGATATTTATATCGCTATGCCGATGGAAAATTATAATGCGGGGAGCTTCAACAGGTCGAAAGAAATACTTGAATTCGGATTAGACGAAGGAAGAAAAATCTATCCCCGCTTAAAAATGTTAGCAGATTCCCTCAATCTATTATACGGCCCTCCTCCTGATAATCAAAATCGGTTGCCAGTTGTAGATTCCATTAAAATTTCATCTTCTGAAATTTATGGGTTGCAATTTACTACACCCGATTTCTTTGAACATATGATGGGTTTCGAAACCAATCGTTACTATACCGCAGCCCGCCTAACTAATATGGCGCGTAAAGTATTCGGCACCCGTTATTATAATCGGATAGTTTATTCATTACAACCGAATGAGGATGGTTCCGTAAAGATTGTATTTGACGTAACGGAAAATCCACTCAGTTTTGCTAAGCTCGGTATTCATTACAATACATTTACAGGAATTGGGATTTTAGTGAATTTGACTTCACGAAATTTATTACTTCCCCATTCCCGAAGTATGTTAACATTTAACATAGGTGATAACTTCCGGGTACGCACGGAGCATCTTCAATACCTGGGAAGAGGAAAAAATATAGCCATGATATTGGGTGCTCAATATGATCGCCTGGTATTTACGACTTATAACAAATTCAAAAAAGACGGATTATACGGCATGCAGCTATTTAAAGCCGCCGCCAATATGCAATATTCGGGCAACAGAAAATTTACAGTAGGGTTAGGTACCAAATATGAATGGATCCAATATAAACCTACCATCCAATCTGTTTTGGATGTGCGTGGTAAAAATGAATTTGTTACCTCTTATATCTATGGTGCCGTCAATACCCTTGATAAAAATATATACCCCAGGCGTGGGTGGAAAGTGGATACGGAAGTAGGTTGGGTTTACAATCAGAGTCCGGCAGTAACATACTTTTCTAATGGAGAGCCTATTAACAATCTTGATTCGTTGGGAATATCGTATAACAACTTTCCGCGACTGACTTTAAATTCTGAAATGTATGTTCCCCTACATTCGAGAACCACACTTTTTACCTTGTTTCAGTCGGGCATTAATTTTAATTCGCGGCAAAATCTTTTAAACGAGTTTATTATTGGAGGAATGAGCAGGCTGTTCAAAAATCAAATACTATTTTCAGGACTGGAAGAAGGAAGTATTACTACTCCAAGCGTAGCATCATTGCAGCTCGGTCTGCGTTATGAAGTTTTCAACAATGGCTATTTGCTATTAAGAACAAATGGATTGGTAAATAATTTCATCAGCACCAGCAATATAATACAGAAGCCTAATTTCTTATCCGGTCACTCGGTAAGTTTCGGATACAACTTCGCACTGGGCCCACTCGAAGTGAGCGCCATGTACTGTGATCAATCAAAAAAAGTTCATTCTTACATTAATCTCGGCATCAGCTTTTAACTTCAGAGTGTGATTTTATAAAATCACTTACAAGGTAGCTTATAAGCTTTCCGGTACTTTCATGCCTTCTCCCATCACTTAGATGAGTAGCTCCTTCGCAGATATGCAGGTAGGCCACTTTGCTGTCAATAGCAGCAAATGTTATATATTGGCGCGCATGTAAAGCAAGAATACCGCATGGTGATACGGCGCTTGATAAAATATTTTCAATACAATCCAGATCGATTTCAATTCCCGTATAAGTATCCTCTGTGAAACCGGTTGCATGCGCAATCGCCTGGGTGAAATTTCTTTTTTCGTGAATAAAAATATCTTCAAAAGTGATAAAATCCAGAAAGGGGTTATTGACAATATCCAGCCAAACATTTTGAGGCAGATAGTTTTCATGTAAGCCCACTATGCAATATTTTTGAAGGTATCCGTCTTCTTCTGCATATCGAAACCCATTGCCACTATGCCTGCCCTCAGCTGGACGAAAATCCGCGTGAGCATCGAGGTTAATACAATTGATCTGTGCTAATGGGATCTTTTCTGCCTTATGCAAGCCTTTTGCGGATCCTTTAATTAGTGGATAGGAATTATTATGACCCCCTCCAATAACTATAGGTATTTTATTATAGGCTGTTATCAGCTTGGTCAATTCCTCCACTTCATCATCGATGGTGATGACGGCATGCCGATATGCATCAACACGCTCTTCATCATTATAGGCGTTCTGTTCAATTAAATATTTCATGTCACCAAAATCAAAATGCCCTAGTAGTAACATTTCATCTCCCACTACAAAATCATTACTCTGTATATTCAGGAAACTTGATAGAAAAGGCACCCATACAGAATCGGTACCTCCTACTCCATGATTAGCCTTTACGCCAATATCTTCCGGGATACCGAATAACATATATTTCGCAGGAGTTTGCTGTAAAACCAATTCCAGGGGAGCTTTATCATTCAGACAATGGATCCGTTCTCCAAGCTTGGTTTCAAAGCGGCGGATTTTAGTAAGGGAAAGAATATCGTGCTTATTGTAATATTTAAAATGTTTCATGGAATAAATATAAACGATTACCCGCATAGCAATTAAAGCCAATCACCCTGGATCATAACCCTATCGATATGATTCGATCCAAAGGCATAGGGTAAATATGCCAGGGAAGGTATTGATTTGGTTAGGATAAGATTTGCCTTTTTCCCAATGGTAATAGTTCCAACTTCCTTTTCTAATTCCATCGCGCAGGCTCCATTGATCGTGGCAGCGTTTAATGCCTCTTCCGGCAACATTTTCATTTGAATGCAACTCATTGCAACAACAAGGTTCATATTTCCACTGGGACTGGAACCAGGATTATAATCGGAAGCCAGGGCAACTGCACATCCGGCATTGATTAAATGACGAGCCGGTTGAAGCGGCAAACCGAGAAAGAAGGCAGCTGTAGGAAGTAATGTACAAACACCTTTCCAATTGTTATTGACTGTGGCATCCGAAAGTAATTGGATCTCCGCCTCTGTTAATGTCTCCAAATGATCCAGTGAAAGCGCGTTCAGACTTATCCCGGTTTCTATTCCTCCAATACTATTCAATTGATTAACGTGCAATTTAGGTCTCATACCATAATACTGGCCTGCCTTGGATATCATTTCTGTTTCCGCTGCTGAAAAAAATCCTTTCTCACAAAATACATCAATATAATCTGCCAGTTTTTCTGAAGCAATTAAAGGGAGCATTTCATGTATGATAGAATCTATATATCCTTTGTGATGCTCTTTATACTCCAATGGATACGTGTGTGCGCCAAGGAAAGTAGACCGGATCAAAACCTTTGATCGATCCTTTAATCTTTTGATAACTCTCAACATCTTCAATTCCCCCTCAACCGTTAAACCATAACCGCTTTTAATTTCAATTGCCCCTGTGCCGAGTTTGCTTACTTCTTCCACTCTCTTCCAGGCCTGGTTGAACAATTCATCCTCAGAAGTTGCATTCAATATTTTGGCTGAATTCAAAATTCCACCACCTTTTGCCGCAATCTCAGCATAACCCAGGCCTTCTATCTTATTGACAAATTCATTTTCCCTGCTCCCTGCAAAAACAAGATGGGTATGGCTATCGCACCAGCAGGGTAATATAAACTGACCAGGGACATCAATGATAGCAGGTCCTGGCCGGTAATCGAAGGATTCGGACATACCACCAAATTCAGCTATCTCATTATCTTCAATGATGAGGTAAGCATTTTCTATACAGGGAAGATTTTTTAATTCATTGCCATGAAGTAAATGCGATTCTTTTCTCGTGTTAACCAGCAGTTTAATATTGGTGAAAATAGTTGTCATTAGATTTCATTTCTATGATACATGACGTTGGGGGGCCATCGATCCAATAGTTCTGCCTTTAAAATTTGACATTTAGGGTTCATCGATTCAATTAATTTATGCTTCTAATACGACACCACTTTTTTAATTTCCTTTTCTCGCGCGATTGCACCATTAATATATATAAAACTTTCGGACTGAATTAATTAATCACGATTATATCTTCCCGTAAAAGTTTCCAGATTCTCTTTATTAAGATAATGTTCAACTAGTATTTGAGCAAGAATAGAACAGTTTCAAAAGACTGTTAGAGTGACTACTAAAAATGGACAAATTCACATTTAGGTTTTTTCCCTGTATCAAATAAAATCGTCATTCTCTATTTTCTTGGCTATTCGAAAGGCGGCATTGATCAGGCCAACATGGCTGTACGTTTGAGGAAAATTCCCCCACTGTGAACCATCCAGGGCAACGTCTTCACTGAAGATACCCAGGTGATTGCTGAATTTGAGAAGATTATTAAGGTTATCAATGGCATCATTGGTACGCCCCACACAAGCTAACGCGTCTACATACCAAAAGGCACAAACAAGGAAGGTACTTTCCGGCGCCCCGAAATCATCATAATGTTTATAGCGGTAAAATAATCCTTTGTCTGTCAATAATTCTTTTTCCATAGCCAGTATATGATCTTTTGCCTTTTGCGAATTATGATCCAGGTAATTCATCGTAATCAGCATCAGGGTGCTGGCGTCGAGATTCGTAGAATTCATTGCCTGTGCATACACTTTTTGCTTTGGATCATAACATTTCTCAATGAGTATCGACGCCTCCGCTGCCAATGCCTGCGCTTTCTTCATCAGCACCTCGTCATGGAATGCTTGTGCAATTTTGTAAGCAGCCTTCGCGCCAGCCCAATGAAATAAAAGAGTGTAGGTATGTACCTGCTTTGAGTTGCGGAATTCCCATAACCCGGCATCTTCAATATTTCTTGTTCTTTCAATATTTTGCAGCAGCCAAGGAACGATCTTGGAGTAACTGCTTTTTTTTCCAAAAGTCAACCTTTTATCAACGTATAATGGAAGCAATCCAACCATCACCTGCCCATACACATCATTCTGAATTTGTTCATACGCTTTGTTACCAATTCGTACAGGCTTGTTATTCCGATAACCCGCAAGGTCCAATTCAATTTCATGCAGGTTTTTCTCACCCGTGATTGAATATAATGGCTGCAGATTATCTGTACTATTATGAATAATATTATGAATGAAATCAAAATATTTTTCGAGCTCTTCAAAATGTCCGATCTGGTTGAAGGCCCGCAAGGTATAGTATGCGTCACGAAACCAGCAGTACCGGTAATCCCAATTGCGCGAACTATCATGAAACTCGGGCAAACTTGTTGTGCCTGATGCAATGATCCCACCAGTGTCTTCATATTGGTGCAGTTTTAAAATCAGGGCCGAACGTATGATCTCTTCCTGGTATATATGCGGGATATAACAACTTTTTACCCAGGTTTGCCAGTAACGTGTGGTTTTATTAATAAAATCTTCGGCGGTTTCTACGAGGGGAGCCTCTAACGGTTCGCCGTATGTCAAAATCACATACCGGTGCTCATCCAATACAAACGATTGTTCCTGCAAAATATAATTTAAGGGTACATCTGTTGTGATGCGAACCTGAGAAGCAAGGTTCAGATAACGGATATGATTACTTCCCGTAACGATTTCGGGAATAATTTTTCCATAATCACCACGTGGCGAGCATGATATTTTTATTATTGGGCTTCCACTCATCCATTCAATCTTCCTTACAAGCATGGAAGGCTTAAATTGTCTTTCGTGGATCAACATTCGCGGAGCACAATCCACCACACGAAAGCGACCATCCGCTGTGGTAAATTCTGTACAAAGCAAATTGGTATTTTGAATATAATATTGTGATGACTCGAATTCATTGTTGACAGGCTTTATATAGAAATGGCCTCCTTTTTCTTCATCAATCAGAGAACCGAAAAGGAAGCTGCTGTCGAATCTCGGCATGCACATCCATTTAATATCAGCATCAGTATTAATATAAGCGAGATAGGAACAATTGCCAATTACACCCATGTTGTATTTATGAATAGGCATGCGGTTTTTCTGTTTTTATCGAAGTAACAAATTGTTCCAGGAACGGCAGCACTTCTTCCTGCGACATGAGGTTATATTTGGCACTACTGGCATTGCTTCCCACTTTAATGGTAACCCCTTCGCGTTCCAGTGTTCTGAACATATCCTCATCAGTTGTATCATCACCCATGCATAAAATAAAATCGGGGCGAAATGTATTGATGAGCTTTGTAGCAGTTATTCCCTTGTCAATGCCGGTCATTCGTATTTCAAGCACTTTATTGCCGTCAATAATTTGCAAAGATGTATTTACTGTTAACTGCTGTAATGAGTTTAACAATTCTCTGGAACGGATAAAGCCAAGATCCGTGTTTGTATTGCGGTAATGCCAGGTTAATGTATTTCGTTTTTCTTCTACGAACGAGCCTGCACACCGTGTAGTGAATAATTGCAGTATAGGCCTGATCTGATCCTTCCATTCGGGAAGTAATGTAGATTGCTGGTCCCAAACTCCACTTTTCTTTTTTATAAATGCGCCATGTTCCGCTACCATGTGAATGGGTAACTGTCCAAGCCATTTATCAAGTGTTTCGGTATCGCGCCCGCTAATGATAACAACATCATTTTTTTGATCGGATGAGAGTTTGCTCAATAGGGCAATCACTTCTGAAGATGGTTCCGCTCTGGATGGAATATTGGTAAACGGCGCTAAGGTTCCATCGTAATCCAGCAGAATGCAGCGTTTCAAAGAGGATTGATAATCATTTAATATGACTTTTATTTGTTTTGAAGAAAGTATTCTGACACACGTTTTTTCCTGTAACTGTTTGATATTTTCCAATTGCTCCAGGAAGTCATTTACCCAGCGCACTACATTGTATTGTTTCAATCGTTCCTGCATCATTGCCATTCTTTCTACCTGTTCCTGTAGAGGCATTCGCAAGGCAGTATTGATCGCTTTCGCTACCTCATGTGAATCAGTAGGATTCACCAGTAAGGCTTCATTAAGCTCACTGGCTGCCCCGGTCAGCTCACTTAAAATCAGGACCCCGGTTCCCTCTGTACGACTGGCCACAAATTCCTTAGCCACCAGGTTCATCCCATCGCGGAGGGGTGTTATTAATGCCACGTCTGCAGCTTTGTAGAAAGCAGAAAGTTCGTTGAACGAAAGGTGATTGTACCGGTAATTAATAGGTTGCCAATGAAAGGTTGAAAATTTTCCGTTGATGGTACTGATCCTTTCTTCAATATCTCTTTTTCTCTTATAATATGCTGGAATAGCATCTCTGGAAGGAACGATATTCAATGCAAAAATTACTTTCTCCCGCCATTCGGGATAACACTCAAGAAATTGTTCAAACCCATGCAAGCGAAACATTAGTCCCTTTGAATAATCCAATCGGTCTACTGAAAAAATTATTTTGCTATACCGCAACTTTTCAACAACAAGATCCTTCAATTTTAATACATTTTCATTAGCATTGGCATCCTGGAATTTTTCATAATCGATACCAATTGGAAACAATTCTGTTTTAATCAATCGCTTTTCATAATGAATGGTATTAAACTGGCTATCTACCTTAAGGATCATTTTGGCAGATTGAATAAAATGTTGCACGTAATCATGTGTGTGAAATCCAATCAGGTCTGCGCCAAGCACCCCCTGTAATACTGCAGTCTTCCAGGTAGTGGGCAACAACCGGAAAATTTCATATGATGGAAATGGTATATGAAGGAAAAATCCAATAGTAAGGTCTGCCTTTTTCTTTCTCAGGATCTGAGGCAACAACATTAACTGGTAATCATGAACCCAGATGATATCATCCTTTTTTGCAAAAGAAAGAACCTTCTCAGCGAATAAGAAATTCGCTTGTATATAAGCCTCGAAATATTCTTTATCGTACTCAGCCAGGAAAGGGAAGTAATGAAACAATGGCCACAGAGTGGAATTTGAAAAGCCATTGTAATAATTGTCATAAACTTCAGGTTCAATAAAGATAGGTTCAACCCGGAAGGTTGAACTTTTCATGGATTTATCCTTAACTTTCTTCCATATCTGGGGAGAAAAGTCCACACTGCCAACCCAAATAAATTCCTTAAATTTTTTGGTATGGTGATGGGTTTTCTCTAGATAACTTTTCAGCGCAGATACCAGGCCTCCGGAACTTTGGCGGAGGTTGAAGTTGTCTCCGTTTCTCTCCACTGAAAAAGGCAAACGATTGGATACGATAATAAGCCGGCTCATGTATAGGCTATAGGTTTGCAAATATTACCCAAAAATTGAGCCATTCGAAGGAGGATATTCGTGTAGGTTATACTTAATGAAGTGACTCCGGACGATTTTAATTAAAAAAAGAGCTCTATAAGAGCTCTTTCAGTAATATTAAAAGATCGGGAATTAATTACCATCTTTTGTTGCCGCCGCCGCCGCCACCGCCACGTGAAAATCCACCGTTACCGGCTTCTTTTTCCCTTGCAACAGAAACCGACAAAGCCCTTCCTTCAATTTCCTTATTGTGAAGAGCCAGCATAGCCTCTTTACCATTTTCTTCAGAAGACATTTCAACAAATCCAAAACCACGTGATCTGTCAGTGACTTTATCCATAATGACTTTAGCTGAAGTTACTTCGCCAAATTTTGAAAACAATGTCTTTAAATCTTCAGAAGTGGTGTGAAAACTTAAATTCGAAACATAAATGTTCATAAAACAAAAATTAAATAATAAATAAAAAAATACCTTGATTAAAAGTAAAGCAAAAAGTAAAGAAGAGGAAAAATTACCGGGGAAAGTAAATTACATCAAAAATACGGTGTGCGTATAGCTTACAATCGTTGTGAAGATAGGCTTATTTGAGATAGAAGCAACTATTTTATATTTACAAATAACAAGGTGAAATACCCCTATTTCTCAACGAAATCTAATTCTTTTCCGAAGGTTTCCCTGGTATACAAAACCGATATAAATCCAATCACAAGGATTACAGCACCCGTAACCCAGGCGGCCGTCGCGTAATCATTGAATACAGTATCACTGCGCAGGAATTTAAAGAGGATTATAATCAAAGGAAGAAACCCTCTTACCAGGTTAGGAATAGAAATAGCTGCTGATGCCCGTAGATTGGTACCAAATTGTTCAGCACTCATCGTAATGTATAACACGGATATGCCCGATCCAAAACCAAGCCCCATGCAAAGGAGGTACATATTGAAAGCGTTACCACCACCTTTTAATGCAAAAAATAAAAATATAAACATACTAACGATACCATAAAAAATAAGTAGTGTTTTTTTTCGGCTCTTTATATAGTTGCTTAAAAGACCTGCTGTCATATCTCCAAAAGCAAGAGCAACATATTGCAGCATTAAAGCCTTTGGCTGATCAAAGCCGGTTATTCCGAACTGTTTTGCAAACTCATCTGAAAAACTAATCAGTATCCCGATCACATACCATACCGGTAATCCAATAGTAATTGCACGGAGGTAACGAAGAAATCTTTCCCGGTTATTTAAAAACATTAAAAAATTTCCCATTTGAACCTGGGTCTGTTTGGCAGAATCATACATACCGCTTTCCAGAACACTTACCCGCAAAAACAAGAGCGCTATCCCCATTCCTCCCCCTATAAAATAACACATCCGCCAATCTTCGCCACTCAGATTGTAAATAAAATAAGCAGCAATGGTTCCCATCACTCCGCTGGTGGCAATAATTGCAGCGCCGATGCCTCGCTTTTCTTTCGGAAGCATTTCACTGGTTAAAGTAATGCTTGCTCCCAGTTCTCCTGCCAACCCCAAACCTGCAATAAAACGCAGCCAGGTATATTGATCTACATCCGTAACAAAACCATTTGCAATAGTGGCCAGAGAATAAATTAAAATTGACCCAAACAATACATTTTTTCTTCCTTTTTTATCACCCAGAATTCCCCACAGGATTCCGCCAATCGTCAAGCCAAGCATTTGCCAGCTGAGAATACTCTCGCCAATCGTTTTCATATCATCTTCAGAAACACCCAGATCTTTAAAACTTCTCCGGCGTACAATACTAAAAAGGAGTAAATCATAGATATCAACAAAAAAACCCAGCGCACCCACAATGACAGGAAGAGAAAAAATACCGTACTGTTTTTGCTGCATGCTAATCGTTTTGGTTTAAAGAAGCATTCCGAAAAGATCCGGTTATAATAGATTGCAAGATGAAAATAGTGAAATATGATAAAGAAATAAAAATAAGGCTTGGCGATCCTGTTAGAGCTAAAGACGCGCACATAAGAGTTCGAAGCACCGCGTAAGTACCTAAAATGGTGTGCTTACAGCTTCCCATAGCCCACATATTATTGGAATACAGGAAATATCGAGTAAGTAGACGTATGTTTCTAAAGAATAACTTTAATACGATTGAAGAAAAACAAGTAAGCCAGACAACACTAATTATTAATTTTTTGTAATAGATGAATCTGCGGGAGATTTCGAAGTCATTTGAGTAGTATTATCAAACATCATTTGATCAATATTTTTGTCGTGCCCATAGATATCATCCCTGAATTGAAGTTGTCCATTTTCATCGACCCAAGTCGTCAGATACGTTAAGGAAACAGGCACGGGCTTATTTAATTTCACATATTGCTCTTTGCCGCTATTCATTGCAGTTTTAACTTTTTCAGGTGTCCAGCCATTCATGTTACGCAAAAGATAAGTTGACATTTTCTCTGCATCAGCGAGTCGAATGCATCCGTGGCTTACAGCCCTGTTTTTTTCTTTAAATACTTCTTTAGACTTCGTATCGTGGAGATAAATATCATATCGGTTGGGAAACAAAAACTTCACCTCACCAAGGCTGTTATGGTCACCGGGTAACTGACGTATAACTGGCAATGTATCATTGCGTCCGGTAATCTCCATATGATTTTTTTTCAGATAATCCGGGTTGGCTTTAATGGCAGGCATTATTTCCCGCTGAACAATACTCGCCGGAATATTCCAGTATGGACTAAAAACGATTTGATTTAAATTACCACTAAACATCATGGTGTTTGTACCTTCCTTACCCACAACTACCGGCATGTCGAACACCTTCGAGCCATTCTCAAAAACCGAAAGCATAAAATTGGGGATATTCACTATAATATAATCTGTGGCATCAGCCCGTGGCATCCATTGTGCTCTGTTTAGATTCACGATCAATTGGCGGATCCGTTGTCCAACAGACACATTTAATGATTTAATAAGGGTATCAGTAATGATTCCCGTTGGTTTCATTCCGTTTCTTTGCTGATAATTTTTAACAGCAGATTCCAATGAATCATTAAAAGTAGCTGATGTATCTGCACTGTTATAATCCCCGGTTTGATGAAGGCGTTTTTTTAATTGTAATACTTCCGGGGAAGATGAATTCTTTCTTACTTGATTTGCCCTGATAGAAAGAGGCTGCCAGCCACCCTGTTGATGAATAGAATGGTACACCTGCAATTTTTGTTTTAAAAGAAGATACTGAGTGCTCCCGGATATTTCTGATGAAGTATCTGAATTTCTCAGTAAGAGTGTATCTGCCAGTGTAAATTCATTTTCCTTTTTTACCGGGATAAGTTTTTCGGGAGAAAGATTTGCAAACTGGATGTTATTCCTGTTTGTAGTATAAAATTGCAGGTAAGAGTGCGTTAATGCAAGTTCAGTAGATGCAATCAACGTATCGAAACGGGTAACCTTTAAGGTGTCCGTATTTAATAATCGATCCATTTGTTTTTGTAATGCCGAATCATCGGAGTTTGTTTTAAATGCATCTTTTAAATTCCAGAAACCCCTGGCCTGTTCAGAAAAACCATTTGTATTAAACCAAGCAAACTGCCCGTTTCGGTAATTGTAAAAACTCCTCATCTTTTCCGCATATTCCCCCGGAATATTTTTTTGCTGAATAAATTGCTCAACGGCTACACTATCTAAGAATAAATCATTGTATGCATTTGCAGGATTTATTAGCGTATTTCGGACGAGATACACGGTATCTGTTTGCCTTATAACCTGGGTTGTATCATTGATACCTGAAGTATTATCCGACGTACCTGAATTACAACCTAAAAAAAGGAAGGTGGCAATAAAATAAATGAGATGTTTCATAACATCAGGCTTTCAAAATATGTGCCGTCAAAATGGATTTCCTTGTGGAAGCTGTTAAGGTGCCCCTGGGGAATGTATTATGAATTTATAAGCTTAATTAAAACCCAACACCTTGCGAAACCTGCCTATAAAATTCAATTGAATTGGAGGGCCTCAAAGTTAAGAGAATCAGCCCCCCGTAATGAAAGAGTTCGGGTTCACAATGTAATCTCCCAGATATTGTCAATGCCTGGGAGTACTTATATTGTGTTCCGACCAAAGGATTCCTGGATTTAAATACCCAATCAAAATTTACCAAACTTTACAGTAGCATTATACGATACTCCACGAAGATCTGAATCGTCCATTCCACGGCCATCGCTACCAAAAGTGGCGCGATAAGAAACACCAGGACTCAGACGCATCCATTTGAATAAATTTATTTCCAGTTGTATACCTGGTTCCGCAACTACAAACCAATTTTCATCGCTGACATTATTATGCGAGTTGTGATCCCAATCATCCCTTTGATACTGTAGCGTAAACCCAGCACCGCCAAACAGGTGAAAAGCCAGGTGAATGGGTTTATCGGAATTCATTACATACTCAGTGACCAGTCCAAACTGACCGTATTGATAGGTTCTGTTTTGATTCGGATCCGTGCTGAATTGCGTTGGCACTTTGATATTATTCGTAGTTGCTGCTGTGCCTATTCCTATCATCAGCTTATGATTGATATACCATCCACCATAAAATCCCCCCAGGTTGGCGTAGTCACCACGAATGGTAGTAAATTTATTGGTAAGGGCAGCATATCCGCCAGAGGATCTCAAATTTCCTTTGAAGATGGTTTTGACGTTACCATTCTGAGCGATACCGTTTGTAGTTAATACCGTCATCAGGACTGCGACCATTAATTGTAATTTCCTTTTCATATTATTAATTGTTTTATTAGGAAATAACAATTGACAGCCCCTTTACCCCTATTGAACTAAAAAATATTTTGTACTAAATTATACCTCTCTAGCCGGAAGCCTGGCCACGGACGCCGTTACCAATAACTGCCCGGTGTGTCGTTGTACATGTTCTGCAGCATGGAATAATAATCCAAGAACATTGGAAGGAATTAGTTTGCGACCTACTCCCCTTACTTCTAATAATGACTCTTCGGTAGTATTTCGTATTTGGGTAAGAGCCAGGTCTACCTGTTTGCTGAAATGATCCAATAAATCAGCAAGTGATACCTTATGATTTTCTTTTCCTTCTACTTTCAAATAAGCCAAATGCTGCTCGTCAAGTTGGTTTCCATCTGCATATGTTAACAATCGATCTAAAACGCCGGCCATATGCTGTAAATGAAAAGCAACAGAAGCAACACTTGCAGGTCTTTCCCAAATTAATTTTTCTGGAAAATCCTTTAAGCCCATTTGTACCTCATCTCTTGCCTGAAGAATGGCATGAGCAACTGGCTGCAACAATGCAGGAATTCCATCGACGGGGCCGCGGAGCCAATATTCGAGGTTGTTCATACGAGTTATTTTAATGTTAAGTTTACTTCCAAACCCATTGAAAATTCTGGCATGGTTTGAATCAGATTTTATAAATAAATATTGAGGGGTTGCTTTGCCGATACTATTGATGACAGGAAGAGAAAGAATAAAATAAAACGCATACCAAGTGATTGTTGCAACTAAGGTACCGTTTTTTGGAAGGGTTTGGGTAATGCTCTTACTATCTACGAACTTATTCCCGAAGTACAAAAGACAGGAGCGATATCTATATAATCAAAAACTTTCAATTATAAAATACATGGCATACCTTAAAAAGAATTTATCAGTATTCCCCCATGTCCACCACATTAAAAAATCGCATAAAAAATTTTTCCTACCGCAACAGGGTATTAATTTTATTGTGCTCTTTAACGACACTCACCTATCTCGACCGCATTTGTATTTCTATTGTTGGTGTCCGTGTAAAAGCGGATCTTGATCTAAACAATACTCAATTCGGATGGGTACTGGCCTCCTTTGCGCTGGCATATGCATTGTTTGAGATTCCTTCAGGAGTTTTGGGCGATAAAATCGGACCTCGAGCCGTTTTCATTCGGATTGTTATATGGTGGTCTCTTTTTACCATCGTTACAGGATTTACTACAGGTCTTATTTCCCTGATCATCGTACGGTTTTTATTTGGCATGGGCGAATCCGGCACGTATCCAAACAGTTTGATTGTTGTATCAAGATGGTTTCCTAGAAGCGAAAATGGAAGGGCCTTGTCCTGGATAGGCGTGGGCTCACAAATAGGTTCAGCAATAGCGCCGTTGATCATTGTTCCTATAGCGGTTGCTTATGGTTGGCGAATGCCTTTTTTTGTAAATGGGTTGATTGGATTTGTATGGGTGTTCATTTGTTACCGCTGGTTTCGGAATTTTCCTTCTGAAATGAAAAAAATTCCTGAGAAAGAAAAAAATTATATAGAAGCCAATTGCCGGTATAGTCCTGATCATCCGAGTATTTCATGGATTACTATTTTGAAACAACGAAATACGCTTGCACTTATGATGATGTATTTCTGTTGCCAGTGGGCCAATTATTTTTTTGTGGCCTGGATGCCTGTATACCTCCAGGAAGGCAGGCATTTCTCAGAAAATGAAATGAAGATGATTACGTTTACCTTGTTTGTTGCCGGGTTTGCAGGATTACTGCTTGGAGGCTTTTGCAGTGATTGGCTGGTACGAAAAAAAGGATTAAAATTTGGACGGCGTTTTATGGGCATGACAGGGCTTGGCCTTTGCGGGGTTTTTCTTTTATTAGCTGGCCTTTCCACACAAAATAATATTACAGCTGTATCCCTGATTTTATCAAATGCATTTTTCTCCTTTGGCGTTATGTCTTCTTATGCAGTATGTGCCGATATTGGTCGAAACAATTCAGGTACACTGACCGGGGCCATGAACTTCTGTGGCCAAATGGGTGCATTTTTTCTTGCGATCATCTTTGGAAAAGTTTTAGATCTTACCAATAATTTTAATGCTCCCCTATACGTGCTTTTTATAGTAGAACTTACCGGCTGTTGTTTGTGGCTGGCAATCAATCCAACAAAGCCTTTGAAAGATAACCTGGAAATGAATCAAGTTTCTCCGAGCCAGATTTTTTAAAACCCAATCAAACCCAATGTATTTTGAACAAATTTAATTTTGTGAAATGGTTTTACCAATGAGTTACTTTACGGTACACAAATTTAAAACCACAATTAATTTATACTTACATGGAGTCATCAGCTCGTAATCTACAAAAGACTAAAGCAGAAGCTTTCAAATCACTACACGAGCGTACAGGCATGTTTGTTATTCCGAACCCCTGGGATGCTGGGTCAGCGAAGATACTCGCAAGCCTGGGGTTTGAATCACTAACCACTACCAGTGCAGGACTGGCATTTTCACTCGGAAAGCCAGATGGAGAAGGAAACGTAACCCGTGAGGAGACTTTGCGAAATGCGGAGGCCATTGTTTTGGCTACTCATTTGCCCGTGGCAGGAGATCTGGAAAACGGCTATGGCGATGATCCCGCTACGTGCTTCGAAACAATATTGCTAGCAGCAAACTCCGGCCTGGTTGGTGGATCCATTGAAGATGCGACGGGTCGTTCCGAAAATCCAATATATAGTTTGGATCTTGCAGTAGAAAGAGTAAAGGCCGCAGTGAAAGCGGCGCGCAGTCTCCCTTTTCATTTTACTTTGACAGCAAGGGCAGAAAACCATATCAATGGACGACACGATATTCAAGATACTGTTCGACGTCTGCAAGCCTTTGCTGAGGCGGGTGCTGACGTATTATTTGCACCTGGGTTAAAAACACGGAATGAAATTGAAACCGTAGTAAAAGCCGTTGCACCATTACCATTGAACGTAGTGCTGGGGCTTACAGATACAAGCCTCACTCTTAGTGAACTCTCCGATCTTGGGGTGAAAAGGGTAAGTCTGGGTTCGTCCCTTGCCCGCTCAGCTTATGGAGCATTCACACGGGCTGCCGAAGAGATCAGGCATAAGGGTAGTTTTAACTTCGCATCTGCGGCTATTCCTTATGGTGAAATCAATGCCCTGTTTAAATAATAATGCTTTGATAATTATTTACCGGCCTGACTGTTCATACCTTTTATTCCCGGATAAAAGAATTAACTATGAGAAAAAAAATCAAAATGTACATTTCTTTAGGTCTTGAAAAGAATGATGACTTTCCATCACTTCAAAAAGATAAAAAAAGCGCCCACCAGGGTTAATACAATTACAATTTTCCGGTAACTCTCATCTTTGATTCTGGAAACAATTTTCACTCCCACCCAAAAACCTCCCACCATGGCAGGTACCAAAAACACGTCGGTTCGTAATGTAGAAATCGTAATATTTTTCCAATAAAAAACCTGGAAAGGAAGTTTGAAAAGGTTGACTACTAAAAACACCCATGCCGCAGTACCAATAAAATCATTCTTAGGCATGTGCATTGCAAGGAAATAAAGATTCGAAAATGCACCCGCCAGGTTCCCCAGCATGGTTGTAAAACCGGATATCAAGCCCATGCTCGCAGCAAATAATTTATTCCCTGGCATAGGGGGATTCTTTTTAAATTCCAATGTTAACATAATTCCTATGGTAAGTATAATGATGACGGCCATTATTCTTTTGAACAGAGTTTCATCAAGATCCTTCCCAACATATACTCCAATAAGAATTCCAACAATCATCCATGGTATTAATTTCCAAAAATGATTCCACTGTGCATGCCGATTGTAGTAGCACACAGCCATAATATCTGCTACGCAAAGCAAAGGCAATACAATGCCTGTAGAAGCCTTGCCCCCAAAAACAATGGCCATGATCGTTACATTCATCATGTCGATTCCTTTCAATCCGGCTTTTGAAAGGCCAATAATAAATGAGGCAAGAAGTATCATTAACCATTGTGTTACTGAATACGTCGATAGTAAATGCATGATATTGGTATAGTGCTTTAAATTTGCCTTGCCAAATATCGGGGAATTTACAAATGAGAATTTAGTAATCGAGTGGAACTTCAATTCTTATCCAACAAGGCTGTGACCGACTGGCTTTTTAGAAAAAATCTAATGTCGTGATATTTATGTTGGCCCGCCATTTATTTCCTTGAATTACAAGGTTACGAAAATAATGAGCCCTTTTAAAGAGCATTCATATTATCGACATTTTGGTGAGGCTTTAGACTTTCCCATCCTATATAAACCGCATTTCGTGATTAATTCAACAAGGTCCATCCTCAAACTGAAGTCAGAGGGATCGCTGATTTTATAATCTTAGGTATCAAAGATGGGAATACAGTATTATGCAAAGATGGGACGAGATTTATTTTTATCTTTATTTTTCAAACTTCAGGGTGCAGAATTATAAAAATTTTTATACTAAAAAAGGGGGAAGTTACCGCATCCTGCTACATGTATTCATGTTATTGATTTTCTGTCAGGTATATAGTGGTTCTTCTGGCCAAAATTGCCCAACCAATATTGATTTTGAAACTGGAACTTTTACTGGATGGACTTGTTATACCGGCTCCACTGCAGCAGTGAACGGGCAAAATGTAATATCCCTTTCGCCTGGTGGTCCTGCCTCTGACCGGCATGTAATTTATCCGGCAAATTCCGGGGCTCTGGATTATTATGGTGGATTTCCTGTGAATTGTCCAAATGGAAGTGGTTATTCTGTGCGGCTAGGAAATGATCAGGCGGGCACGCAGGCCGAAGGAATTTCTTACGAATTTACTATCCCGGCAAACAAAGATGTTTATTCACTTATTTATCATTATGCAGTTGTATTCCAGGATCCCAATCACAGCGAGTTTCAACAACCCAGATTGGAACTTGAAATTACGAACGTTACCGATAATCAAATCATTGATTGTTCTTCCTTTACTTTTATTCCCTTTGGAACTATACTTCCGGGTTTCTTTGAATCTCCAAATCCCGGTGGGGATACCCAGGTGTGGTGTAAGGACTGGACGGCGGTTTCCATTAATCTGAATGGACATGCAGGAAAAACTATCAGATTGTTTTTTAAAACCGCTGATTGTACTTTCAGGAGACATTTTGGATATGCTTACGTTGATGTAAACTCAGAATGTAGTGGTGAATTTGTTGGCGCTACCTATTGCCCCGATGATACATCTATAAATATCATTGCGCCATATGGGTATGAAAATTATAAATGGTTTAATAATACTTTTACCCAGGTGCTAGGTACATCACAGATACTTACCTTAAATCCGCCACCTCTGGTGGGTACAACATTGGGTGTGCAAGTGGTGCCTTATCATAATTATGGTTGCCTGGATACTTTTTATGCCAGGTTAATAGATACATTAACTGTTACTGCAATTGCAGGAAAGAATAAATTCTCGTGTAATTATAAACCTGTTCAGATTGGACATAATCCCACACCCGGGTTACTTTATAAGTGGACCCCCGGAATCGGTTTAAATAATCCAAATATTGCAAATCCTCTTGCATCCCCATCTACGACAACGACATATATACTTACCACAAGTTCCTATGGGGGAGGTTGCGTGGATATGGATACGGTAGTTGTCGGAGCGTCGATAATTGATACTTCACTGCGATTGATTGGAAGTGCAGCATATTGTATAGATAGTGGCGACAGTGCAATATTAAAGGTACAGTTGACAGATAATATTCAGTGGTTTAAAGACGGGTTTCCAATTCAGAACGCCAATCAATCAAATTACAGAGTAAGTAGTTCAGGTGTTTATCAAGCTCTGCTTGAAAAAAATGATGGTTGCAGCACCATCACCGCTAAGCAAAAAATTGTGATTGATAAACCTAAATCCGGAATTAATTATCCAATTCAATACGCGGTTATTAACCTGCCGCTTACTTTGAAGGCAAGGTCAGTTGGAGAAACTGCTTTATGGACTCCCGGTACCAAGTTAGATAACCGATCAATGTATACACCTACTTTTAAAGGGGGTTCCGAACAATTATACACTATAACTTTAACCACTAACAGCGGTTGTGTAACAGTGGATACACAATTAGTAAAAACAATTAGAAATATTGACGCTATAGTACCTAATGCGTTTACTCCTGACAATGATGGGAAAAATGACTTTTTGCGACCAATACTTATGGGCATCAGGGAGATTCGTTACTTCAGGATATATAACCGTTGGGGTCAACTATTATTTGAGACTAACACGAGCATGCCTGGATGGAATGGAAGTTTTAAAGGTGTTACACTGGCAACTCAGGCAGTAGTTTGGACACTGGAAGGAATAGGTGTAGATGGAAAAATGTATACGCGAAAAGGAACCAGTATCTTAACCAGGTAACATTGTTGCAATCATTTTTGTTGGTAACGAATTTAAATTTAAAAATAAATTGTAATTACCGCAATCTGCTATCTAAATCTAATCCAAATGCTCTCGCAGTATCCTTTGCTATATCATATCCAGCATCGGCGTGACGAATTACACCAATTCCCGGATCATTTCGAAGTACGCGAGCAAGACGAGCGGCAGCTTCATCCGTTCCATCAGCAACGATTACCATTCCGGCATGAATACTATAACCCATCCCAACTCCACCACCATGGTGCAAACTGACCCAACTTGCGCCACCAGCTGTGTTTACCAAGGCATTCAATACGGGCCAGTCTGCTACTGCATCGCTACCGTCAAGCATGGCTTCGGTTTCCCTATTGGGTGAGGCCACTGAACCCGTATCCAGATGATCGCGACCGATTACGATCGGCGCTTTTACTTTTCCCTTTCGAACCAATTCATTAAATGCCAGCCCCGCTTGTTCACGTTCTCCCTGACCTAGCCAGCAGATGCGTGCAGGTAATCCCTGGAAGGAAATCTTTTTCTGAGCGAGATCCAGCCAGCGGATCAATGTTTTATTATTTGCAAATAACTTTCTAACAGTTTCATCAGTAACCGCAATATCATTTGGCTCTCCACTGAGAGCAGCCCACCGGAACGGCCCCTTTCCTTCACAGAATAACGGGCGTATATAAGCCGGCACGAAACCGGGAAAATCAAATGCATTTTCCAATCCCTTCTCCTTTCCTCTCGCCCGGATATTGTTGCCATAATCAAAAGTAATAGCTCCCATTTTTTGCAATTCCAGCATTAGTTCCACATGGTGATAAATGGAACGATAAGCATACTCGATATACTGCCTGGGATTTTGATCCCTGAGAATTTTCGCATCGTCATAAGAAAGTTCATGCGGCCAGTAACCTATCAAAGGATCATGCGCGGAAGTTTGATCGGTTAGTGTATCTGGTACTATATTTCGTTGAATGAGTTTTTCTAATAAATGAATGGCATTGCATACTACACCAATAGATATTACTTCACCATTTTTCTTTGCCTGTACTGCAAGATCGATCGCTTCATCAATATCCTCAAGGAGAATATCGCAATATTTAGTTTCGATTCTTTTTTCAATACGCCACTTTTCTACTTCTGCAATCAGAGCTACACCTTCATTCATGGTAATAGCTAACGGTTGTGCACCACCCATACCTCCTAATCCTGCGGTTACATTAAGGGTGCCTTTTAATGATCCTCCAAAATGTTTATTTGCCACTGCTGCATAGGTTTCGTAAGTGCCCTGCACAATTCCCTGAGAGCCTATATAAATCCAGGACCCGGCAGTCATCTGGCCATACATGATCAACCCTTTTTTTTCCAGCTCGTCGAAATGTTCCCAGTTGGCCCAATTAGGAACGAGTTGTGAATTGGAAATCAAAACTCTTGGAGAATCTTTATGGGTTTTCAAAATGCCCACGGGTTTACCGCTTTGAATCAACAGGGTTTCATCATTATTTAAATCTTTTAATGCTTTGATGATAAGATCGAGCGCTTCAAAATTACGGGCTGCTTTTCCACGCCCACCGTATACGATCAGGTCATCAGGACGTTCGGCCACATCCGGATTCAGGTTGTTTAACAACATGCGTAGTGCAGCCTCCTGGATCCAGCCTTTACAATTGAGTTGCAAACCAGTGGGCGTTTTATATTTGATGGGGTCGTAACGTTTGATGACTATTGACATATGGAACTTTTGTGATCGTACATTCTTCCTTGTAAAGGTTCAACCATCCATTGCCTAAGTTTCAACCCTTAGGCTACTAAGTGAAGTAACAAGTTAACAATTTGCGGAATGCTGTGGGGTTTCGATTTCTAATAAGAATGCAGCTGATATTGATCTGCCTTTTTCGAAACGTAGCCCGGGTTGAATGAATAGAATTCTCACCCACTCACTTATTTAGCTTCGCAAATTTTCCTTACAACTCCGGCAATCACTTTGAGACACCCGATGAACAGGTATCATCGGAAAAGGGGCTCATTAATGATCTCATAGGTAATTATACATCAAATGCTGGGAAGTTATTATTCAATTCCATTTTCCTTGATGAAGCAAATGCATTCACATTCTCTAAAAATGAAAAATCTTTAATAATCCCGGCAACTTTATTAATATCCTCTGCAAAAATCCTGTCCTCTTCCGCGAAACCCACGAATTTCCGAACATACTCATGTGCAAATTCTAAAATAGCACTACTCTTTAAGGGTTGCCTGAATTCGATTGCCTGGCATGCGCTTAAAAGTTCAATGGCAAGAATGTATTCCAGGTTGTCGATAATTTTATCCAGTTTTCTACCGCTGATACTTCCCATGCTCACATGGTCTTCCTGTCCCAGGGATGTAGGAATGCTATCGGCGCTGGCAGGAAAACACAATGTTTTATTCTCAGTTACCAAAGCAGCCGTGGTATATTGGGGTATCATGAAACCACTGTTCAATCCAACGTTTCGCATCAATAACATCGGCAGTCCCCATTTGCCTTCCAGCAACAGGTAACAACGCCTGTCGGATATATTGCCGATTTCTGCAGCAGCAAAGCAGGCATAATCTAACGGTAATGCCAATGGCTGTCCGTGAAAATTTCCGCCACTAATAGTATCATCAGAAGAAAAAATAATTGGATTATCCGTTACAGAATTCAATTCAATTTCTGTGAGTTCCTTTAAGTGCACCCAAGCATTTCTGGAAGCACCATGAACCTGAGGCATGCACCGCAATGAATAGGGATCCTGCACACGGCCACAATCTATATGACTTTGCATGATTGCAGAATTATCAAGCAATAAACGTAACCGTTGTGCTACAAGTTTATTGCCTTCAAAAGGCCGAAGCCCATGCAATCTTTCATCAAATGGGGCCTTAGTACCAGTTAACGCCTCAAGGCTCATGGCACCGATGATGTCTGCAGCCTCTAAACAATTGTGTAACCGTTGTACAGCTTTTATGGCAAATGCTACAATGAATTGAGTACCGTTTATTAACGCCAATCCTTCCTTTGGTCCAAGCTGAATGGCGTTTACATTGAATTTCTTTAACGCTGCACTAGATTTTATTCGCATCCACTCGTTCCCAGTCTCGCTTTCTCGTATAAAAATTTCACCTAACCCTATCAGTGGTAGAAACAAATGGGCCAACGGAGCCAGGTCACCCGATGCACCAACACTTCCTTTTTCAGGCACCACCGGTATTACATCATTTTCAATATGCCAGATGATCCTTTCGAGCGTTTGCAATTGAACTCCCGAATATCCCTGTGCCAATGCATGAACTTTAGTGATCAGCATCAGTTTAGCTATTTCGACGGAGACTGGAGCGCCAACTCCTACACTATGACTTTGCAGAATTTTATATTGGAGGGTCCTGGTATCAGCTTCAGATATCTTTGTATTGGCGAGTATTCCAAAACCAGTATTGATGCCATAGACGGTATTATCATCTTCTACAATTTTTTGTACAGATTGCTGAGACGCTTGAATGCGTGCAATGGTATCGGCTGTCAGAATGCCTTTTTGTTTACCAGTTGCGATCTTTATGGCTTTACCAATAGTAAGATGATCTTTTCCGTATTTAAAAGTTGTATGCATGGCCAGGCAATGATTGTCAAAAATAATCTTTTGACTGCAAGGGGAAACTACAAGGTTGTCTTGATCGTAAATTATAATTGTAAATATTATTAACTTCCGAAGGGCTTCCCTATTTTTGATCACGATGCGTTGGCTGCTCTTTATACCTGTTTTTGTATTATTTCTTTCCAATGTTCCTTTCATCCAAAGGATTCCGATGGAACTAGCAAACTCCATGATGGAGGAGAATGACCCCTGCGGAAAACAAAAACAATGTAGCCGAAATAAGGAACTCTCTAAAGTAAGTTGCATTCAGGAAGCCCCCGTTTTGATCATGGGCTCATGGAAAAAAAGAATTTACATGAATCGGCCTTCGATAATAATTGCATGAAAGCTGAAACCATTTGCGTTTGTATTTGCTGTTTCCAATTTGCAGCACCTGTACAAAGTATTGACGAATATAAATTCAATAGCATTGTCATTTCAAATCGAGTGCCCCTCTTTAATGTTGGACAAATAAATGCCCCTTTTATAAATGCTCCGTGGCAACCTCCTGATCTGTATTAAAAATATAAACCTGTTCGAATATATTTTTAAAATACAACCATTTTAATATGAAAAAGATCATGTTAATGGCCCTGGCGATCGTATTATCAGCCGGGACCATCAGTACAGCATACGCCAATCAGGAACCAAAATGTAAAAAAGAGTGCTGTAAAAAATGCGACTCCATATGCAAGGAAAAATGCAGCAAAGAAGAATGCAGCAAAAAAAATGAAGCAAGAAAATGTGAATCTAAGGATACAGCTAAAGCCTGAGTACTGATGTATACTTTGTAATGAAGTGTAGTCATATAATAATCGCCTCCAATGTGGGGCGATTATTTTTTTGTTCGTACTTTTCATTTTGAGAATACAGAATACTGGACTGGATCAGAATATATACTCAATTTTAGTTATACCTATTCACCGCCTACCATCAAATAACTTCTCATGAAAACCAATACTGGTGCTCTTCTGGCCTTGATGATGTTTCTGGAATATTTTATCTGGGGATCCTGGTATGTAACGATGGGAACTTACATGGGTGAGCATCTTGGCTCCTCTGGCATACACATTGGGGCTGCTTATAGCGCATTAGCTATCGCGACCATGATATCACCATTTTTTGTGGGTATGATTGCGGACCGGTTTTTTGCAGCTCAAAAACTAATGGGTATTCTTCATCTCCTGGGTGGGTTGCTCCTTTTTCTCGCGACGAAGGTTACTGATAACACTTCTTTTTACTGGGTGATACTTGTTTATTCACTGTTATATATGCCTACGATTGCATTATCCAACAGTGTTGCCTTTCACCAGATGAGTGATCCCGGAAAACAATTTCCCTGGATTAGAGTGTTTGGTACCATTGGGTGGATCGTGGCAGGATTGATGATTGGGAGATTATCTATAGAAAAAACATCATCCACCTTTATTATGGCGGCTGTTGTTTCGGGAGCCTTAGGGTTGCTAAGTTTTTTCTTGCCTAATACGCCTCCGAAAGGAAAAGAGGCTGATTCATCTGCATCGAAAGCGCTGGGCACGGAAGCGTTCGTGTTATTTAAGGACAGGCCTTACCTTGTCTTTTTTATTGCTGCGATACTTGTATGTATTCCACTTTCCTTTTATTATGGATTTGCCAACCCGTTCCTGAATGAATTGGGAATGGAGAATGCTGCCAGTAAAATGATTCTCGGCCAGGTTTCTGAAGCGGTCTTTATTCTGGCCATACCTTTTTTATTCAACAGCATTGGAGTAAAGAAAATGCTTTTATTAGGAATGTGTGCCTGGATATTACGGTATGTTGCATTTGGATATGGCGATACAGGTGACAATACCTGGATGCTATATGCCGGAATTATTCTTCATGGTATCTGCTACGATTTTTTCTTTGTTACCGGCTATATGTACACGGAGAAAAAAGCCGGGGAAAAAATAAAGAATGCTGCACAGGGGCTATTCACTTTTGCCACCTATGGTGTGGGCATGTTTATCGGTACCTGGGTTTCAGGGTTTGTGGTTGATAACTATAAAACCGGTGACACACATAATTGGTTAAAGATTTGGATGGTTCCCGCTTATATCGCGGTGGGGGTTTTGATCTATTTCCTGTTATTCTTTAAAGAGAAAAAAAATATCAGAACCGCGGGCACAGCAGACGTAGCGGATAGCATACCTGGTCATTTGAGATAAAGAAACGAATGAATTTCTTAAAAGAATTTATCGTATTAAACAAGAATGCAGTTTTAACGATAGTATAGTGGATTAAATTCATCGTTATTTTTTACTAATCGCAAAAAACCGACATTTAATCTCTACGGGATTGTCTATGGGGGGTTGGTTTTTTTACCGATATCTAATCCCTACGGGATTTGAATCTAATGACTTGTTTTCTACCACATTTAATCTTTAGGGGATTTATTTACTTTCTTTTTTTACAATTTAGTTACAGACAAAACTGTCGAATTAGATATTGAACAACATTCATCGAAATCATTCCCATAGGAATGAAATATCGGATGCAATCCATAATTTTCCCAACAATCAATAAGAATTAGATGTAGGAAAACAACAATTTAATTGAAGACAATCCCGTAGGAATTAAATGTCAGTAAAAAATACACTTTGAAAACAATCCCGTAGGGTGGCGATCATTAGAGATAATCAATTTGAGAAACAATCCCGTAGGGATTAAATGTCGGTAGAAAAAGAATTTGCTTGAGAACAATACCGTAGAGATTAGCCATCATTAGAGATAATCAATTTGAGGAACAATCCCGTAGGCATTTAATGGCGGTAGAAAAGAATTTGCTTGAGAAGAATCCCGTAGGGTTTAGCCATCGTTAGTGATAATCAATTTTAGAACCAATCCCGTAGGGATTAAATGTCGGTAGAAAAAGAATTTGCTTGAGAACAATCCCGTAGGGATTAAATGTCGGTTCTTGCAACATTCCCCTGGAGTCTGGGTAGCGGTATTTAAATGACAAAAAATCCCGCAAGGATTAAATATTAGTAGAAAAAAAATAGCGTGAGAAAAATCCCTTGGTGATTAGATATCGGTAGACAACAATTACATATTTACGAATGGGCATAAAAAAAGGAAAGCATCAAGATGTTCGTTTACTTACTAACCCTGGTGCTCTCCCGTAATCTTTGCCGAAGCATCGATTGATAGGTATCCGTTCAAGTTTTAATCCTAAGATCATCACCAGAACTTTATCCTATTGAAGTTTTTGCAAAATTATGATTCTTAAAAACACCGCCGAAGCGTTGAATTTCTGTATTCATTATCCGCATTGCTTCTAAATCGAATATACAACTCTCGCATACCCAAATCCAAATAATTCATCATTGTTTTGATCACAGGTTTTAAACAAAGTTATACACATCAGGCAGGAATAAAGCTCATTACGTAATTGAGTTTTATTTACCTTTCACCTTACAATAAAAAATTGAATATGCAACGAATTGCAATGCTTGGTTCTGGCTTCATCGGTCGGTTTTATGCAGACTCCCTACAGGGTTACAGAAATAAGGATAAGATCGTAAGCATCTATTCGCGGAGGGAAGAAAGCGCAAAAAAATTTGCACAGGATTATAAAGTTTCCCATTGGACCATTAGTATGGAAGAGTCTATTGCTCATCCCGATGTAGATATTGTTTGTATCTCGTTACCGAATAATCTACATGAGGCAGCTGTAATACTTTGCTGCAAGCATAAAAAAGCGGTGATGACTACAAAGCCACTGGGAAGAAATGCAGAAGAAGCAAAACGTATGTTACTTGCAGTTGAAGAAGCAGGCATATTTAATGGCTACCTGGAAGACCTTGTTTACACTCCTAAATTCTTAAAAGCATTTGAAAGTGTAAAGAATGGAGCGTTAGGAAGAATTCTCTGGGCGAAATCAAGAGAAACCCATCCAGGCCCGCATAGTGACTGGTTCTGGGATATTGAACAGGCAGGCGGCGGCTGTATCCTTGATCTGGGTTGTCATTGTGTAGAAATTACCAGGAGCTATATTGGAAAAGATATCAAACCCATTGAAGTGATGTGTTGGGCGGATACGCAGGTAAAACCTATTGATGCGGAAGACCATGCTATAGGTCTTGTGAAATACGAAAATGGGGCAATCGGGCAATTCGAAGTAAGCTGGACATTCCGTGGCGGGCTCGATTTGAGGGATGAAGTGATGGGCAGCGAAGGAACCATCTGGATCAATAGTTTTTTGAGAACGGGTTTTGACATGTTCACAACGGGTAAAGGGGGAGATTATATTGCTGAAAAGGCTGAGAGCAATACGGGTTGGCTATTCCCGGTAGGTGATGAATTAAATGAATTGGGTTACAACCACATGTTTATGGATATGTTCAATGCTATCGAAGCAGGCAAACCACCGAAAGAAACTTTTTATGATGGGTATGTAGTGAACTCTATACTTGATGCTGCCTATCGCTCTGCAAAAAGTAAATTATGGGAACCGGTAAAATTAGATATATGGAGAGGAAGAGAAGGCGTTGGTAAAGACAGTCATTTAGTTGAATACGATGCAGAACATTATTTAGTAAAGGATGAAGTAACCCATTATGGTGCTAAAAAAGTAATATTGAAAAATAAGAAGACAGGAAAGATCAGTGAAAGAGTGCTGGAGTAATTTTTTCAAAAATCATTCGAAATAAAATTAAATTTTTCAGAGCTATAAAATATTGCTGAATAGAATTACCGTCGGCTGAAGAGTGCGACGCAACAATGACATTTAGAATTACTGAAGCCCGGACCCAAAGTATACTGATAATTTATTACATGAATGATAACTGCTTGTTCAAAGGAGGGATTGTATGCTGCGTAATGATTTTTTCTTGTGCTGATCGTGATCAGCCTGATAAAAAATATGAAGATTGGAATAATTACGGCGGCAGCAAGGAAATGATCCGGTACTCTACACTTAGTGAAGTTGATACTGCCAATGTTCATCAATTACAAATTGCCTGGACATACAATACCGGCGATGCAGATACAGTAAATCACTCGCAGATTCAATGCAATCCCATTATAGTTGATGGTGTATTATATGGCACCAGTCCTCAAATGAAATTGTTCGCGGTAGATGCCGCCACGGGAAAAGAAAAATGGATGTACAATCCATTTGATTCATTGCAGGGAAACAGACGCTCGTTTTTTATTATGAACAATAGTCGCGGTGTAACCTACTGGGCGGATGGGAAAAATGATAAAAGAATTTTCTATACGGCGGGTTCGTTCATTCTCTGTATCAATGCCATCAGTGGTAAACCCGTAGCAGGCTTTGGTGATAGTGGCCGGGTAGATTTACATTCAGGGCTTGACAGGGATGTTACCAATTTATTTATATCAGCCACCTCGCCGGGAATAGTTTATAGGGATTTGCTGATCATGGGCACAAGAGTAGATGAAGGACCGGCAGCAGCACCTGGGCATATTCGTGCGTATGATGTGCGAACAGGAAAACAACAGTGGATCTTTCATACCATTCCACATCCTGGTGAAGTGGGATATGATACATGGGAAGATTCGATTGCCTATAAAAATATTGGTGGAGCAAATACCTGGAGCGGGTTTAGCCTTGATGAGAAAAGAGGTATTCTCTTTGCACCAACCGGGTCTGCCTCCTTTGATTTTTACGGAGGCAAAAGAAAAGGAGCTAATTTATTTGCCGATTGTTTGCTCGCATTGGATGCGGCTACCGGTAAACGCCGCTGGCATTTTCAGCATATTCATCATGATGTCTGGGATCGGGATATTCCTACACCTCCTGCATTGGTTTCTATAAAGCATGATGGCAAACAAATAGATGCGGTTGCACAAACAACAAAGACCGGTTTTGTTTTTTTGTTTGATAGAGAAACTGGCAATCCCTTATTTACTATTGAAGAAGAACCTGTACCCTTTGATACCGAATTAACCGGCGAAAAATTATGGCCTACACAACCCATCCCTTCGTTGCCAAAACCTTTTGTTAGACAAACCTTTTCAGAAGCTGATCTTAATGATCTGGTGCCGGATTCCTCGTACCAGCATCTTAAAAAACAATTGCAAGGTTTCCGCGCCGGGCATATGTATACGCCTCCTTCTAAACAAGGCACCGTTGTATTTCCGGGTTTTGATGGCGGTGCTGAATGGGGAGGACCTGCATTTGATCCGGCTACAGGAATACTTTATGTAAATGCCAATGAAATGGCATGGGTCCTTACAATGGTGGATTTAAAGAATAAATTGCTGAAGAATGAAAACTACCTCGATGCCGGTAAAAGGCTATATGCAAAAAATTGCATGAGTTGTCATGGAACAGACAGGCAGGGGTCAGGAAATTTTCCCTCATTGAGAGAAACCCCTCAGAAATATACAGAAAAAGCATTTCATGAGTTGGTCGTTGCAGGGCGAAGAATGATGCCGGCATTTAAACAATTGGCAGAAGTAGAAAGAAATGCGATCGCATCCTATTTATTAGATTTAAAAAAAGAACAGGTTAAGAAATACAAAGCCCCCGCATTGTTACCAGATTCATTTCTTAACCTTCCCTATTCTATTACAGGGTATAATAAATTTTTAACTAAGGAAGGATACCCGGCAAATAAACCGCCATGGGGAACTTTGAATGCTATCGATTTGAATTCCGGGGAACTTGTTTGGAAAACAACTTTGGGGGAATACCCGGAATTTAAACACAAAGGTATTCTTACAGGAACAGAAAATTACGGCGGCCCCGCTGTTACAGCGGGAGGAGTTTTATTTATTGCAGCTACGAAAGATGGTAAATTCCGGGCATTCAATAAACGCAATGGAAAATTGTTATGGGAAACCGAACTTCCCGCTCCGGGTTTTGCAACACCCGCCATTTATAATTTGAATGAAAGACAATACATTGTTATTGCATGCGGTGGTGGTAAATTAGGTACCCGCTCGGGTGATGCCTATGTAGCGTTTGCATTGCCGATGAAATAAGAAATTTTTTAAAGGATTGCAATTGATCTCGTACCAGTCTCACAAGGATTAATGTACGGTAGATTCCAATATCTCCCAACAATCCTGTATAATAAATATCGGTAGAGAACATTTTAATTGAGAACAATCCCAATCTTATACATTGCACACTTATTGCTATCGCATCTTCACCCGCAACACATACATATCGGCTGTGATAAATAATGTTTTTTCATCGGCCGATAAGGCAACATTTGATGTTGATTCAGGAAATTTTATTCTGCCCAGGGCCAATCCTTCACTATTAAATATCCATACGCCACCGGGGCCGGTTGCAAAAACATTTCCATTTCTATCGATTTTCAATCCATCCGGGCTGCCTTTTGGAGAAGGATCATTGGTAGCATCATAAAATATACGAGGATTTATCAATGAATCATTAGGACCAAAATCATAGGCATACCAAATCTTTTTTTTCGAATCTGAATTGGCAACAATAATCGATTGTTCATCACGGGTCAATGCAATCCCGTTAGGACGGGTAATGGAATCCGTTAATAATGTTACAGTGCCTTCTGGAGTTACTTTGTATACTCCCTGAAATTGAATTTCTTTTAGGGGATCACTCATATTTTTTTCCAATCCATAAGGAGGATCTGTAAAAAACATATCGCCATTGCTTCGCAATACGGCATCATTAGGACTATTAAATTTTTTACCCTGGTAATTCGCAGCAATTGATTTAAAGATCGGTTTTGGATCATTGATCGGAGCATCCATTACTGCGAGCCTTCGATCTCCATGCTGACATAATACAAGTCTATCTTCTTTATCCAAGAGCAACCCATTTGAACCGGTTTCGCCACCTCTTTTTGCAGTTCCGGTATATCCTGAAGGTTTCAGGTATACCTGTTTTCCATTTTCTTCCGACCATTTATAGATAGTGTTTTCGGGAACGTCTGAGAATAACAATGTTCTATATGCTTCTAACCACAACGGGCCTTCACTCCAGTTAAATCCTTGTGCTATGATTTCTACTTTTGCTGAATCATGGATAATCTGATGAAATTCTTCATCCAGGCTTTCAATTACAGCTACAGGATTTTCGCTGGTACCACTATTTCCGTCACTATCGTTACAACTAATAAAGGTCAAACTGACCGTGATAAGAACAAGAACAATTCTATACATATGGCTTGATTTAATGAGCTGACTATTTTAATCCCATATCAATAATAATACCCTCAATCCTTTGATTCAATAACTGGTGAACTTTTTCAAAATCATGAGGGGTATTTAATACTGTATTGACACTGAAATAAAATTTTATTTTTGGTTCAGTACCCGAGGGCCTGGCAGATATCTTACTTCCATCGGCTAAAATAAATTGTAAGACATTGCTTTTAGGCAATTTGATATTCCATTCCTCAGCCGACTGTGGATTTCGGCCTTTACTTAAGTCGTAATCGAGCAATTGAACTACTGCAGATCCATTAATAGTTTGCGGAGGATTGCTTCGATACGATTCCATCATTTCGGCAATTTCTTTTTGGCCATTCATTCCTTTCTTTGTAATGGAAATCAGGTTCTCCTTATAAAAACCGAATTGTACATACAGATCAATCAGCTTTTGATAAAGGGATCGTCCCTGCTCTTTTTCGTAGGCTGCCATTTCACACAATAAAGCCACTGCTGAAACAGCGTCCTTATCGCGCAGTTTTGAACCAATCATTAACCCATAGCTTTCCTCTCCCCCTATTACATAGTTTTCACTGGCTTCCTTTTCCTTGATCAGTTCTGCGATCCATTTGAAACCGGTTAGAACATTGTAGCATTTAATGTTGCTCCGCTCCGCGATCACATCTATCATATCCGTTGTTACAATGGTTTTTACAACCATATCGTTCGACTGCGCTACTCCTTTTTTCTTCCGTGCTTCAATCATATAATTAAAAGCCAGTACAGCCGTTTGGTTTCCATTTAATAAAACCCAGTTACTATCATTATCTTTTACACCGATGCCAACACGGTCGGCATCAGGATCGGTTCCCAATAAGATATCCGCGTCAATCTGTTTTGCTTTTTTCAAGCCGAAGCTCATGGCTTCACTTTCCTCAGGATTAGGATAAATAACGGTTGGAAAATTACCATCCGGTTCGCTTTGTTCCTCAACAATAGTAACATTTGTAAACCCGAACCTCTTTAATACCTCAGGTACTAGCGTAATTCCGGTACCGTGTATGGGAGTATACACTATTTTAAGATCATGCTGCTTTTCGATGATTTCAGGATATACACTTAAACTTTTTACCATTGATAAATAAGCCTCATCCACTTCTTTTCCAATAATGGTGATCCCCGCTCCTTTTCCCGCAGGCAAATTCCACTTTACCTCATCTACAGATGCAATTTTATCTACCTCTCTGATCACATTAGTATCATGTGGGGGAACCAATTGCCCCCCATCATTCCAATAGGCTTTATACCCGTTGTATTCTTTTGGATTATGAGAAGCTGTACAAACTACCCCACCCTGGCATCCAAGATGGCGGATTGCGAAAGACAACTCAGGTGTAGGCCTCAATGCTTCAAATAAAAAGACTTTAATATCATTGGCAGCCATAACATTTGCAACAATTTCTGCAAATACACGGCTATTGATACGGCTATCATGTGCTATGGCGATCCGCACCGGGGCCCCCGGGAAAGATTGTTTAAGATAATTAGCATATCCCTGGGTAGCCATACCGACTGTATATTTATTCAACCTGTTGGTTCCAACACCCATAATACCACGAAGACCACCCGTACCGAACTCCAGGTTACGATAAAAGGCATCTGCTAACTCGTTTGGATTGTCCTTTTGTAATCTCCTGATCTCTTCTTTCGTTTCATCGTCAAAATTTCCATCAAGCCATGCGGCGGACCTTTTCAATATTACCTCATCCATAAAAAGTAGTTTGATACTTCAGTGTTAATTTTTTGAAGGTAGCGACTAAATTCGGGAAGATTAATAAGATTGCAAAAATTGAAAAGAGAATAAACTTCCTAATATTGTAATTTTATTTGGTTGAACGTAAACAGCTGGACCTTGTGCTACTAAAATTTATTTATATATTAATTCTGCTTTTTTCATTCACTTTTGCTTTCTCACAGGAAAATTTTGTAACCCGAGAGAAATTATCCAGAGAATTATCACACCCATCGATAGAGGGATCTTTTGCAAAAACGTTTGCACCCCCGATTCCTGATAGCAGTTTTCCCAATAAAAAACGGATTTGGCTGGTTACCGGTGCACAGGCAGGGTTATGGGTAGGATCATTTATTGCGTTAAACCAATTGTGGTATGCCGATTATCCGCGCACTTCCTTTCATTTTTTTAATGATAATAGAGAGTGGAACCAGATGGATAAGCTGGGACACGTTTTTTCAACTTTCCAGATAAGCAATATTTCCAGTAAAATGTGGATGTGGGCCGGCGTCTCTCATAAAAAAAGTGTCCTCTACGGAGCTATCGCCGGAATTGCCTATCAAAGCATTATTGAAATACAGGACGGGTACTCTGCCGAATGGGGATTTAGTACCGCTGATATGGGCAGTAATTT
>Ga0136634_10000018_pt1 | contig 78829 bp, 61 predicted proteins | sample AntDrymUQ8332106_2_FD_104654 | JGI IMG/M metagenome (GOLD analysis project Ga0136634, IMG submission 104654) | Polar desert sand microbial communities from Dry Valleys, Antarctica - metaG UQ833 (21.06) | ecosystem: Environmental > Terrestrial > Soil > Desert | place: Antarctica: Dry Valley... | reverse complement strand
GGCTGAGGTGACCATCTCGAACGGTATTAAAACACATAGACTTAAAGAATATGAGGTTCCATTAGGAAGTGGGCTTTCCGTTTTTTATTATTCTACGGATTCTTCAAATCTGGCTACATCTTTCGAAGGCGAGGTCGCGACCTCGTATTCTTTACGTATTAAAACATTAGGTAAAGAATATCTGGCGAACACCAGGATCCCCTCTCTGTCTAAAAGAATTGATTCTTTATGGTGGAAAAATGCTCCCAATAAAGAGGATTCCAACAAAGCTGTTTTGATGGTAAGAACTATTGATCCTCCTGGACTTGGGAACTATATTAGATATTTTACAAGAGTTGATGATCAGGAATTTTTTCCTGGATTAAACTCTGTTTTTGATGATCAGATCGTGGATGGAAAAACATATTCCCTCCAGGTTGATAGAGGGATTGACAGGAATGCAGAATTCGATTTTGATGAATATGCTTTTTTTTCTAAAGGTGATACGGTAACCTTAAAATTGACCAATATAGATAAAGCAACCTTTGATTTTTGGCGCACCATGGAATATAGCTATTCAAGTATAGGAAATCCTTTTTCATCACCCACTAAGGTCCTCGGAAATATCAGCGGAGGGGCGCTAGGTTATTTTGGAGGGTATGCGGCTGATTACAAAACTATTGTGATACCGAAGTGACTCCACAGTTATTTGCTTGTACCTATAGATTATTAATTTACCATTACTTTACCCAATATTAATTTAGCATATGGAAATTTCAGAGATTGAAAGGATGGATTGTTTAATCATTGGATCGGGACCGGCAGGTTATACTGCGGCTGTGTATGCAGCCAGAGCTAATCTTAAACCTGTACTTTATCAGGGTATTCAGCCTGGTGGACAATTAACCATTACCACCGAGGTTGAAAATTATCCTGGTTATCCGGATGGAGTACAGGGGCCGGAAATGATGGTTCATTTCGAAAAGCAAGCGTCAAGGATGGGTGCTGATATTCGATACGGTTTAGCAACAAAGGTCGATTTTACCCAATTTCCTTTTAAAATATGGATCGATGAAGAAAAGCAAATTGAGGCAGAATCTGTAATTATTGCAACGGGGGCTTCCGCTAAATGGCTTGGGTTACCCAGTGAAGAACGATTGAATGGATATGGTGTAAGTGCCTGTGCGGTTTGCGACGGATTTTTCTTTCGGGGGAAGGAAGTAGCAATTGTAGGCGCTGGGGATACTGCAGCAGAAGAGGCTCTATACCTTTCCAAGCTTTGTACAACGGTGCATATGATTATTCGGCGCGATCAAATGCGGGCATCTAAGATTATGCAGGAAAGAGTGCAAAGAACACCCAATATCAAAATATATTGGAATTCCGAAACGGAGGAAATAATCGGGGAATCAAAAGTAGAAGCGTTTAAGATTAAAAATATAAAGACTAACGAGTCTAAAATAATACCTGTAAGCGGATTCTTTGTTGCGATCGGTCACCAACCCAACTCAGATATTTTTAAAGGATGGGTTGAAATGGATGAAGCTGGGTATATTAAGACCATCCCGGGCACTTCAAGAACAAATATTGAAGGTGTATTTGCTGCAGGTGATGTTCAGGATAAGATCTACCGCCAGGCCGTTACTGCGGCGGGAAGCGGTTGTATAGCAGCCCTGGATGCTGAAAGGTTTTTATCTGCGAAGCATTTAGGAGTTTAATCCGCCGATTCCTATCCAGATATTGTAGCTGTAAGCTTCAGTAATTTTCAAGAATCTGACAATTATGATGTGTATTGAGTTAAAAGATATCCGCATTTATGCTAATCACGGTTTACATAGGGGCGAATCAATAACAGGCAATACATATAATATTAATCTCATTGTAAAATACGAAGAAGGGAATAAAATTTTCTATGAGCTCCAGAGTACGGTTAATTATGAGAAACTTTATGAAATCGTTAAGCAACGTATGCAAGTACCGACTCCTCTTTTAGAAACAGTGTGCGACGAAATTATAAAGCAAATAAAGTTCGATTTCACCTTTATCACGGAAGTAATGATTTCAATTTATAAAATACAAGCTCCTATTGAAAATTTTGAAGGCCAGGTCGGCGTTACTTTGCATAAGATATTTAATGGATAAAAAGGGTTTCATACTATCCTTATTGTTTTTTGTATTCATCCTTCCTTTCGAAAACCAGGCACAGGATATTGCTACGCTATTAAAAGAAGCAAAGCTATACGAGGTTAAATTCAAAGACAAAGAAGCATTGTCAAAATACATGGAGATTATTCGTCTCCAACCCAATCACCTTTACTCTCTTTGTAAAACCAGTGAATTGCATGCTTTTCTGGGAAGGCAGCAGCCAACAAAAGAAAAGCAGGCAGGATATTACAAATTGGCCCGGTCGTATGCGCAGACAGCGTTGCGCATTAACCCAAACTATGCAGAAGCTAATTTTGTAATGGCATTTGCTTTGGGAAGGATCGCATTAATTTCTTCCGGTAAAGAAAAGGTCAAAGCAGTAAAAGACATCAAAGCTTATGCAGAAAAAGCAATTCAACTGGATCCCATGCAATTTAAAGCGTTTCATGTATTAGGGAGATGGCATTACGAAGTAAGCAATTTAAATTCGGTTGAAAGATGGTTATTGAAAACCGCGTATGGGTCATTACCAAAATCCTCGTTAGCCCTGGCTATTCGGAATTATGAGAAAAGTAAACAAATTAATCCAGGATTTTTGCTGAACTATCTTGAGCTGGGCAAAGCCTATAAGCGAAATGGTGATGAACCGAAAGCCATAAGCCTTCTAAATACTTTGACGAAACTGCCTGTGTCATCTTCTAATGATGCAACTATAAAAGCAGAAGGAAAAAAATTGCTCGAGGCATGGCAGTGATATTTTAATCAAGAATACAAAATATCGGTCCTGGATATATTATTGAAGAACGATGTGTAGGAGAACAAACAGAAATTTTGCGGTTTCAAAAACGTCCCTTTTCATTCTGTCTTGTGTATCTTTTCTCTCCTAAATCCTTTTTCCTTTCCATTTTCCACTTCGCATATAGAGAAAAGACGATATAAAAAGTACACCCCAGTATAACCATTCCGACATCCATCCTATTGTAATAGGAAGTTTGAATATTTCTAATACCAGGTATACATAGATGCAGTACAGAATAATCGTAAATAATTCAATGTACAAAGTGATCTTAGAATTTCCTGTACCTGTTACCGCATTTAACCATATCGTGGAGAACGACATAAGAATTAAGGCAGATGATACAATTCTAACTACCGGTATAGCATCCTCTATAAATTCCTCTCCCTGGCCGTAAATGGATAAAAATGTATATGGAAAAAGATTTAATATAAGGGCGACAGCTATTGAAATGCTCATACTGATAAGCACAATTTTTCTAATCAAAATAATCACCTGGTCTATTTTACCCTGCCCGATTACATTACTGACCATAGTATTGGTAGTGGCTGCAAATGCCCAAGTAAACACACCAAAAAAACCAAATATATTTCTCATCGTATTGGAAATGGCCAGATCGCGTTTTCCATGATGTTCAATCAAAATGTAAAAAAAAATCCAGCTGCTGATACTAATAGCATGTTGCAGAATTAATGGAGAAGACTGTGATAGGATAAGCTTTGTATTGACAGCGTCGAAACCAAATTTACTGTATAGTGAAAAACGTCTGCTGATTCCTTTCAGATGTATTACCAAAAAAACAACGAACATTCCGATAGCTTCTGCTATGATCGATGCATAAGCGGCCCCATTGAAACCCAGTTTTGGAAAACCCCAGTGACCATTAATCAGTGTATAATCGAAAAAAACATTTGCGAGAGTTTCTGCAAGAGTCCCTGCAATCAGGTATTTACTTTGGTTGGTGCCTACCAACAATGCGTTTCGCATCTGGTAAATGTATAAAAAAGGCAATCCCCATATTCGTATACGCAGGAATTGAACCGTTTGTTGATATGTCTCCGGGGATTCAATGGCATTTTTTAAAATGATAGGGGCCAGAAAATAAGTAATCAAAATTCCGAAAGCAGCGATGACTAACGATATCAGAACCCCCTGTGAAAAAAGTTTTCCTATCTCTTCAATACGGTTCTCACCGGCACGCCTTGATATCAAGGCTTGCAACCCATTATTCAGACCAAATCCAATAGCCGCAAAAATCAGATAGTAAACACCTGTTAAACCGGCAACACCTAGTTCGTGTTCACCCAACTGGCCAAGAAAAATATTATTCGTGATAAAATTGATCTGAGGTACAAGCAAAGCAAAGCTGATGGGCAATGCAATTTTAAGTATTTGCCTATTCGTAATCGAGACCTGTAAACTTTCATCAGAAGCTGAAAAACTCATAAAAAAGGGTGCAAGGTAATGTACAACCATCAGATATCGTACACTTTTGCGTTCAACGAATGATAACAGGAATTTATAGTATTATTGCGCTCCTATAGGTGATATGACAAAACCAGTATTTGATATTATTCCGGCAGCTTGGACACAGGATGAACTCTTACATAGCATTTTGCTGATAGAGATTAGTGAAAAATTATTCGGCTACGTGGTGTTCAATAAAGATCTAAAACAACTTTTAGGTTTACGTCAATACCATCTTGATATCTCCACAGAAAGACCTACCATCCAGGCTATGAATGATATCATTGCAAATGATGGTTTACTGCAGCAACCATGGAAAGAAGCAATAGTAATTTATAATTTTCCCGATAGTAGTCTTCTGCCTGATAAATATTTTGATATTGGAATGAATAAATCCATTACTGAATTTTTATTTGGATCTGCTTTTAAAGGACTCATACTGAGCGAAAAAATACCCGCATGGGATGTCTATAATATATACCGCATCCAACGCGAAATCCATGCAGTGATGCAGCAAAAGTTCTCACCGGGACGGTACTGGCATTATTATTCCATGTTGCTCTCTACGATCGATAACCAGTCAGAAATACCTGGGTCACTAATAAGATGTATTTTCTATCCCGAAAAATTCATTGTAGTTTTTTTAAAAAATACGCATCTTCAATTATTGCAAACGTATCATTACGAAACGCCGGAAGATGTTATCTATTATCTCTTACAAATCTGCCATCAGTTTTCTCTGAGCCAGGAAAATTTGAAAGTAATTGTTTCTGGCCTTATTGAACAGCATTCCTCTTTATATACAGAACTATTGAAATATTTCCAGGATCTTGAGTGTGATCATTTGCCTGAAATAATTGAAACGAAAGGTTTGCTTCTAAATCTTCCTGAACATTATTTTTCACCCATTTTGAAAATGGCACTATGCGTATAATAGGAGGGGAATTGGGAGGTCGAAAGATTGCCCCGCCTTCCAAAATGCCTCATACACGTCCTACCACTGACATCGCTAAAGAAGGTTTATTCAATATCATTGAAAATAATCTCGACATTACTTCGCTTAAAACTTTAGACCTTTTTGCAGGAACTGGCAGTATAAGCTATGAGTTAGGATCCAGGGGAGCGCGTGAACTTGTATTAGTGGAAAAGGATGTTGTTATGTATGAATTTATTAAAAAAACAGCAGCAATACTTCCCGTAAAGAATCTTACGGTAATCAGGAGCGATGTTTTCCGATTTATTGAACAATGCACTGAAACTTTCGATTTTATTTTTGCAGGACCACCCTATGCTCTTAATACCATTGATGACCTGCCCGTCAAAATATTTAAAAAGAAACTGCTCAATTCCCGGGGATGGTTTGTTTTGGAGCATACACCCAGAAATAACTATGAGTCCTATCCTGGTTATTCCACACAAAGGAACTATGGTTCCACTATCTTTTCCATATTCATCAACCGACCAGAAGTAGATGGTCAGGATTAAAACCAGATAACAGAGATATTTGTTCATTCAATTACAAATTCTTCCTAAATGTCACATCAATTTTTTGTAACAGGTATTGGGACCGGGATTGGCAAAACGCTTATTGCGGCTATCCTTGCCAGGGCACTTGATGCAGATTACTGGAAACCGGTTCAGGCAGGTTATGGTACTGGTACAGACAGCGATTGGATCAGACATCATATGCTGGGCAACGCACAGGTGTATCCGGAAACGTATAAACTCAAACTTGCTGCATCTCCTCATATTGCAGCGCGTGAAGAATCAATCAATATTTCCATCAAAAATATTCGTGAAGGAATGCCAGCCAAAAATCGTAACTTAATAATTGAAGGTCCCGGTGGATTGATGGTTCCGTTAAATGAGAAAGAATTTGTTACAGATCTTATTAAAACCCTGGATATAAAGGTGATCCTCGTTAGCAGGAATTACCTTGGAAGCATAAATCATTCATTACTGTCTTCGGAACTATGCAAACAAAAAAATATCCCCGTTGCGGGTTGGATTTTTAATGATCAGTATTTATCCTATGAAGATGAAATCGTTTCCTGGAGTGGTTTTCCGAAAATAGCTTCTGTTCCCTTTACTGAAAAACTAAATGGTGCGTTTATCGCAAAGCAGGCAGACATGGTTAGGGAGCAACTAGCACCCTTTTTATGACTAAAAAAGAGATAAGGAAAATCGAACTTGAGAAAAGAGCTCAACTTTTGCCAAAGGAGTTGCAAGACAAAACTGCCTTGATGGTAAACCAATTTTATACTCTGACCTTTTCTACTGTTCAATATCTTTTATCGTATTATCCATTAAAGGAACAAAAGGAATTTGATGTTTCCGTCTGTGAACAAGGATTGAAACAAAAAAATCCATCCGTAAAAGTAGCCTGGCCAAAAATATTGTTTAATACTGTCAATATGGAGGCCCAACTGATTGAAAAAGATATGCTGTTTATTAAAAATAAATTCAACATTCTGGAGCCTCTCGATGGTGAGCTGGTTCCACCAGACCTGATTGATATTGTATTTGTCCCACTTATTGCCTTTGATAAAAATGGTTATAGAATTGGTTACGGGAAGGGATTCTATGATCGTTACCTGCCCGACTGCAGAACGGATGTTATGAAAATTGGCTTCTCCTTTTTTGAAGCAGTAGAGAAGATTGATGACATCAATGAATTTGATGTACCTTTAAATCTTTGTATTACACCGACTGGGATATATGAATTTTAATGCTCCGCTGTTAAAACCAATCCGGATTTTATTGTTTCCTTTTTCCCTTGTATATGCTGCAGTGGTTTGGTTGCGTAACGTATTATTCGATAAAAAAATATTAACTTCCTCGTCCTTCAATTTGCCAATTATTTGTGTAGGGAATTTATCCGTTGGGGGTACTGGTAAATCCCCACTGATTGAAATACTGATTGCCTTTTTGAAAGATCAATACACCGTGGCGGTGCTGAGTAGGGGTTATAAACGCAAAACCAAAGGGTATGCCCTGGCAAATTCATATACCACTGCTCTGGAGATTGGTGATGAGCCCTTTTTATTTTATAAAAAATTCCCTGAGGTTACTGTTGCTGTTGGTGAAGAAAGGATTGAAGCCATTCCCCAACTGCTTCACGACAAACCTGAGACGCAGGTAATTCTTTTGGATGATGCGTTTCAACACCGGTCTGTGATGTCGGGGCTAAATATCTTATTGACCGATTATAGCAATTTATATACACGCGACTGGTGGCTTCCTTCCGGTGATCTCCGGGATGAAAGAAGAAGTGCAAAAAGAGCGGATATACTGATTGTAACAAAATGTAAATCGGACCTTACTAAAGATGAATGCAGGGAAATTGTAGAAGAACTGGATCCCTTGAAGCATCAGCACATATTCTTTAGCCATATTCAATATGGCTTACCCTACCATATTGTAAATGGTAATACCATCTCGATCCATGATTCCCTGGAAGTATTGCTGATAAGTGGTATTGCGGACCCGAGACCCTTAAAAAAATTCCTGCTCGAGCACTCCGAAACTTATTATGAGATTCTATACAATGATCATCATATTTTCACAATAGACGACTGGAAGGATATCTTGAAGCGATTCAATAATATCCAGCACAACGATAAAATCATATTAACAACAGAAAAAGATGCGGTTCGCTTAATGAAATTTAATAACGAATTAAGAGATATTCCGGTATATGTAATGCCTATCAGTGTCCAGTTCCTGTTTAATGATGAAGACAGGTTTCATGATTTAATCAGTAAATTCATCATTAATTTTAAAAATAAATAGCCAGCAATCTCATGGGAAGAAAAGACACAAAGAAGAAAAGAAAAAAAACTTCAGACCCAGAACTGTTAATGGGTGTTTTAGATATTACACGTTCTGGAATGGGATATGTAATTGTTGATAAAGAGTCTAATGATATCATGGTAAGACCTAATGATTTTAATACTGCCTTGCATGGCGATACGGTCAAAGTTAAAATTTCTAATGAGCCTAATAAAAGCAAACGCCAACAAGGATTTGTTGCCGAAGTAGTGAAACGGAAACAGGTGGAGTTTATGGGTAAATTACAAATGAATAAAAACTTCGCTTTTTTCGTAGCTGATGTTGATAAGCCAATGACCGATGTTTATGTTCCTTTGGAAAACTTAAACAATGCAACTGAGAATGATCGCGTGATTGTTAAAATTATCGAATGGGAAAAAAATAAAAAGCCACTTGGCCAGGTTGTACAGATTTTGAATCCGGCGGATGAAGGTGATTTTGCAATGAAAGAAATTTTAATGGAAAATGGCTTTCCATTATTTTTTCCTGACAACGTAATTGAAGAAGGAGCCAGGTTGCCTGATATTATTTCGCAGTCCGAAATTATAAATAGAAAGGATTTCAGAGAAACCCTCACCGTTACCATTGATCCCCTCGATGCCAAAGACTTCGACGACGCTATATCATTTAAAGTATTAAAAAACGGTAATTATGAGATCGGTGTACACATTGCAGATGTAAGTCATTTTGTAGAATTTGATTCAGATCTTGATAAGGAAGCATATCAGCGTGCAACTTCTGTTTATCTTCCTGATCGTGTTTTGCCTATGCTTCCGGAAAGAATTTCCAATGAATTGTGTTCTTTAAGACCTCACGAAGATAAACTTACTTTTTCTGCAGTGTTTCAGATTACGCCAAAAGCAGAAGTGAAAGAATATTGGCTTGGAAAAACGGCTATTCATTCTAATCATCGCTTTACTTATGAAGAGGTTCAGGAAATTATTGAAAAGGAAGAAGGCCTTCATGGAAATGAAATATTAATATTAAACCAGCTTGCTCAGAAATTCCGCAAGCAACGGTTTAAAAAGGGGGCGATAAATTTTTCGTCTCAGGAAGTTCGTTTTAAGCTGGATGAAAAAGGCAAACCGATCGGTATTGTCATAAAGGAAAGTAAGGAAGCCCATCAATTAATTGAAGAATTCATGTTGTTGGCAAACAGGGTGGTGGCGGAGCATGTAGGAAAAATAAAATTCAACAAGAAAGAAATTCCTTTTCCTTACCGGGTACATGATACTCCTGATGAAACCAAATTACTTCCCTTTGTTGCGTTTGCAAAAAAATATGGGCACACATTCGATACAAGCACTCCGGAAGGTATTGCTGCATCCTTTAATCAAATGTTGCAGGATGTACATGGTAAGCCAGAGCAACATGTACTGGAACAGTTAGGCATACGCACGATGGCTAAAGCAATTTATACAACTGAAAACATCGGTCATTACGGTCTTGGCTTTGAGCATTACTGTCATTTTACTTCGCCCATAAGACGGTACCCTGATGTACTGGTGCATCGTATACTGCAAGATTGCCTCACTAATACTATTGAACCTGATAAAAAACTTGAACATAAATCAAAGCATTGCAGCGAACGGGAAAGGGCAGCAATGGATGCTGAAAGGGCAGCCAATAAATACAAGCAGGTTGAATACATGCAGCAATTTTTAGGCGAAGAATTTGATGGAGTGATCAGCGGTGTTGCTTCATTCGGTTTCTGGGTTGAAACGGTAGAACATAAATGCGAAGGCCTTGTAAGTCTTAATAGCTTACTTGAGTTTGATGATTTCCGTGTAATAGAAGGAGACTATAGTCTTGCAGGTATGCGTAGTGGTCGCAAGTTCAGGATGGGTGATAAGATCCGTATTAAAATAGTAGCGGCTAATCTTACTAAACGGCAATTAGACTATGAATGGGTAATCAATACCGCTTTGGTTGAAGATAAACAAGAAGATGCTGAAGAGAATAAAAAAGAACACAAAAAGAAAAAGAGCAAAAAAAAGACTCATTAAAAAAGTTTTGGATGCATTCATTTGAAGAACTATCCAGGGAGTTTAATACTATATTTTCAACCCGCCACTTTCCCGAAGAACCTATATCTCTCTATGAGCCGGCTGAATATTTTTTGGGAATAGGGGGTAAACGTATTCGACCTGTGTTATGCCTGATGGGAAACGAATTATTTGATGTGATCAATCCGGATGCTTACCCGGTTGCCTCCGCAATTGAATTGTTTCACAACTTTACATTGATACACGATGATATTATGGACAAAGCGCCGCTGCGGCGTGGTTCGCAAACCGTGCATGAAAAATATGGAGAACCTACAGCATTATTATCGGGTGATGTTATGTTGGTTGTAGCATATGATTATCTGAATAAGATCAAATCAGGTTACATACAAAAGATCATTCACCTATTTAATAAAACGGCTAAACAGGTTTGTGAAGGTCAGCAATTAGATATGGATTTCGAGAAACAGGAAACTGTTGTACTGCCACATTACCTGAAGATGATCGAATTAAAAACTTCCGTTTTGATTGCTGCCAGTTTGCAATTAGGAGCTATTCTTGGCGGGGCCCAGGAAGGAAATCAAAAACATTTATATGAATTTGGAAAAAACCTGGGAATGGCTTTCCAGGTTCAGGATGATTACCTGGATGCTTTTGGCGATCCTGAGAAATTTGGTAAGCAGGTAGGAGGAGATATCATGTCCAATAAGAAAACCTTTTTAATGATTCATGCTCAGGCAGTAGGGACTGATGCCCAGCTCCAGGAATTAAAAAAACTGGGAATGGATAATACCCCGGATAAAGTAAATAAGGTGTTAGCGATTTTCAGGGACTGTGGTATTGATAAGTGGGCGTTCGAACTCAAAGAAAAATATATTTCCAATGCCTTTATGCATCTCGATGAAATTGCGGTTTTATCGTCACGCAAAAAACCCTTAAAAGATTTAGCCCATTTTTTAATACAACGTGAGCATTGAATTGTGAGAAATGCAGGTTAGCGAGACGTGTAGTGTATAAATACATGATGAATGTATCAGGAATGCAACAAATACGGGACCTGCTCCAATGAAGAAACCACTTATTAAGCGAATCGTTTTCGGTGACCCGGGATTCCATAATTTAACTACTTAAACCAAAACTAACATGTTGAAATCACTGTTTCGTACAAAGCAGATCAGTAAAATAATTACGGATGCGGAAGCAGGTGCAAGTTCAATTCATGGTTCAGGTCTAAGGAGGGTCCTCACTGTCAGAGATCTTACTTTTTTCGGTATTGCTGCCATAATAGGCGCCGGGAGTTTTAGTAGTATGGGTTCGGCAGTTGCCAGTGGAGGTCCAGGTGTTATTTTGCTTTTTATTATGTGTGGCATTGCATGTGGTTTTACTGCCATGTGTTACGCAGAGTTTGCGAGCCGTATTCCGGTGGCGGGAAGTGCATATACGTATGCCTATGCTTCTTTCGGAGAAATGATAGCATGGATTATTGGTTGGGCATTATTGATGGAATATTCTATTGGCAATATTTATGTGGCGTTTGCATGGAGTGATTATTTTACGAACCTCCTTGAAAGTATGGGTATTGGGTTGCCATCATTTTTAACTACTAATTATAAAGCTGCCCAGTCCGCATTTACAGAGAATGTAGCGGGCCCACTTCAGGATGCGTGGAATACAGCACCTGCGATTGGGGGTCTCAGAATTATTTTCGATATGCCTGCGCTTGTTATCAATATTCTTATTACATGGCTTGTATATCGGGGAGTGAAGGAAAGCCGGAATGTAAGCAACGTTATGGTGATTATAAAACTTGCAGTTGTACTACTGGTTATTGCGGTTGGAGCATTTTATATTGATCCGCAAAACTGGACTCCTATCAATGATGTTGGTGCGCGTTCATTTCTACCGAATGGATTTGTGGGAGTGATGGCCGGCGTTTCGGCGGTATTCTTTGCGTATATCGGATTTGATGCGGTATCCACAATGGCCGAAGAAAGTAAAAATCCACAGCGTGATCTGCCTCGGGGAATGATTTATTCATTGGTAATTTGTACCATTGTTTATATCCTGCTAACACTTGTTTTAACAGGGATGGCCCATTATAAACAACTTAATGTAGGTGATCCATTAGCAGAAGTTTTCAAAATAAATAATGTTGGTTGGATGGAAGTCCTGGTATCCATCTGCGCGGTTGCCGCTATGACAAGCGTAATGTTGGTTTTTCAATTAGGTCAACCCAGGATTTGGATGAGCATGAGCCGGGATGGATTATTGCCCCGTCAATTCCAGCGAATTCACCCTAAATATAAAACCCCTTCCTTCGCAACGATCATTACTGGATTGGTAGTTGGGGTACCGATTTTATTTACTGATGAAAAGTTTGTTCTGGACTTTACCAGTATCGGAACTTTATTTGCTTTCGTACTTGTCTGTGGGGGTGTCTTATTGATTCCAAGAAAAGAAAAGCAGGCAGGCAAATTTCAATTGCCATACTTTAATGCAAAGTTTATTTTCCCATTAATTATAGTGGGGGCAATGGTTCTCATTTATGCATTAAACAAAACATATTTCAAAGAGTTACTAAATGGTGATTTTTCAGATCGTTCCGGGGATCCAGATGCCTCGCAATTATTCTTTGCAACAGCAACTCTTAAAATTACCACAATCCTTTTTTGGTTGATTTGCCTCGTTCTTTCTGTTTTTGCATTCTTAAAAAATCTTTCTCTTATCCCATTAATGGGATTAACTACCTGCCTGTATTTACTCACAGGCATGTCACTCTCGAACTGGAAGTGGTTTTTCGCCTGGTTTGGGGTAGGATTGGTCATTTATTTTTTATATGGGTATAGAAAAAGTAAGCTGGCGAATGAGTCCTAAGTTTCTAAATGGCTGGCCCCATTTAATGAAAGAAATGGAATCTTGTGATTCCTGAATCGTGCCCGGTCTTCACATATCTTTTATTACAAACAATCTTTTCTGCAACAAAGGATGAGTAACTTTGTACTGAAAATAGATTAATACCGGTATGAAATTTCAGATAGGAGATAAAGTACTTATTCTTCATTCTAATGAAGAAGGAGAGGTAGTTGATATCATAAATAATAAGATGGTGATGGTTGATGTTAGAGGAGTGAAATTTCCTGCCTACAATGATCAGTTAGATTTTCCCTATTTTAAGCGGTTTACTGAAAAGAAACTTTTTCCACCAAAGCAGCCCAAAAAATTTATTGATGAAGTGCCTAAGGAGAAAAAACAGTCTGTTGAGAAAGTGGTGGATGGCATTTGGATAACTTTTGTTCCAGTAATGAATAATGATGAATTTGGTGATGAGATAGTTGCGGATCTGAAGATTCATCTGGTAAATAAAACAACATCTGGATATAAATTTAAATACTCCCTTACTTATATTGGTCAGCAACCGGGATTTGAACTGGAAAACATGGTGCACCCCTTCGAAGATTTTTACATTCATGATATGGAGTTCGAAAATTTTAATGACAGTCCATTGTTCAGCCTGGAGTTTTCGTTGCTCACGCCTGATAAAAAAAAGGCTGAATATGTTGAAACTTCATTAAAGTTAAAGGCCAAACAAATCTTTAACAAGATTGAAGAACTAAAGAAAAAAGGCGAAGCCACTTTTTCATATAAGGTGCTCGATATTTTTCCTGATAAACTCACCGAACCCGTAATGGATATTCCCTCATTATCAGGAGCAGGTTTCAGGATTTATGAAGCATCACAGGCCCGTCAACATCTTGAACCTGCGAAATATGAAGTTGATCTGCATATTGAGAGGCTCACAGATGAATGGAATTCACTAAACAACTTTGAGATGCTAACTCTTCAGTTGAAAACCTTTGAAAAATACCTTGATCTTGCCATTGCTCATCATCAACAGGCGTTTATTGCGATTCATGGAGTTGGAAGTGGAAAGCTACGCGACGAAATTCATGAAATATTAAAATTGAGACGAGAGGTGAAAAGTTTTGTAAACCAATATCATCCCGCATACGGGTATGGAGCAACGGAAATTTATTTGAAACATTGAGGGGGAGTAGAATACACAGGATACAGGAACGAACTTAAAACGATTTACTACTTCAAATTGCGAACTCTGAACTATTTTTGTGGTAACTACAAACCGAGCTATCGTTCCATAAGTATGGGAAGGAAAGTCCGGACAGTACAGAGCAATGCACCGGTTAACTGCCGGGTTTCGATTATCGGAAACAGATAGTGCCACAGAAAATAACTTTCCGCCGCAAGGAGGATAAAGGTGAAAACGTGAGGTAAGAGCTCACGGCTGCAGCCAGTAATTGTTGCAGGGGGTAAACCTTGCATACTGAAATGCCATGTATACCAACTTACACGGACTGCTCGTTCGTTGTTCCGGTTTTCGGAACGAGTTGGAGGGTAGGCAGATAGATCCTCATAGTAATATGGGGACCAGATAAATGATAGCTGTTCCCTTCATTGGGAAAACAGAATCCGGCTTATAGGTTTGTAGTTATTTTTTTAAACACGAATGGCGGGAATTAGTGTAAAAAGTTCGAGAAGCCATGCCATTCCTAAATGAACTATTAATCCACCCCATATAGATCGGGTATTATAAACAATTACTCCTAATAAGATACCTCCAAAATACGAAGTAATACACTCGAATAATGGCTTGCCAAAATGAATAGTGCAGTAGAATGCAGCCATAGGAAGAACGGCATCTTTACCCACAAACCTTACAAAAGCAAGAACAACAAATCCCCGAAAGAACGACTCTATGGTAAGGAAATCGGCTCCATAGCTCAACTCGTAAATTAGTGTGTAAAGAAAATCAGACTGGGTATAGGGGTATATAAATGCTATATTTTTTACTTTGGGATAGGTGTTTTGAAAATCATTCATTGTAGTGGCAACGGCTAAAAGGGGAATGGCACACAATAGTAATAGTAAGTATGGCTTCCAGGCAAATTTCCGATTCATACCCGCTACCGGCTTAGGATAATCGCCCCAATACCAAATACCATATATAATAGAGAGGATTCCTATACATTTTACTGGCCAGTTAATCACTAACCTCCAAAATTTAATCCATGGAGCAGATAAATCGACAAGGCTTAAAAAATAAGAAACATCCAGGGAGATCTTAGCCGCGAAAATCAAGGGACACAGGAGCAATAAAAAGAAAAATTGCTTTTTATAAGGAATTTCTTTTTCTGAAAAAAGAGACTGAATGCCGTAGCTCGTGCTAAATATAAAAAAGTATAAAAAGTAAAAAGAGCATACGCGATAAATAGAAGATGGATTACGCTGAATTGATTTTTCAATTCCAACTTTGTAATTAAGAAAGATGAATACTCCAACTACAATAGTGGTCAGGATCCAGGCTTTTTTATTACCCTCATGAAAATATTGCTTCAGATAAACAAAAATTTCCTTCATGTACAGTAGAAAAATTGCAGGAGAAAAATACTTATTTATCCTAAAAAGCTAGCTTTCATTTTTCCCATAAGATCAATCTCAAGCATTTTATGAGAAAGTTTGATCATATTGCAAAAAGCAAGACCATGCGAAATTCCATGGCCGATTATTACCGGTTTCGAAATACCCAATACCGGAGTACCGCCATGCTTTTCAAAATTGAATCTGTCAAAATATTCATGGCGTATTTGCTTGCGTTGTGTAATTCCATACATCGATTCGGCTAATTTTAGTATTACATTTCCAGTGAAACCGTCACAAACCATTACATCAGCCTTATCAAGAAAAATATCTCTTCCTTCAATATTCCCGACAAAATTGATGACCTCATTTGACTTTAAAAGAGGATAAGTAGATTGTGCGAGAATATTTCCTTTGCCTTCCTCCTCACCAATATTGAGTAAGGCAACGCGGGGATTCTGAATGTCTAATATATGTTGGGCATACAAAGAACCAAGTATTGCAAATTGATTAAGATTTTCTGGTTTGCAATCTGAGTTCAATCCAACATCTAATAATAACCCTGTAGAACCATTTTCCTTGGGTATCACTGTTGCAATAGTAGGTCTTAAAACACTTTCAAATGCTTTTATACTAAACAAGGCTCCAACAAGCATCGCGCCTGTATTCCCGGCGCTGATAAATGCATCCGTTTTGTCAGATGCAAGCATATGAAAACCTATTGAAATAGAAGATTGTTGTTTTTCTTTAAGTGCTTTGGTGGGGTGATCATGCATGTCAATGATCTGTGACGCATGAATAACCTTTATCAGGGGAGATTGAATAGAGTGCTGTTCAAGGAGCGGATGTATCCGGGCTTCATCACCTATCAAAAATAAATGAGCAGGAGCTATTGAATCAGATAAGTACAATTGAACGCCTTTCACCGCTTGCATTGGTGCAAAGTCTCCGCCCATCATATCAATACCAATATTCATCTCCGGCAAGCTAAGCTTTATTGTAAAAAAAGGAGGCGATTACTTAACAGGTGATTTTTCGACAACGACTTTTCCTTTGTAATACAATTTCCCTTCACTTACATGAGCCCGATGACGCACATGGATTTCGCCGGTTGTGCTGTCTTTACTCAATGTTAATTTCTCAGCTTTATAGTGAGTTCTTCTTTTTGCACTCCTTTGTTGGGAATGTCTTCTTTTCGGATTAGGCATAAGTCAGAATTTATGACTATTGTTTTAAATTTATTTATCTAAATCTTTGAACTTTTCAAGACCCTTCCACACAGTACTTTCGGGATTTTTATTATTTTTTAAATCCAGTTTTTTCAACATTTCCAATACTTCTTTATTACAATATGATCCTCCCATTTCTTCCGTACTACACATGCGCTGCATGGGTATACTAAGATTGATAAATTCATAGATCCAATCGGAAATTCGTAAATGGCTTTCTCCTTTGGATATATAATAAACGTCAGGATCTTCCTCCTGGTCATTCATTACATCTGGATTGTCAACCATTTTTACTACGATATGAAATTCATCCCATAAATCCAAAGGCAGGTCGTTTCCACATCGGTCACAGGGTGCTTCCAGTTTTCCACCCACTTCAAACTTTAAAAGCATGAAACCACTCTTTTTGTCTATTATGAGCTTTACATGAGCGGTACATTTTTTAAAGTCCTGCTCCTGGTAAGCTATAAAAAACCTATCATCAATATCGTATTCAAACTCGTGAATGCCAGGCTTTAACCCCACAAATGCTATATCAAAATTCCTTTTGCTGCTCATGGGCTAGCTTTTAAAGAGTTTGCAAAGGTATGGTAAATCATTCTAAGATCAGTGGTCCTGAACAAAAACTTGGCACTTGAGAGGGAGTTCGAGGGAAGATATCTACAAGCAGTTGAAAAAAAAATGTAACCGCCCGAATACTGTTGCATGTAGAATCCTAAGGTCAAGCTCAAAGCTTGCATGGCTAACATAATAAGAGTCCCATTTAAATCTGGTTTCAATGAGGTGCAGGTTTGAAACAGGACCATGAAATCCTTTAGCCTGGGCGAGGCCAGTAATACCAGGCTTAATGAAGGTTCGAAATTTATATCCCGGAATCGTTTTCGAAAATGCCAGGCAATCGGAATGCATATGAGGACGCGGTCCAACAATGCTCATATGACCGATAAGTACATTAAAGAACTGCGGAAACTCATCAATATTATAGTGGCGAAGAATTTTTCCAACCAGTGTAATTCTGCTATCATTTTTTTCAGCACGTTTTTTATCAGCTTCGGGATTGACAATCATAGTCCTGAATTTGTAGCAGGGAAAGCTTTTGCCTGTCTTTCCTACTCGTTTCTGTATAAACAAAACCGGACCCTTTGAATCAATTTTGATGAGAATTGCAATTAGAATTGAAAGCCAGCTAAGTATAAAAAGGATAATGAAAATAGAAATAAAAAAATCGAGCAGTCTTTTACATACAAAATAAGCCTGCTTATTATCAACTACTGACCTAAGATGTAAGTTTTTAAAATGCTTATTTTTATTAATAAAAAAAGGAATTGCAGTTGTACCCGAAATCATGTATCAAATATTATTGATGTAATAGAATAATGAACCTAATCTATTTTAGATATTTTACGGTTCGACTCTATAGGAGGTTGCCTGTAATGAAAGATCCTATCACATTTAGGAAACTAACCTTATTGTTATCAAGATGTAATAGAATAAGGCAACCCTTTTTTAATAATATGAGTATTTGACGTGGTTAACCTCTATTTGTAAACTCTTTATAATGAGCATTGAAAAAGATATCTTAAAAGTATTGACGTACTTCGACATCTTTCATTATCCAATTTCACCAAAAGAAATCCGGCTTTTTTTAAATTGCCATTCAAGTGAACGGGAATTAATTGTGGCCCTCGAGCAATTGTATGCTGCCAAAAGAATATTCAAGCATGACGGATATTACCATTTGAGTAAAGAAAGTTCATTTGTATATCAAAGAAAAGAAGATAATCAAAGAGCACATCTTCTTTTAATTACCGCTTACAAAATTTCTGCCTTTCTATTCCAATTCCCCTATGTAAGAGGTATTGGCATTTCAGGATCCCTCTCTAAAAATGTGGCTGATAAAAATGCAGATATAGATTTTTTCATCATCACAAAATCGAATCGTTTATGGATAGCCCGAACCCTCATGCACCTCTTTAAAAAACTCACTTTCCTGGTTGGCAGACAACATTGGTTCTGTATGAATTATTACATTGATGAGCAAGCGTTGAAAATAACCGATCAGAATATTTATACGGCAACTGAAGTAATAACATTACTACCTGTTTGTGGAAATGGAACTCTCAAAAATTTCTTCGATGCGAATAATTGGGCACAATTATATTTTCCTAATTATGAATTGAACACCGACTCACACCAAACAGCGAAACACTCTCTTGTCAAAAGATCATTCGAACTTTTGATGAATAATTCATTGGGTGAATGGATAGATAATTATCTTTTGAATATAACTTCGAAAAGATGGTCCAGGAAAGAACTGGAAGGGAAGCGGAATTCCGGGGGCTGCCGCATGGGTCTCAGGAATAGCAAACATTATTCAAAACCCAATCCGGCATTTTATCAACAAAAAATCCTGATGATGTACGAGGGAAAAATAAAAGAAATTGATAAAATTTTAAAACCTTGCGTTCCTAATTAAATTTATTTAATTCAGTCCGGCGTAAATGCCTCGTTTTTTCCTGCTTCATTTTCTTTCTTTCATTTAAGGATTTTAATTTTAAGATCACACTACTGAGATTTTTCTTTCGCTTATGGTATAACATTTCATAGTGTATCCAGTTAATGGCATGATCATAATACTTGCGGTTATAGGTTCTTATAAAATCAATATCTCTGTCTGTCGATTGATCCCATGCAAGATCCTGGGTAAAAAGATTTTCAACTTCCGTGTATAATGGCGTTCCTTTAATAGGGTAGGCTACAGTAATGGTATAGTGGTCAGGTTCAGATGTTTTTAAATGATGTAGGGTTTCCTTAATATCTGCTTCATCTTCTCCGGGGTAGCCAAGCATTATAAAAGTACCGGCTTCAATACCGTAAGATTTTACCAGTTGAATCATTTTTCTCACATCCTCTACTTTTACACGCCTGTCCATAGCATCTATAATTTTTTGTGAGCCACTTTCTGCACCTATCCATACCCTGAAACATCCGCTTTGTTGTAACAATTGTATAGCCTCTTCATTCAACCGGTCGGCCCTCGTAATAATCTCGTAAGGGACTTTTAATTGCCGCGCTTGAATTTCAACTACAAATTCCTTTAACCATTTGTGATTGATTGTAAACACATCATCCACAAACCAGATCATGTCAAAATCATAATTTTCTTTAAGGTATTGGATTTCATCAACCACTAATTTGGGGCTTCTTCTTCGATAGCTACTTCCATAAACTGCACGGCTGCACCACTTGCAGCTATAAGGACAGCCACGCATCGTGTTGAGATTTATCATACTGATGCCATGGTGCTTTTTCCAGGTATCGAAATATTTCTGAAGATTGATCTTCTCTCTTCCCGGGAAGGGTAAGTGATTGATATCCTTTATTAATATTCTTTCAGGATTTGTAATAATATTTTTATTCTGATCCATGAAAGCGGTCCCTGGTAAATTATACAAATCAGGATTTCCGTCCTTTGAATATGCTTTCACCAAATCCAGCATGGTATCTTCCCCTTCACCAAAAACAATTACATCTGCCCCGAACTGCAAAAACTTTTCTTTATGATTCCTGATTTCAGGACCTCCTAAGATAATTTTTGTGTGCTTCAGAGACACAGTAACTTTAATAAATGAAATAATTTTTAACACATTCAATTTTGTCATCAGGTTCGTATATATTCCAATCACATGGGGACGTTCTCTAAGCAGAAAATTCTTTAAACCCTCAAGGGAGCTAAAGGTAGAATCGAATACAGAATTCGGAAATCCATTTTCTTCCAGGTATGCTGAAATGTAAAGAATGCCAAGAGGGGGATAAGGTCTCATGATGAGCTTTTCTTTTGGATCTTCTTCCAGAAAATAACCATGCGTGAACACAATATTCATTGTTCTCCTTTTTTTTGCAATATGATACAAAAATGATCTGCCAGATTTGAGAATAAATTGTATTTATTGAGTTTGTTTTCCCAACGGCTTAAATGGAATAGCCAGTGTTTATGTTTTAAAAAAGTTTTTTCAAGGTAGGAGGGCGGAATCAACAAGCCTACCGGGTAGGAATGAATATAAGTAAAGAATTGTGCAAATATTCTTTTAACATTCTCAGGAGAATAGTAAAAAACAGAAAACTGGTTTTCGCCAATCGAAAACATAACGGATCGTTTCATCCTCCTGAATGCTGTACTCCATTTTCCCTTTACTGAGAAATAGAATATTTCCCATAAACATCGGCGACTCATTATCACTAAAAATAACTTGCCACTATCCTCCGTCAAAACTGATAATTGTTGGCTGAGCAGGGTAAGTTCTTTCTTATTGATGCAGTTCAATCCACCGAAATTTGAAATCACAAGGTCAAACCTTTCCATGTTGAAAAATTGGTGCAACTCCTCGAATGAACATGTCTCGAAGCGAATGTTACTCCGATTTAATAGTTCTGCCTTTTCTCTTGATTTTTGAATCATTTTTTCTGAAGCATCTGTAGCTGTAACGGAATGCCCTAACCGTGCGAGTTCCAAAGCATCTTCTCCAGTGCCACAATTTAATTCCAGTATTTTAATTTTTCTTTGGTACGAACTAATTACCGGACTTAGAAATTGCCAAACCTTTTTCCGTTGTAATTGACCGATCTCGGAATGCGTAAAATCCGAATCGTATGTCTCAGCCATTATATCAAAGGGTGAATGCATCAACATTTATTTAATCTTTAATCCTTCCAATTTTCTTTTTGCATAAAATGCAGCAGGAGTGTAATAAGCAAAGGACGCCGCTTTTTTAATGCTTTTTAACGTGATGCCACGCGGATCAGTAAATATTTTCTTCATGCAATGGATGGCTATATGTTTTCGATAATTTTTGTGTACATAATGATGCAGCTGCTTGTAAAAGGAAGCCGGGTAAGTATTTTTGAACATTAACTGTAATTCATCAGAATCTGTCCAATTTGCCTTGGTAGTAAGCTCGTCTTTTACTTTTTCGAAGAACTTTGTTCCGGGTAAAGGGTACGAAACTGAAATTCCTATTTCTGAAGGCAATAATTCATTGATCAGATGTATGGTTTTGAGAATATCCTCTTTTGTTTCTCCAATATATCCGAATTGTATAAAGAAAGAGGCACTGATATTATTTTCTTTTAACTTTCTGGTGGCTTCATAAATCTGTTCAACGGTAGTGCCTTTCTCCATTGCATCCAGTATTTTTTGGGATCCGCTTTCTGCTCCCATCCATGCATTGTCACATCCGGCTCTCGCGAGGGATGGAATGTAATTTACCTGTACCAGTAAATCTGCCCTGGACTGAATCTTAAATTTGAACCTGATATTTTCCTTTTGAACCAGGTTGGCAAATTCATTTACCCATCCAGGTTTTAAACCAAAAATATCATCGCAAAACCAAATATGTTGAAAATGAAATAGGTCTTGTAACATTTTTAATTCATTCACCACATTTTGCGGTGAACGCGAGTTATACCGGTTGCCATAAATCGGTTTTGCACACCAGTTACATTTGTAAGGGCATCCCCTGGTGGTAGCCATATTCATCGAAAAGTAACCGGAACTTTTTAACCACATTTTTCGGTACGGTTCAATATTAATAAGGTCCCATGCAGGAAATGGCAAACTGTCAAGATCACGGATTACATTCCTCCTCTCCGTTTTGACAATGGTATCATTTTTTTTAAACGCTAGTCCTTGTATACATTCGTACTCTTTATTTTTTTGATTCAGCACATCCAGTAGTTCAAGTAGAGTAAATTCTGCTTCCCCAATTAAGATAAAATCGGCGCCGATATTTAAAAACTCTTCATAATGATCCGTTGAATCAGAACTGGAGACGATTACCGTGCAATTCCTTTCCTTGGCAATCTTGATAATGCGAAAGGCTGCTTCCCGCATGTTTGTAAGGCACATTTTAGTGAGATAGTTAAACCCATCGTCATAAATAATAAAAACATCGGGTTGGTATTTTTCTATTTCGCCTGTTACTGCATCCGGATTTCGCAAAAACATAGTGTCGAAAAATGCCACTTCATAATCATTTTGTCTTAATAACGCTGCGGCATACAAAGTTCCCAGCGGTGCATAGGGTTGTCCTGTTGCCCATTGCTTAGGATCGAAACGTAAAAAATAAGAATGTGAAAACAGAATCTTCTTCATACACTTCATATAGGGAAGAAATAATTAGGGTATCATTTAGGTAATTTACTAATATACCAGAGACTAGTCATAAACGATACAAATATTAAATAGGTTTCTTTTCAGTTTGGTTTTATCAATGGTAATTCCCTTCCAATAAGAAATAATTGTATAAAATTGCATTTCCTCAAGAATTCCAAGAAGTGATTATAACTGGTATCAGTCATGAGCATAAAATGCGTATTAGTGTAGTCATTCCTACCTGCAACAGGCGAAAACGATTACTTCTGCTCCTTCAAAATCTTGAACAGTCATCTTATCCCTTGTTCGAAGTGATCATTGTGGATTCTGGTGAAGAAAAGCTCGAGACTGCCGATTTTCTTTCTTTTAAACATTTACACATTTCATACATTTATTCAGAAAAATCTGTTTGTATTCAAAGGAATACGGGCATAAAAAAAGCCGGTGGTGAATGGATATTTCTTTGTGATGATGATATAGAAGTTCCTGTTGATTATTTACAGAAGATAGTAAATCATATTACGGACTATCCGGATGCGGGTGCGGTATCCGGTTTGGTTTTACAAAAGGAAAAGAATGAATGGAAATCCAGTTACCCGGTTCATTCATCGCTGCAGTTGTTATGGAAATATGTGTTTCAATTGAGTATCTGGGGCGAAATCAAGTGTAGGAACAAATTTTTATTAATAAACAAGATCGAACAATTCTATAAACACAAAGGAAACCATATTTCAAAAGCAGGTTGGCCTGTAATAACCGATTTTTCAGGCAATTATTTCATATGCCCTGTATATGGGTTAGGCGCATCCATAGTAAAGAAAGAATGGTTAATGCAATCTTTATATGCAGAAGTCTTAGACAGGCATGGTATCGGCGATAACTACGGAGTTTCTCTAAATTTTCCCGGGAAGATTCATGTGGTGACGGGGGCATTTGTATATCATCACCAGGAGCAGGTAAACAGGTTACACCGGCCTTTACAATATTTCAGGAGAGTGCTAGCCCTGGATTATTTTGTCAAAACCAATAAAAAACTACAGTTTGTAAAAAAAACCTGGCTTCTGTGGTCTCTCCTAGGAAACTTACTGGAATTTATTTTCGTAAGAGATCGCATGATGATCCGACCCGCATTCAAAGCATTCTGGAATATCGCGTGGGGTAAAAATCCCTATTACCGGGCTCATAAAGAAAAGAACAGAATTACTGAGCCAGTATTGTAAAACCAGTAAGTGATTTTAAGGGATAAATAATCTGAGCCGTTTGTTATATTCAATTGATCTCAATATGGCTACTGTTAATCCAATGAAGTTGATCAACCCATTATAATGGAACCAAGAATATCTTTTGCAAGGCCAGTACTTTGGGGAGTATTTGTTTTATTTCTTATTGTGTCAGGTTATGCGGTTGCTCATCATGAGTTGTGGGGTGATGAAATACACAGTTGGAATATTTCAAAGGGAAGTGAAGGGCTTTTCGATTTAATCAACAATTCCAGGTATGAAGGGCATCCTCCTGTATGGTATACCATTCTGTGGACAATTTCGAAATTCACACACAATCCATCTTTTATTCAGCTCGCCCAATTTGTTATTTCGGGTCTCGTTGTTTTTATAGTATTGTTTCTTTCAACTTACCCGATAATTATACGAATACTTATTCCATTTGGCTATTTCTTTTTGTTTGAATATGGAATTTTTGCCCGCAATTATGCAATAGGCGTACTGCTGGCTTTCTGTATTTGTTATAATATTAAAAGGGAATTCAGGGGCAAGCTTGTATGGTATTATATCTTACTTTTTTTACTATCAAACACCCACTTGTTGGGAATGATTTTAGCAAGCAGTTTGCATTGTTACTTTCTGATCTTACGATTCGAACAAAAGAAAAAAATCAAAAATATTTTCACGCATATTTTAACGGGAGCATTGATTCTACTTCCTTCATTGTATTTTATCGTTCCTCCATCTGACGGTGAATTGAATATAGATTTTTGGCTAAACAGATGGAATACTACGCAATTTGTTATGACTGCTCATGCGCCATTACGGAGTTTTATTCCCATTCCCGCCTGGTGGCAGTATCATTTCTGGAACACGCAGTTTTTATTAGAGGCCCATAGTACTTACAACTGGTTAAAATTTATAAGTCCTCTCGTTTCTGTAACGGTAGTGGGGTTGTTAATTTATGTTTTGAAATCAAACCGGAAATGTTTGATTTTGTTCCTTACGAATTTGATGTTATCCCTTGTCATTAGTGTTGTTGTTTTCCCGTTGACCTGTGCACGATATGCAGGGTTCATTTTTATTGGTTTTCTAGTTGCCTATTGGTTGTATGGTTTAGAAATTTGTACTGGAAGAAAGAGTCATCGGATCGTAATGGGCCTGTTGTTGATGCAACTCATAGCCGGTGTATTTTCAATTTCAAAAGATATTCAACTTCCGTTTTCTAATTTGTACAAGGTAAATGAATTTATAAAAATCGTACCGGCTACAGAAAAAACAGTAACTGACTATTGGGCATTAAATGCAGTTGCAACTTTTATAGATAAACCTTTTCATTGCATAGACCTCCAGAAAGAAAAATATTTTATTTTATGGGATGGTGATATTGCAGACATGCAAAACACTCCTGATCGTTTTTATTCCGGGGTTAAAAACCTTTTTCAAAAAGAAGGGCTGCAAAAAGTATACTTGATATCACTGGCTTCCCCTGGAAATCTGTACAAAATGGATCCTCGATTGCCGGAATCTTTTAAGGTAACACTGGTAGATAAAAAAGTTGGTGCGATAGAAAAAGGCAGTAATTTATATCTATATGAAATAAGTAAATATTAATAAATTCTTCCTTTGTTCAAGCCCCATTTATGCAGGCGATATTGCGCCGACACCCGCAATACACCCAAACCGTATTTCACACTCCGGCTGAAATTTATGCTGGAAGTCTCCTTCGTATATAAAGTTGGACACGTTATTTCAGCTATCTCATAGTGTTTCATAAAAACCTGGGCAAGAATTTCATTGTCAAAAATAAAATCATTGCTATTTTCCATGAAATTTATGTCACGCAATACCTGAGCAGAGAAAGCTCTATAACCCGTATGGTATTCACTGAGTTTTTGGCCCATCATTATATTTTGTACCAAAGTGAGTACCCGGTTTGATAAATACTTGTATAATGGCATGCCTCCTTTTGTTGCGCCTTTACCAAGGATTCTTGAACCCAACACTACCTGGTATACATCCAACGCAATAATACTACTCATGGCATAAATCAGTTTAGGGGTATATTGATAGTCGGGATGTAACATGATAATAATATCCGCCCCCAGTTCAAGTGCTTTTCTGTAACACGATTTTTGATTGGCACCATACCCTTTGTTTTTATCATGCATTATAATGTGTTGAATTCCTAAATCTTTTCCTATTTCCACGGTACTGTCAGTGCTCGAGTCATCAACAAGTATAACAGTATCGACAATATCAAAAGGAATTTCCTGATACGTTTTTTTAATTGTCCGGGCAGCGTTATAAGCTGGCAAAACCACAATTATTTTTTTATGATTAAGCATCCCAAATGATAATTTATGTGTTACAGGTATGGCAGGGAAGGCATAAATTTAATCCGCTGACCATAGAACGAATAATTAATGAAGAACTTGCTGAATATACATATTCCGGCTAAACCCTGGGTAAATAAAAAGCTTCCCAGCAAAATACTTGTAATTCGTTGGCAAGCTATGGGCGACGTAGTTATTACACTTCCCTATTTACAATATTTGCGAAACTCTTTACCACCTACCGTAAAGATGGACCTATTAACGAGAGTAGAAACGGACGAGATTCCCCGTAATATTTTTCTATTCAATAAAGTTTTTTCTATCGCAGGAGAAAGGAATTTCAAAAAACAATTGATGTATACTTCTTTGTTGCTACCAAAATTATTTCTTCAGGGGTATGATGTTGTGATCGATCTGCAGAATAATATTGTGAGCAGAACAATTCGCAAACTTCTCTTTCCTGTTGCCTGGTCTGAATTTGATCGATTTTCTTCAAATGCTGCGGGTGAACGTAATCGCATGACCATTGAAGCAGTAGGATTGGGTAAAAATGAGATGTGTAGCCAGCTCCGTTTGAAGAATTCCGGTAAAGGCAAGGCGCTATTAATAGAAAAGGGGTGGAATGCAACTGACTCGCTAGTTGTTCTGAATCCTGCCGGTTTTTTTGTAACACGTAATTGGGATATTGCGAATTTTGTTGCATTTGCTAACTTATGGTTACATGAGTTTCCTGATACCAGGTTTCTTTTATTGGGAACCTCATTTATTGCTGATAAAGCTGCATACCTCGAAAAAGAATTGAATCACCACATTATTAACCTGATCAACTTAACCAGCCCCTTTACCGCTTTTGAAATTTTACAACATGCCAGTTTTGTATTATCAGAAGATTCAGGATTGATGCATATGGCATGGATTTCCGGAATTCCAACAATGACTCTTTTTGGAGGAACCAGAAGTGATTGGTCGCGGCCCTTGGGCGATCACAGTTTTTTCCTTGATTCTTCTGATTTGCCTTGTGGTAACTGTATGCAGGCTGCATGCCGATATGGAGATGTACATTGCCTTACAAGATTCACCCCAGAGATCGTTTTTAAGCATTCTGTTTCTCTTCTGCACAAGTCAAAAAAATCCTGATAAAGTCGGTAAAGCCTTAAATTATTTTTCAAATAATTTCATTACGGAATCTACACTTTCATTCATCGTATACAGCTGAACCGGATTATAATCTGTATGCACATCTCTTAAAATTTCTTCAGCTAATGCTCTCATGTGTTCAATATTCTTTGCAACATGCCAATGCAGAACCGGATGTTCTAAGGGATAGCAAAAGCTGATCACATGTGCTCCCGCATACAATGCTTCCAGGCAAACAGTGCTAAATCCTTCGTATAATGAAGGGTGAAGGAAAACCTTAGTGCGTTGCATTAATTTCAATACTTCGTGATGTGGCCTTGCCCCAAGCAAACAAAGATTGTCATGAAGGTTCCGTTCCTTTATTAAGGTCTCAATATGTCCCATTTCAGGGCCCATTCCTGCGTGAAAAGTTTTGATACTGGAAAATGTCTTTTGCAATGTTGAAATGATTTCTGTAAATACATCGTATTGCTTTGGTATTTCCAGAGAACCTGCACCGAGTATATCAATATCTTTTTGTAATAGTTGAAAAGATGGAAATATTTCCGGATCAATTGCATTTGGAATTATATGCCCGGGTTTTACACTATGATTTTTATAAAATTCAGTGGCCAAAAAAGGAGACATTGCCACCAACTCACCAGCAGAAGGGCGGATGAATTTCACCCATTTATTTTTTCCCCTGGCATCCTGTCCGCATATCCAGCATAAATGTTTGAGTCCATATCGTTTTCCAAAATAAGACCCAATGAGTGCACACTCTCCACACCAAAAACTAAAAATACCCTTGATAGTATGCTCGCGCCGAATAATATTAAGTTTGTACCAGATTTCTTTCCAGAGTCCCAGGCGCAACAGTTTCCGTTTCTTCATTCCATTAAAGCTGGTTACGGGAATGTCGTTCCAGGAATAAGTGGATGATCGGTAAGGATAAAAAAAACTGAGTACGGTTACATCCAACTCAGGGAAATTGGTTTTTATTGTTTTTACGAATAGCTGCTGCGAAACTACCCAGGTATCTTCCGACTCATCGGCCGGGAAAGCTGGGGTAAGAATAACAAGAGTTTCACGATTAGGATTCATCCAATGAAACAATTTTATTACAAAATGAAAAGCTCTGTTTATTGTGTGTAATCAATATAATTATTTTTCCCTCTTGAGATAAATTTTGAAAATAAGTCAAAAAAGATAATTCGGAAGATTCATCTAATTCATTAAAGGGCTCATCCAGGATAATAAGATCAGCATCTTTATATAATGCTCTTGCTATTGCAATTCGTTGACGCTGGCCTCCACTGATATTCTTTCCATTTTCCATGATTATTTTGGCCCGTTTCTCAGGATCCGAATCAATAAATTCCTGCAGGCCGGAAACCTGCATCACTTCTTGTAATTTTTCTTCATTGCAGGGATGATCCAGTATAATGTTACGTACAATAGAATCATGAATGAGAAAAGATTGCTGTTTAGCATACGATATATGGTGCCAATAGTGCTGAAGTTTCATTCCTTCCACGGGAGTTGTATTCACTGAAATTTCACCTTCAATCGGTGTCAGAAATCCCAACAATAAATTTATTATGGTGGTCTTCCCACTCCCTGAACATCCTGAGATTCCAAGAAAATCACCTTGTCTAATTTCAAAATTTAAATTATCTAACAGTTTTAAACCATTATAGTTAAAACTGATATTTTTGAAATCGACTGACCGGATATTTTTTGCCGAAGCCGCATCGATTTCTGTTGAGTGACTGTTCTTCGAAACTAAAAGGTCAGAAATTATATGTGAATAATTATTTATCTGGCCGCAGTTGTTTAATATTTTAACAATGCCAGGTATGATTTTATAGGCTGCGGCCATAAAAGCACCAACTGTTATGAAGGTAGAACTATCGGATGCACCTCCAGGCATATTAATGGCTATTAGGAAAAACAGTCCCAGTAGAGCAAATATTTCGATCATTCGGGTTGGTATTCCCTGTACGATCATAAGATCGGAAACGTATTTATTAAAATTGCTTTGATGTATTATATATCGCTGTAAAAAAAAATCCCTTTTATTATAAATATTGCTCTCAACGAATCCACTCAAGGCTTCCTGGAGATGTTGCCAGGATTTCTCAATGCTTACCTGGGAATTTTTTTTCACCTTCTTTAACCTATTTTTAATAACATAAAATACGGCAATAACAGGAGGCAAGAGAATAAGGAAAAGCAAAAGAAAAATTCCTGCATTGAATATGATCATTACGGTGACTGTTAACAATATTAAAACAGATTGAGTAATGATCTGCTGAATGCCTCCAAGGATATGCTGTGAAAAATCTATAGGCTGATGACTTATTTTCCGGGTATGAACGGCAGAATCCAGGATCATAAAATCCTCGTACATTCCTGCAAGGTATTTTCTTAATTGATTTTCAGAAAGGCGGGTTGCTACATTAGAAATAAAGCGACTTTGGGAACAGTGAATTAGAAACCCTGAGAAATTCTTTAAGCTGAATAGAAAGAAGAATATTGTAATAAGTAAGAGGGAGTGGTTATTAAACAACCAGGAAGGAAGGAAGGAATATTGTTGCCGTATGTTAGGCTGGGAATAGATATGTATTACGAATAACAGGAATGCTAAAAAAGCAATATCTAGGATACTGATTAAAATATCCAATAAAATCAGAAACCGAAATTTCTTTCTTTCTTCAGAATTAAGTATTTGCTGGATATTTGTTACAAACGTATTCAATGGATTTTTTAAATACCAATTAGATAATGAATTTTGATGGAGGATCATTTCAACCTTTCAGATAAATATCATTAAACCGTGCATGCATCGTTTGTGCTAACGCAGCGATTTATATATGACTAAATATTAATCCATGATTCTAAAATGGATACGATTTTTTTCAAATAAAGTTGCCTTACTGAACTGAATATGCATTGAAAAATAAAAAGATATTTTATAATTGAGGAAATTCTTCAACATCCTGTTAGCATCAAACTAAAAATAATACTCAATTGCCTTTAATCTGTATCTTTCGCGTTTGGCGAGATATTCGCAATAACAGTATAGTAAAATGTGATTATGAAAAGTTCCATTAATCTGCATCCCGAATATGATCAATTAAACTCTTTATATAAACTTGAGGAAAAGGGCAACAAATTTTATCTACCCTCTAAAAGTTTGCAATTACTCGAAAAGTATTACGATAGTTTCGTCCCTACGAGTAAACAACAGTCACCATCCATCATTTCATGGTATAACAGTTTGTCAAGATCAGAACAGGCCGATATATTAGTCGTTTCAAAACCGCAATAGTTTAATTTTTTATAGGTAAAGCAAAGTAAATTGTATTGGTGAAGCAAGGAAATTTGATTAATGTAGAATCTCATCCTCAGTTTTTAATTTTTCTTTCTCTTTTTCCACAATTAGTTATAGTAAAAGTTCGTTCTAACCACGGTATTAAATTTTTTAATATCTTTTATAATGGGTTTTATTTCTTCATAATTAATTAATACGAAGGTATGCAGGACAAAGTTATACTAAACCGTAAAGGCAGCAATGGCATTCAATCTCAGGAAAATCCTTTGCACTTAGAAGTTCAAATACCGATTACTAATCAGCAAGCCGCTGGAAGCACTGATGAAAGATTAAACTGCGGTAAGCGTGCCACTGAAGAGGCCATTGATGTACTAAGTTTTATGGGATTCAAATTGTAGGGAAATTTTGTTTTGACTTCAGTTTCTTTCTTTAATATTCAATAATTAATTACGCGACTAAATACCCTTCCAGGCAGGTCAAAGTTTTTGTCAACTAGGGTTTTTAGGTACAAGCAATTTCTACGATCCATAATTAAGCGATAACTTCATAACTGAATAAAATTTTTATAATTTAAATTCATTCATATTTCAAAGTCATGCCTGAACCTTCATGCAAGCTTTTTGTTTAGTGATGTGATTCACTTCCATTCGAACCATACAAGTTGAATATCCCTTTCAACTGCCGTTGATCATTACCATTCATTCTTTATCTTCATTTTTAGTATTGTCTCATTCCCGATGATTTGAAAGTATGCCTGCAATAAATTTGCAATAAATTCTTAAATATTGTAACGTGAAAGTTAAATTATTACTATCGATTTTGGTTTTGCTGATCTCTGCATTTTCGTATTCTGAGTCCGTAAAAAAACATGGTCAATTAAAAGTAGCAGGAACACAAATGGTTGACCAAAGTGGAAATAGAGTAGCATTGCATGGAATGAGTTTCGGTTGGCATAACTACTGGCCACGATTTTACAACGCTGGCGCTGTTGAATGGTTATCCAATGACTGGAATTGTACCGTTGTACGGGCTGCGATGGGAATAGAACCTGCAAATGGATATATTCAGGATACGGCAGGCTCCATGGCAGCCATAAAATCGGTTGTTGATGCAGCTATAAAAGCTGACATATACGTAATCATTGATTGGCATAGTCATAATATCAATTTAAAAGAAGCTACTATATTCTTTGCGGAGATGGCTACACTCTATGGGAAGCATCCACATATTATCTACGAAATATTTAATGAGCCCGATAAAGAAACCTGGCCTGAGGTTAAGGCTTACTCGGAAGAACTGATTAAGACCATCAGGAAAATTGATCCTGATAATATCATTTTAGTCGGAAGTCCTGCATGGGACCAATCCATCCACTTACCAGCTGCTGATCCTATTAAAGGGTTTAATAATTTGATGTATACGGTTCACTTTTATGCCGCGACGCACAAGCAATGGTTACGCGACAGAACTGATGCTGCTTTGCAACAAGGGCTTCCCATTTTTATTTCGGAATCAGCTGGCATGGAAGCTTCAGGAGATGGACCTATAGACCACGCTGAATGGAAAAAATGGATAAACTGGATGGATGAGAGAGGTTTGAGTTGGGTGGCATGGTCTGTTTCTGATAAGAATGAAAGCTGTTCCGTTTTGTATCCTTCTGCCGGGTCGAGTGGAAATTGGAAAGACAAAGATTTAAAAGAATCAGGTAAACTAGTACGTGAATATTTAAAAAGCTATTCCGTTACCAGTAACAAATAAACCTTATTTAACGCAGTGGTTCATAAAACCTTTTATGCTATACCTACAAAAAAAAATTTGTTCCCTTCTCCGAAGAAAAAAAAGGTTCAGGTTTACTATTTCTTTATACAAAATGGATCATCGGGTAAAGGTCTGTGTTATACAAATGTCCGCACGCCTGTGGAAGTGTACGTTTCCCTGAATTCTTTGGGAGTACAAACTTTTTTCTTTTTGAAGATCCTGTTAAAGTTTGAAATATTATTAAATCCGCATTTATAAGCAATTTCAGTAATGCTTTGTGTCGTGTCTATCAGCATCCGCGAAGCATGTCCTAATCGTACTTCGTTCAAAGTGTCAATAAAGGTTTTTCCCGTTCTTAGTTTGAAGAATCGGCTTAAAGCGACTTCTGTCATGCCTGCTATTTTAGCTACATCACTTAACGGAATATTTTTATCAAAATTTGTTTTTAAATGGGCCATTATTTTTTCAATTCTCCGGCTGTTATAGGATAAAGTCTCCATATTACTGAATGAAACATCTGATAAGGTTCTGATGTTTCGCGAAATGGAGAGATCATGTAGGATCGACATCAGTTCTAATACAGAATCAAATCCATTTTTTTCGGGTAATTGTATCAGGCGAGGCATAATAGTGCGCGTAGTTTCTTTAGAAAATAAAATTCCTCGTAATGATCTCTCGAACATCTTCCTGATAAAACTCATTTGATTTCGCTGCAAAAATTTTTCATCAAATAAATCGCGATGAAACTGGATCGTTATCTCTTTAATCTCAAGACTTACACATTTATGTGTAAACCAACCGTGCTGAAGATTAGAACCTATCAATGCCAGTTCCAGGTCATCAATTTCCTCAACATGGTCACCGATTACGCGTTTGGCACTTTTCGCATTTTGAATAAAATTCAATTCAAACTCTTCATGATTATGAAGTGGGAAATCAAAGTTTGATTTTACGCGGGTAAAAATTGTAAAGCAATCGTTTTGGATTAAAGGAGTAATTTCCCGTAATATTTTACTCTGCATAGTAGGTACCATTTTAGACGGGGACAAATTTTTTACAAAAGTGCTGCATTATAATTAATATAGTATTAAAAGTTGCAACATTTCTTCAGATCCTGTAATTCAACAGGCATAAGGGTAATTGTACCCTCTTCATTGGGTGTCGAAAAAATATTACAAAAAAATACATTTAATAGATAAAATAGTATCATTATGTTGTTAATAAGAAAAATAACTTTGGCTAAACCCGATTGCTATATGATTAAAGATGTATTGCGAAGAATACTCGCTTTATTAGTATGTGTATTCACCCTTCTCCATTCTTACGCACAGGACAAAACAATTACAGGAATTATTTCGGATCAGTATGGTGGCCCACTTATAGGGGCCACAATTTCCGTTAAAGGCTCCGACGTTACTACGATCACAGATGGAGCAGGTAAATTTTCACTTCGTGTTCCGGCAACCAGTAAGGCCATTGTAGTAAGCTATGTAGGAATGCAAACCAAAGAAGTTAGTCTGGGGAATAAGGATGCTTTTAATATAAGCCTTGCAGATGGTGGATCCACACTTAGTGATGTAGTGGTAATTGGGTATGGCAGCGCTAAGCGTGCCAATCTTACCAGTGCTCAAACCACCGTTACTGCAAAGGACATCAACAGAACTGTAAATACTACCATTGAGCAGGCGATACAGGGAAGAGCCGCAGGGGTATACATAACCCAAAATTCAGGGCAGCCCGGTGGTGGCATTTCCGTAAACATTAGAGGTATCAGTACTATCAATGGGAATACGGAGCCATTATACGTGGTAGATGGTGTACAGATTGAAAAGCAACCTGTATCCTTTGGTTCACAAAGTTCAGCAAATCCTATTGCCTGGCTGAATCCTGCAGACATTGAAAGTGTGGAGATATTACAAGGACCTTCTGCAACGGCAATATATGGTTCCCGGGCAACGAATGGTGTTCTATTAATCACTACGAAACGGGGAAAAGCTGGCGAACCCAAATTTAATTATGGCTTTCAATATAATATTCAAACTCCACCAAAGGCACTGGACGTAATGAATCTGCAACAATATGCCCAGATGGTGAAAGAATTTCATGTTATTGCAGGTGGAAATACCCCCGCAGAATTTTTAGACCCTTCTTTGTTAGGGGCCGGCACTGATTGGCAGAACGAATTATTTACTACTGCCCCTATGAAAAAACATCAGTTAAGTTTAAGTGGTGGAAATGATAAAACCACTTATTATATGTCGGGTGAACATTTAAAACAGGAAGGTGTTGCCTTAGGCTCGGGTTTTAAGAGGTATGGATTCCGGGTGAACCTCGATAACAAACCCAGGGACTGGGTAAGTCTTGGTGCAAGCTTTAGTTTTAACCAAACCAATGAAGACCTTACTACCAGCCAGGAAAATGTTATTTCTAATGCTTTGCAATTAACGCCACAAGTGCCTGTGAAAAACCTTAATGGCACATGGGGTGGCGGGGATATTACAAACGGGGCCAATCAATTTGCTCCTGTAAATCCAATAGCAATTGCCAGTTTAACCACTAATAATAATGTAAGAAGGCAATTTCTTGGAGGATTAAACCTAGGTATCAATCTCATGAAAGGATTAACCTTCCGAACTTCATTCAACACCAGTATTGGATATTCTAATTCTACATATTATCAACCCACCTATTCCATTGGATGGGCTATAAATGCTACTGCTTCCCTCACGAGTGGAACAGGTTCCAATACTTACTGGAACTGGAACCAACTCTTAGAATACAACAAAGAAATAGGCAAACACAACTTTGGTGTGATGGTCAGTCACGAGTCGCAGGAGTCAAAATGGAAAAATGTTTCTGCTTCTAGAACAGGTTTTCTTACTAATGATATTCTTGATGTTAGTGCCGGAAACCCCCTTACTTCTACTAATGGCGGCGGTTCAGGTGATTGGGCTATGGAGTCATATCTTGGAAGGCTCAATTATAATTATGATAACAGGTATATATTCACGGGAACCATACGCCGGGACGGCTCCGTAAATTTCGGCCCTGATAACAAATGGGGAACTTTTCCTTCTCTGTCTGTTGCCTGGCGGATTTCTCAGGAAAAGTTTTTTAATGTTCCTGTTATTAGTGAACTGAAATTAAGAGTTGAAACTGGCTTTACCGGCAGCCAGGGAAGTGGAGCAGGGATTTATTCTCCATTGTCTACTGGCGCTACTACATGGGGTACGGGCTTCTTACCTTCCGTTTATTCCAATCCAAAACTTAAATGGGAAGAAACCAGAACAGATAATGTTGGTATCAATATCGGATTGTTACAAAACAAGATCACACTCGAAGCGGATTATTATATTAAACACACCGACAATCTTAATATGACCCAGGCATTACCGTGGTACATGGGAACAAATGGTCAGGGTTCCGTCGGAGCCCCTTTGGTAAATGCGGGAAATATGCAAACCAAAGGATGGGGTTTTACAATTAATACAGTTAATATAAATAGATCAGATTTTAAATGGGAATCCAATTTCAACCTTTCCCAGTTTAAAACAAAAGTAAAAAGCCTGAACTCTGAACAGGCATTTTTTGAGCGCTCATCCTGGTGGCTCAATAACTGGACACAAAGGACTGCGATCGGACTGGAACCCTGGTTATTCCGTGGGTATATAGAGGAAGGATTGTTTCAGTCTATCGATGAAATAAACAATAGTGCGGTGCCAGTAGATAATAATGGAAACAGAATTCCGGTTGATCAGCAGAATGGGCTTTGGGTAGGAGATGTCAAATTTAGAGACATTAGCGGTCCCGCAGGTATACCTGATGGAATCATTAATGTCAATGATATGACCTATATCGGCAACCCATGGCCTAAGTTATTTGGCGGGTTTACGAACTCTTTTTCCTACAAAAGTTTTGATCTTAGCATCTTGATTACCGGTACATATGGAAACGATATTTATAATTATCTGGCTGCTGTAAATACAAACCCAAATAATATTAATATCAGCAGAAATTTATTGTTGAATACCATGCAATATGCCAAACCTGCCATGAAAGACGGTAAGGCGGGTTTATCCAATCCGGAAACAGACGTAGCGAGGATATCTTACGGCCCGAATGGAAACTATGCACGGCCTACAAGTAAATGGGTGGAAGATGGATCCTATATCAGACTCAAGAATGTCTCTTTATCGTATAACATCCCTGCTTCATTGCTATCCAGACAAAGAATTGTCAAAGGTATCAGGGCAACTATAGGAGCACAAAACCTTGCTACCTTAACCGGTTACTCTGGTTTTGATCCGGAAGTAGGAGCTTATGTAGGAAGAGATTCGAGTCCGGGGAACCAGGCTATAGGGCTAGACTTTGGCCGATATCCACTAACACCCATGTATAACTTTAGCGTAGGCGTAAATTTTTAAAATTTTAGAAATGAAAAATAGAAATATAAAATACTTCATTATTCTGATGCTTCCCATCATAGTAATGTCTGGATGTAAGAAGGATTTTCTGGTAAAACCCCCTACTGACAGAATAGTTGATGCAAGCTTTTACAAAACTAATGAGCAGGTATTAGCAGGTACTTCTTTGTTATACAGCCAGGTTTGGTTTGATTATAATGATAAAGCATCCTACAACCTTGGCGATTTTCGGGCTGGAACCGTATTTTCTGCCTATAATGACAGAGGCAATGTGTTATTTAATACTACCGGTGACAACCAGGAAAACGGTGCATCATGGCGTTCTTTTTTTAACGTCGTTGGCCAATCGAATCTTGCTATTGCAAATATTAACCGGTATGCCGGCGATGCGGTTACTCCTACTGTCAAAAAAATGGCTATTGCAGAAGCTAGATTTATGAGAGCTTTAGCCTATAGATTCATTGTAATGAACTGGGGAGATGTTCCCATCATCGAAAATAATATTGAAAAACTTTCTGATACCGGTATTCGCAGAAATACTGTTAAGAGCGTGTGGAAATTCATAACCCATGAAATGCGTTCTCTCGCAGAAGATTTACCCGAAACACCTATCCAACCGGGCCGGCTTACCAGGTGGTCTGCTGAAGGCATGCTTGCAAGGTTCTACCTGACAAGAGCAGGTGTAGAAGGAACTGGTGCTGCAGCAAGAAACCAGGTTTTTTTAGATAGTGCAAAATATTTTGCTGAAAGGGTAATCAAAAACAGCAAAGCGTCTTTATTAAGAACTTATGCTGAATTGTTTTTATTTCCATATGATAACAATGCAGAATCTTTATTTGAATTGCAGTGGGTTTATTCCGGACCAAATACCTGGGGTACTCAAAATAGTACCCCGGCTTACTTAGCCTATAGCCCTGATATTGCAAATGGTGATGGATGGGGAGGTGATAAAGGCGCTACCTGGTGGATGATGAAGCAATATGAAGGAATCACTGCTTCCGGAGATACTATGCTTAAGGGCCGTACATTGGATCAGAGATTGAAAGCTACATTTATGCTGCCAGGTGCCAATTACCCTGAGATTACGCAGGTTACCGGTGCCATTAAACAAAAACTAATATTCCCTTACAACACCGGGGATGTCAATTTTCTTTCTATAAAAAAATATGTGACGGGAAAAGCAGAAGATGTAGGTGGTCAGGCTGCCAGTCAACGCTATGGACACGACACTTATATGTTACGGCTAGCAGAAATTTACCTGATTTATGCTGAGGCCGTGCTTGGGAACAATCCTTCAACAAGTGATGCCACTGCACTGGAATATTTCAATAAAGTGCATACGCGTGCAGGCCTTTCCTTACAACCTGCTCCTCTAACTTTCGATATTATTTTTAAAGAAAAGATCATTGAGTTCGCAATGGAAGGAATGGCCTGGTACGATTTAGTAAGCCTTCACTATTACAATCCTCAGAAAGCTTATGCCATATTGAATGAGCAGGATCGCGGATTATTCTATACTGCTCCTGACGTATTTCCTAATCCAACATCGTGGACCCTTAAGAAAACTCCATGGGCTAATAATGAGCGCAGGATCAATGCGAATAGCGGTAATTTTTTGCTTCCTATTCCAACAGCTGAACTTAGTCAGGCACCCAATCTATTAAAACCAGCAGTTGATTATTAATATTGCGACGCCAAATTTTTTTATAAAGAAATGCATAGTCAAAATGAAAAAAATAAATAAAATCATTCTCTTACTTGTCACTGTGTTTGCAATAGCAAGTATCTATACTTCGTGTTCGAAAGATGATCTGCCAAACAATGGAGAACCGCTTATACAATATATTCGGATTACAAGTCCAGAGTCATCTGATTCATTACTTGTTGGGGCAAGCCAGGGAAGGCTTATAGCAATCGTGGGTGAAAATTTAGGGGGCGTTCAGGAAATCTGGTTTAACGATCAACGTGCATCCTTATCACCAACTTATAACACGAGTACTTCCATTCTCGTAAGCGTACCGAATCCGATTCCAAAACAAATTAACAATAAGATTAAAATTTTATTTTCTTCCGGAAAAACGCTGGAACATAATTTTGAAGTACAGATTAGTAAGCCCACTGTATTAAGTATGGTATCTGAGTATGTACTCACCGATGAAGTTGCTACCATTCGGGGAGATTTCTTTTATGAACCACTCACTGTTAAATTTACCGGGGGAGTAAACGGCACATTAGTATCCGTTGCTGATAAAATCATCCAGGTAAGAGTCCCTGCTGGTGCACTTCCTGGCCCCATAACCATAGCCACCAATTTTGGAGAAACAAAGTCTCAATTCTGGTTTCGAGACAATAGGAATATTTTCCTCGACAGCGATCCTTATGAGGGATGGTGGAATTCGTCATATGTGGTAACAACCCCACCACCCGGAGCGCCTCCTAAAATAAGTGGAAATTACATCCGGTTCCAAAAACAAATCGGGGCATGGAGTTGGAATGAAGTAGCAGGTGGACCTGCTTCCGCAATGCCCATTCATAGTAAGAACATCCCTGATGCAGCAATCCTTAAACCCTCGGACTATTATTTGAAGTTTGAAGTCAATACTCTTAAGCCTTACACTAGCAATATGCTGAAAATAAATCTTGCTTTGAATGCAGAAGATAATGACGCATACCTATGGAGGCCACCATATGATTCAAAAGGACAATGGCATACCGTGATAATACCATTTGAAGAAATTGTGGCAAGCTACAGAGTTAAGCCTACAGTAAATCCAAATGGGTATTGGACAAGGTTACTTTTCCATGGACCAGGCGATTTGGATGCAGATATTTCATTTGACAACTTTCGGGTAGTTCCTAAGGTTAGTAATTAAACATTGCTTAAACTATAATAACGAACAATGATTAAAATATTTAATACGCCATTGCTTTCATTAATATGCCTTGCAATGTCAATTGGCCTCTTATCCTCCTGTAAGAAGAATGATGATGTAAATACCTCCAGTAAAATTGAATTATTAAGTTTTGGTCCTACCGGAGCAAAGCACGGGGATACATTGCGTTTTTTCGGTCATAACCTTAATAAGGTTACTGCAATTGAGTTAACAGGTGCATCTGTTACACAATCAGCATTTATTCAACAAACTACAGATCTAATTTTGATTATTGTACCCAATGAAGCCGTACAGGGTTTGGTAATGCTGAAAACTCCTGAAGGTGATATCATTTCTAAAACCAAATTGAATTTTGAAGTTCCCGTGCAAATCACCTCTATAACAGCGGAGGCACGCCCGGGAGCAAATATCACGATTAAAGGTAATTTTTTGAATTGGGTACAAAGCGTAACATTCGGAAAAGACAAAATCGTGGATACATTTGTAAGCAGGTCCTTAACAGAATTGGTTGTAAAAGTGCCTTTGGATGCACAAACAGATGTGCTGATCTTTTCAACGGGTGGAACAGAACCTCTGAAAATTATTACTACTACTCCTTTTAAAGTAACCTTACCTGTTGTCACTGGTCTTTCTCCAAATCCTGTTAAGCATCAAACAAACCTGACCATCACCGGTACCAATCTGGACCTGGCAATAGGAGTTTTATTTACAGGAGTTACAACAGCAGTCTCCACCTTTGTAAGCCAGACGGCTACGCAATTAGTAGTTAAAGTTCCAGCTGGAGCAAAAAAAGGCAAAATATCTCTGGTTGCTAAGTCAACGGTAACGGTACCATCAACTGATGAGTTAACTATGCTCTTACCAGTCCCTAATTCACTTTCACCAAATCCTATTGCAGTTGATGCAGACCTGACCATTACAGGAACGGACTTGGATCTGGTTACTAAAATAGCATTCACTGGTGTATCTAACCCTGTAACAACCTTTGTAAGTCAGTCTGCTACGCAAATGGTCGTTAAAGTTCCAACAGGAACTCTGAAAGGAAAGCTGACATTCTCTGTTTTGAATTCTTCACTTACGGTTGAAAGCAGCCAGGTTTTAGAAATTCTTGGAGGCCTCCCACCACTTACTGATTTTACACTTCCTATCTATACAGATGCTTTACAAAGCGGTTTTCAGGATTGGTCTTGGGCAGGACGGGATATGAATAGCACAGCTATTGTTCGTCAAGGCACGAAATCAATAAAAGCTACTTATGGAACTGGTGGATACGAGGGCATCACTTTTCATGCAGGCACTGCTGTTTCAACAGCTGGATATACTAAAGTTGAATTTTCTGTCTTTGGTGAAATAGGTACAGGGGGTAAAAAACTAAACTTAGTTGTAAATGGTGGGTGGACCAATCCACCACAAGTTACAATCGTTGAAGGAGAATGGACAACCTTCACTGTAAACCTGTCTTTATTTGCAAGCTCTAATCCCTTCAGTGAACTTGTGCTTCAATCTGCTGGGTGGTCAGGAGTGATTCACATTGATCATGTGGGCTTAAGATAAAATGTAATTTTTCTCCACAAGAGAATAGGATTGGTTTTAAAAAAGCAGAACCCTTACACAATAAGAATAATCCTTAACCTGGCTTCTAACTATTATCATGTTTCAGGGGCCAGGTTTTTTTAATTTCTCCGCTTGAACCACGGTTATATATTAATTACTTCATGAGAAATAAATATTCCCAGTTTTTAATTTTTCAATTCTTTCTATTTGCCCCTTTTTCATTTCGCGCACAAGAAATATGGGTTTCTGGAAAAAGTCCTCTATTATTAATGGCCTATCATCCTGACCATTATTTTGGTACTAATGACTGGGATCGCAGTTTAATGTCAGTGGGAAGAACAGGACAACAAGGTAAAGAAAGTTGGAAAACGGTGCTCAAGTTATTAATGGCCGAACGGGTTAATAATCTTGGGATAATGGCTGGTGCAGAAGGAGCATGTTTTAAAACTGTCATAGAAAGAAGTGCTCCGCCATTACATAGTGAACTAGAAAAAAGTAATCTTTCAGTTTTTGAAACACTAATTCAAGTACCCACGAAAGACCTTAATGTAAAAAATAAAACTATTGCCGATATTCTACCTATCGATAAACAGGCAACGAAAGAAACTGTGAATCTCTATAATAATTTGAAAAAGTTGACGAAGAAAGGAATTATGTTTGGTCACCAGGATGATCTTGCATACGGTGTGAACTGGAAATATGTTCCGGGAAAAAGTGATATAAAAGAAGTTACCGGTGATTATCCCGCAGTGTACGGCTGGGAACTTGGGCATCTTGAATTAGATAGCGCAGTCAATCTTGATAGTGTGCCATTCGATAAGATGAAACACTTTATCCGTCAGGCGTATGATCGGGGCGGCGTAGTTACGATTAGCTGGCATTTGAGAAATCCACTAACAGGTAAAACCTCTTGGGATCCTGCCCCAGGTACTGTTGCTTCCATCTTACCTGGTGGCGAAAAACACAATCTCTATAAAAGCTGGCTGGACAAAGTATCTGCTTTTGTTAGTGATTTAAAAGGAAAAAAAGGAGAGGCCATTCCTATTATTTTCAGGCCTTTTCATGAATTAAACGGTAACTGGTTCTGGTGGGGGAAAAATCATTGCACCCCTGATGAACTCAAAGAGCTCTATCAATTTACCGTTACTTATTTACGAGATCAAAAAAAATTGCACAATCTCCTATATGCATTTAATACCGACCGGTTTACTTCGGAAGAAGAATATCTTGAAAGGTATCCCGGCGATGAGTGGGTGGATGTTATCGGTTTTGATGTATACCAGAGAGGAAAAGGAACTGCAGCTAACGAACAATTTGTAAAAGATGTCGATAAGATGCTTGCCACTCTTGTACAATTAGCTCAACAAAAAAATAAGATCCCGGCTATGACTGAATTTGGATTTGGCGGCTTGCCAGACAGTACCTGGTGGTCTACCACTTTTTCTAAAACAATACAACCCCATAAAATTTCCTACGTACTTGCCTGGAGAAATGCCGGACGGAAAGAAAATGGCAGCTCTGAATATTATGTTCCTTATAAAGGACATTCATCGGAAAAAGATTTTAAAGATTTTTACAAATTAAAAAACACTTTATTTCAAAAAGAAGTAACCAGGGAAAAACTTTATGGATCAAAATAGTTAGCTAAAGGTTGCCTATAATAGATCCACATGTTTAGCAAATGATCAATCTAAACAATTTTCATTTTACAAAATATAGTCACTGATGAAAAATTATTTCAAAGAATTTCGTGGGATTGTTTATGTTGCTTGTATACTAAGCCTCATTTTCTTTTCCTGTACAAAGAGTCCGCAAACTGCCGCGGCACCACCACCGCCCCCACCACCGCCTCCACCACCACCTGCACCCGTAGTGCCAAGCTTAGCAACTGCCCGTTCATGGCTTGTTGACAAAAATGCAACTGAGGAAACAGCGGCGCTATTTTACAATCTTAAGAAGGTATCCCAAACAAATATTTTGTTTGGTCATCAGGATGCAACTAAACGCGGGGTAACCAATGCAAGTACTGAATGGGCAAACGAACAAAGCAAGCCTGCAGTGTCGCGCGACAAGTCGGACGTAAAAGAAGTTACCGGCGCATACCCGGCTGTATATGGGCATGATTTTATACATATCGCCAATTTCGTAGATGGCAACTGGTATGATGAAGAAAAACGAATAGCCCGCGACCTTACTATTGACGCGTATAACCGGGGCGGCGTTAATACTTATGCATGGCATTATTCAAATCCGGTATCCAAAGGAAGTTTTTATTGGACAGATTCTCCGGTTGAAGCAGTAAGCAAGATCATACCGGGAGGAAGTCATAATGCTGTGTACAAAACATCTTTGAAGGAAGTTGCAGATTTTGCCAAGTCTCTGGTTGGGGCTGATGGTAAATTGGTTCCTGTTATCTTTCGCCCGTTCCATGAATTCGACGGGGATTGGTTTTGGTGGGGGAGAGCGCATGCTACCATCAATGATTACAAAACTCTTTATCAGTTTACAGTTACCTATCTGCGTGATAGCATGGCCGTGCGTAATTTTTTATATGCATGGTCGCCCGACAAAAATTTTAATTCTCAAACAGAATTCCTGGAGCGTTATCCGGGTGATGATTATGTTGATCTTGTTGGGTCAGATAATTACGGTGACCTCGGTACCTCAAGTTCACCAACCACGGCTTCTAACAAACTAAAAATCGTTTCTGATTATGCCAAAAGTAAAAATAAGATAGCTGCACTTACTGAAACGGGGCTCATGAATTTAACCAAAGCAGACTGGTATACACAAACCCTTCAAAAGGTTCTTCAAAACCAAAAGCTCGAACTGGCTTTTGTGTTGATATGGGCCAATACCAAAAGCGCTTATTGGACTCCGTATAAAGGGCATGCCGCCGAAGCTGATTTTTTGAAATTTAAAAATGATCCTTACCTTATTTTTGGCGATAAATTGCCTGTGATGTACAAATTACAATAAAACCATAATTGGATACGTAATGAATAAATTCTGTTTCGTTTTTATTTTTGCCTTTGTTTTTTCTCTTGACACCGTGGCTCAGAAATTCGAAAAGCTTGCCCTTACTCCACCCATGGGATGGAATAGCTGGAATACTTTTGAAACGAATATCAATGAAGAATTGGTAAAGGCCATGGCCGATGCCTTGGTTTCATCAGGAATGCGTGATGCCGGTTATACTTACCTGGTATTAGATGATGGCTGGATGGCCCGGGAAAGAGATAGTGCAGGTAACCTTGTTCCTGATCCTAAAAAATTTCCTAATGGCATGAAGGTAGTTGCAGATTATGTACATTCAAAAGGTTTAAAGTTTGGATTATACAATTGTGCAGGTACAAAAACCTGTGCAGGTTATCCGGGAACGCGTGGGTACGAATACCAGGATGCCCGATTTTATGCATCCCTGCAAATAGATTTTTTAAAATATGATTGGTGCAGTTCTGAAGGTATCAATGCCAGGGAAGCGTATACCACGATGAGTAAAGCTATACGTACAGCCGGCCGTCCCGTTGTATTTAGTTTATGTGAATGGGGAAACAATAAGCCCTGGGAATGGGGAGCCCCGCTTGGCCAGTTATGGCGTATCAGTGGTGATATTTATCCATGCTTTGATTGCGAATTTAGTCATGGTTCCTGGTCATCCTGGGGCGTCTTGCGTATTCTTGATATGAGAAAAAATATCCGGCAATATGCTGGTCCCGATCAATGGAATGATCTGGACATGATGGAAGTTGGTAATGGTATGACCCTTGCGGAAGACCGTGCCCATTTTTCTATTTGGTCTATGCTGGCAACACCTCTCATTGCAGGTAATGATGTAAGAAAAATGACTAAAGAAACACTTAACATACTTACCAACAAAGAAGTGATTGCAATAAACCAGGATTCATTGGGCATCCAGGGATTTAAATATGCAATGACAGATAGTGTTGACACCTGGTTAAAACCTTTGAAAAATGGAGATTGGGCAGTCTGTTTTTTAAATCGCAGTATACTTACCAAACCGGTTGAATTCAATTGGCAACAGCACAACATCGCAGATACCGTTTCAAAAAAAACTTTGAATCCAAAATCAGTAACGTATAAGATCCGTGATTTATGGACCAAGAAAGAAATTGGGAATACTACCAAAACTTTAAAAACGACTATTCCAACTCACGATGTATTAATGTTAAGGCTTAGTTCGAAATAATATAAATGGTTTTATCTTAATAACAGATATGAAAAGAGGGTGCCCGAGTCTTATTGATGGCTCAAAAAATGGTTCTGGTCTATAGCTAATTGCGTTTACACAACATCGGAAGATTTTAGTACCAAAAAAGACTACTTATTGAATGAAATTGCAACCCATTGATATTACCATTATAGCCTCTTACCTCATCTTAATGGTAATGATAGGCTGGTTTTTGCGCAAAAAAGCCCGCCAAAATAAAGAGAGCTATTTAATGGGAGGAAAAAAACTTCCCTGGTATATGTTGGGCCTTAGTGACGCTTCAGACATGTTCGATATCAGTGGGACCATGTGGATGGTGGCTTTGTGTTTTGTATATGGTTTAAAAAGTATTTGGATTCCCTGGTTATGGCCCGTATTTAATCAGGTATTTAATATGATGTTCTTAGCAAAATGGCTAAGACGTTCAAACGCAACTACTGGGGCCGAATGGCTGGCTACCCGCTTTGGTTTATCTGGAAAAGGAGTAAAAGGATCTCACAATGTGGTGGTAGCTTTTGCCTTGCTTGGTTGCCTTGGATTTCTGGCCTATGGATTTGTAGGATTAGGGAAATTTATTGAAATATTTGTTCCCTGGAATTTAGTACAAGGCTATATTCCATTTGAAATAGCTCCCGAGTATGTTGCCCATTTTTATGGTATCGTGTTTACCTTGTTTGCAATGTTTTATTCTATTCTTGGGGGAATGCATAGTATTGTACTTGGTGATTTCATTAAATACATGATCATGACCGTTGGATGTATTGCGATTGCCATTATTGCGATGATCCAGTTACAGGGTAAAACGTTGAACATACCAGACGGTTGGTTGAATCCTTTTTTTGGATGGAACCTGAATATGGATTGGTCGGGGATTGTGAATGATGCCAATCAAAAAATTAAGGATGACGGTTTTGGTTTGTTTGGTTTCTTTTTTATGATGATGCTCTTTAAGGGCATATTTGCAAGTTTTGCAGGCCCGGCACCTAATTACGATATGCAAAAAGTGTTGTCGACAAAATCACCCAAAGAAGCCTCAAAGATGACAGGCTTTGTTTCGATCGTTTTATTGCCAATCCGGTACTCGATGGTGATCGGAATAACTGTTTTAGCTTTATTATACTATGACCAGTTAAATCTTTCAAATGGAACAGGGGGCACCGACTTTGAGCGAATTCTACCAGGTGCTATAAATGCTTTTTTACCGGTTGGTATCCTGGGTTTGGTGCTTACAGGCCTTCTTGGTGCATTCATGGGCACATTTTCAGGTACTTTAAATGCAGCTCAGGCTTACATCGTAAATGATATCTATCTTAAATATGTAAATCCATCGGCATCTACCAAAATGGTAATGTCCATGAATTACTTATCCGGAGTAGTGATTGTTGCTTTAGGAATCACACTTGGATTTTTTGCAAAAGATGTAAATAGTATATTGCAATGGATAGTCGGCGCTTTATATGGAGGATATATTGCTGCTAATATGCTTAAATGGTATTGGTGGCGTTTTAATGCGAATGGCTTTTTTTGGGGAATGATGAGTGGTATAGCCGCTGCCCTGGTTTTTCCTTTTATTTTCGACGGGCTTCCATTGTATAATTGGCCACTTTTATTTTTAATTTCATTGGCTGGTTGTTTTATTGGTACTTATACAGCTCCTCCTACAGAAACCAATACACTCAAATCATTCTATAAAACAGTAAGGCCATGGGGTTTCTGGAAACCAATTCATGAATTGGTGGTGGCTGAAGATTCTGCATTCATACCGAATAACCGTTTTAAACTCGATATGTTTAATGTAGTATTAGGCATTATCGCCCAGTGCTGCCTAACTTTATTACCAATGTATGTTGTACTCTGGATGAAGTTACCTTTACTTGTAACGATTGCAATTCTGGTTGTTATCATATTGATATTAAAAAGAACCTGGTGGAATAAGCTGGAAAATTAATTCAACACACAATGAAAATAAAGCCGGGGGGCTTAAATAAACACGCATGAATTTAAAATTTGAAAAACGATTAAAATCGTTGCAGGCTTCACACGAGGAATTGATAGAACGTTCTAATAAAGTGGAATTGCTAGGCAATGGCGTCTATGAACGTTATCAATATCCAGTATTAACAGCTCAGCACACTCCGCTACATTGGATATATGATCTGAATCCCTCTACCAATCCTTTCTTAATGGAGCGATTTGGTATTAACGCTGTATTCAATGCTGGTGCAATAAAGTTAAATGGCAATTACCTGGTCGTGGCCCGTGTGGAAGGTTTGGATAGAAAATCTTTTTTTGCTGTGGCTGAAAGCGTTAACGGGGTAGACAATTTTCAGTTCTGGGATAATCCCCTTATAATGCCCGAAACAGGCGTGCCTGATGTGAATGTATACGATATGCGTGTAGTGCTGCATGAAGATGGATACATCTATGGGCTTTTTTGTACAGAACGCCGTGATCCGAATGCAGCTGATGGTGATCAATCGGCGGCTGTTGCACAGTGTGGTATCGCACGAACAAAAGATTTAAAAAAATGGGAAAGATTACCCGATTTAATAACGCCTTCACCTCAACAACGGAATGTTGTTTTGCATCCGGAGTTTGTGAATGGAAAATATGGTTTTTATACCAGGCCACAGGATGGATTCATTAATGCCGGTAAAGGGGGAGGAATTGGTTTTGGGGTAAGCACTTCTATTACGAACGCGGTTATTGAAGAAGAAATAGTAATTGATCAGAAAACATATCATACAGTGTATGAGTCAAAAAATGGGTTAGGTCCTGCCCCCATCAAAACCGAAAAAGGATGGTTACACCTGGCACATGGTGTAAGGAATACAGCTGCAGGTTTGCGTTATGTATTGTACATGTTTATGACGGATCTGACCGACATCACCCATGTGATTTATAAACCTGCTGGTTATTTTATGGCGCCGGAAGGTAGTGAAAGGGTAGGAGATGTATCGAATGTATTGTTCAGTAATGGCTGGATAGCTGACGAAGACGGTAGCGTGTATATTTATTATGCATCCTCAGATACCCGATTGCATGTAGCAACTTCATCTATAAGTAAATTATTGGATTATGTGATGAATACACCTGCAGATGGATTTACATCCGCAAGTTCTGTGAATACCGTGCAGGGAATTATTAAAAACAATCTTTCGTTTAAAAAAGAATCTGATTCCCAGTTGTTGAAAAAAACGATTTCTCCCGGCGCATAATAATAATGCATACATCACTTCTCTTCGTCTTAACAGGTTTGCATTTTCATGAAAGCAATATTAGAACAATACAGGCGAGAACAGGAGCAGGAATTAGAGCAGATTCTTGATTATTGGATGCACTACACTATAGATCATGACCAGGGTGGTTTCTTTGGAAAGATCGATCATGATAATGTTGCGTATCCAGATGCTCCTAAGGGTGTTGTACTCAACTGTCGCATATTGTGGACGTTTTCAGCTGCGTGTATTCAAACGGGTAAGAATGAATACCGGAAAATGGCCGACAGAGCTTTTGACTACATTATTAAATATTTTATTGATTCCGACTTTGGTGGCGTATACTGGAGTGTTGACCATGAAGGGCAACCTTTGGAAACAAAAAAGCAGATCTATGCTTTAGCTTTTGCAATTTATGGGTTGAGCGAGTATTATCTGTTAAGCAGAATCGAAGAGTCTAAAACCGCGGTGATCAATCTTTATGAAACGATTGAAAAATACAGTCATGATCCCATCAATGGCGGATACTTCGAAGCACTCACCAGGGAATGGAATTCTATTGACGACCTGCGATTAAGCAGTAAGGATGCCAACGAACAAAAATCAATGAATACACATTTACATGTGTTGGAAGCTTATTCGAATTTATACAGGATATGGCCTGATGAAAAATTAAAACTGAAAATCTTTCAGGTAATTACTATTTTCCTGGATCATATAATTGATAAGAAAACAAACCATCTTATCTTATTTTTTAACGAAGAATGGAATTCAAAATCGGATATCATTTCTTATGGCCATGATATAGAAGCTGCATGGCTTATACAGGAGGCAGCGGAAACCATCGGCGATGAAAATTTAGTTAATTTGGTGAAACAACAATCACTTGAGATTGCCAAAGCTGCTATAGAAGGGCTTGATGAAGATGGAGGATTATGGTACGAATATGACCAAACCAGCCACCACCTTATCAAAGAAAAACACTGGTGGCCACAGGCGGAGGCCATGGTTGGTTTTTTTAATGCGTGGCAGATCCAGGGCAATCCCTCAACATTGAATCATTCTCTGCAAAGTTGGGAGTTTACAAAAACCCATATGAAAGATGCCGCAAAAGGGGAATGGTATTGGGGGGTTCGTGAGGATTATTCTGTGATGAAAGAACAGGACAAAGTGGGACTATGGAAATGTCCATATCATAATGGGCGGGCTTGCATTGAGCTTATACGTAGAATAACAGCTTCTCTTAAAACTCCATATAATGATGAAAAGTAAAGGAATTATTATTTTGTTTTTTTTACAGGTTATTACGATGTCAATGAACACTCAAAAAAAGTCGAGAATTGTTTTCTTTGGAGATTCGATCACCCAAATGGGTATGGATGCCGGAGGGTACATCAGGGAAATGGAGGCAACGATAAAATCCAGGAACTTGTCGGCTGGTTATGAACTGGCAGGAGCGGGAATCGGAGGAAATAAAGTATATGATCTGTATTTAAGAATGGAGAATGATGTACTTGCCAAGAATCCAGATGTAGTGGTCATCTGGATTGGGGTGAATGATATCTGGCATAAAACATCCGGGATTGGCACCGATCCCCAAAAATTTCAACAGTTTTATGAAGCAATTATTAAAAAATTCCAGGCAAGGAATATTCGTTTATTTCTTTGCACTCCCACTGCCATTGGAGAGAGAACAGACTATAGTAATCCGCAGGATGGAGATCTTAATTTTTATTCCAATATTATTCGGTCTCTTTCTAAAAAATTTAATACGGGATTAATTGATTTGCGGAAGGCTTTTTTGGAATATAATATGGGTCACAATCCTGATAATAAAGAATCAGGTATCCTCACTACAGACAGAGTTCATTTAAATCCGGCTGGGAATAAACTGGTTGCGGATAAGATGCTCGAAGTTTTATTAGCTAAATAAAAATGGCCACAGTGAAATACTTTCTTAGCTGTTTCTGGATATTTCTTCTTATTTCCGGTTGCAAGATCAATCAGGCACACAAAGAATCAGCGAACGAATTAAAATTTTTTGGGGCTGAAAATAAGAATATTCAATATACCGGACGTATCGATTTCTCTAATCCTGGAAAACCCAGGTTTTATCAACCTGGCGTGTATCTCAAGGCAGCCTTCGAAGGTACTTCCTGCAGTTTTATCGTAAATGATGAAGTGCTATGGGGTAAGTCGCATAATTATCTGCAGGTAGTAGTTGACGATACCCTCTTATTCAGGATAAAAACTAAAAGCCACATTGATACTATTGATATTGTAAAAAACCTCTCCAAAGGAAAGCATACCATTTTAATATGCAAAAACACGGAAGCGGGAATTGGTTATGTAGAGTTCGTGGGTTTTCTTTGTCGTGAGCTCTTGCCATTGTCATTCAAACCTGAAAAGAAAATGGAATTTATTGGGAATTCAATTACCTGCGGCATGGCAAGCGACCTTTCTGTAGTTCCTTGTGGAAAAGGAGAATGGTATGATCAGCACAACGCCTATTTAAGTTATGGAGCCATTACTGCCCGCAGTTTGAATGCCCAATGGCATTTAAGTGCAGTATCAGGAATCGGCCTTATTCATAGTTGCTGTGGTATGACCGTTACGATGCCCCAGGTTTTTGATAAAATCAATATGCGGGAAGGAAAATCTGACTGGGATTTCAAAAAGTATCAGCCTGATGTTCTCACCATTTGTTTAGGCCAGAACGATGGGATCCAGGATTCAGTTACATTTTGCAGTGCCTATGTTCAATTCCTTAAAACGATCCGGGGATATTACCCAAACGCTACTATTATTTGTCTAACGAGTCCTATGGCAAATGCTGAATTATCTGCATCACAAAAAAATTATTTAACAGGAATTGTGAATCATGTTATTTTGAATGGTGATACCAACATTGATAAGTTCTTTTTTTCCCGTCAGTTCCATAATGGTTGCGGGCACCACCCGGATGTGGAGGAGCACAAAGAAATTGCTCAGGAATTATCCGTATTTATAAAAGCCAGGTTGAGTTGGTGACCCTTCAGCAATTAGAATATTATCCTGTTCTATCAACTAAGCATTAACAAGCCACTCTAACAATAATTACTACCGAAATGAAATAGGCTTAGGGACTAAGAATTAGATACCAACGTCAAGGAATATGTTTATTTCACACCCTAAAAGGAGCATTGTATTTTCTAAAAGATTGCGGGCGCAGATTCATGACGGAATTATGGTTGGAATGTAGAAATACCGTATTTACACGGTTGTTTGATATAATTATTTATTTCACCTTCGTATCCTTCGTCGCCCTGTAAAAATTACCCACCCGCACTCAGCAGAACTTTTGGCAACCCTTATCAATATTCATTATAAGATCTACCATGTCGACAAACCCTTCTTCCGCTATCTTCCCAACAAAACCACCTTTTCGTAAACTTCGTGGTTTTGCTTTCGACCCTATTACTTCACTTGATTTGGAAACTGCAGAAATCAACCATATCACTTACAAAGTTCCATGGGAGGATGATCTTAAGCCCGGGCCCGAAGGAGAATACATCAAAGTTATTGACCGCGATCCGGCCAGTGATGCAACCTATAAACCAGTTGATCTGAATGACCCTTCTATTCTTGCCACAGACGGTCTCTCTCCCAGTGAATCCAATCCACAATTTCATCAGCAGATGACGTATTCAGTGATCATGTCAACGATAAAGAATTTTGAAAAGGCATTGGGTAGAAAGGTAATGTGGAGTCCTCTGGAAAAAGTAGTAAAAAATAAACATACATACGAGTTCGTAGATAAGCTTTATGTATACCCGCATGCATTACGGGATCAAAATGCCTATTACAGCCCTGAAAGAAAAGCACTTCTTTTTGGATATTATAATGCCACACCTAAAAATGCAGGTATTTACCTGCCCGGAGGTATTGTGTATTCATGTCTTTCCCACGATATTGTGGCCCATGAGACCACCCACGCCCTTTTAGATGGGATGTATAGCCGATTTATGGAAATGACTCACCCTGATGTGGCAGGATTTCATGAGGGATTTTCTGACATTGTTGCTTTACTCCAACATTTTACCCATCCTGAAATTGTTCGAAACCAGATACGAAAAGTAAGGGGAGAACTTAATACAGAAAACCTGCTCGCAAAAATGGCTGTTGAATTCGGACAGTCCACAGGGGAATACAGTTCTCTTCGTGATGCTATTGGATATTCTGATAAAGATGGTAAATGGATTCGTAATAAACCTTCTACTAAAGACTATGATTCCATGCTTGAATGCCATGATCGCGGCGCCTTGCTGGTATCCACTATTTTTGATGCTTTCCTTGCCATTTATGAAAACAGGACTGCTGACCTTGTGCGTATTGGTACAGGTGGTACAGGAATATTAGTTCCCGGTGAAATTCATCCTGACCTTGTAAAGCGTTTAGCCGATGAGGCTTCTAAAGTGGCTTCCCATGTTTTGAACATGTGTGTAAGAGCATTGGATTATTGCCCGCCTGTGGATTTGAATTATGGTGATTATTTAAGAGCGCTGATTACAGCGGATAAAGAATTAGTTGAAGATGATGTACACAATTACAGGATCGCTTTTATTAATGCATTTCGTAAAAGAGGTATCTTCCCTGAAGGCGTATCTAATCTTTCTGTTGAGATGCTGTGCTACCAGGATCTGCAGGATCAAGCAGATAAGCAGGCATTTTCTAAAAGTAATTTTGAGTTCTTACGAAGATTTAAGGAAAGGCTGTCTTATGTTGGAGATCGCAAAACAATTTTTACTGAAACGCAAAATTTTATTCGCGGTAATAAACTGAAAGGAATTACCGGCCTTCACGCTTCCTTATTTGATACTAATGGGAAGGCCACCAATCCTAAAAATCTTGAAAATATAACCGGACTTGTTTTTTCAGAACAATATGCAGATCTCGGCATCCGGAATTCCAGAACGTATCGTTATAGCCCTTCCATTGAAATTCATTCCCTTCGCATTCACAACCGCACCGGGCCTGATGGCAACTTGCAAAACCAGATCATCATGACCCTGGCTCAACGCTCGAGGGTGCAGGTTAAAGAAGATGATAATGGGGGCATCCATTTTATACCCCTTAAAAAATCATCGGCGAATACTTCAGCCATGACTTTCAGGGGTGGATGTACTTTGATTTTTGATTTGAATGATCTGACCCTTAAACATGCCATTTCAAAGCCAATATTTGATTCCTGTCATTTAAAGGAAAAGGGAAACAGAAAGCTTTCGCTCAATAAGAAAAGATTGATGATGCAGTACAGGTGCAATTACGGAGATCTTGCAGATAAAATGAACTTTGCTTCAAGGCGTCACAGGCTTTCAGAACCATTTGCATTTATTCACAAAGCCAAAACAGATATTATATGAGCAATGTAAATAGCATCAAAATCAGGATGTATGATACAGGTTCCGTTGGCGATTGCTTTCTTTTGATTTTCGAAAAAGATGGCAATCCTTCATTTACTATGATGATTGATTGCGGTGGTTTTAATACGAAGGCAGCGGCAGTGAATCTTTGTGTGCAGGATATATTAAATACATGTGGAGGCACGCTTGACCTGCTTGTACTTACACATGAGCATGAAGATCATATTTCAGGTTTTAATCTCGCACGGGACCTGTTTAATCAGATTACAGTAAAAGAAGTTTGGATGTCATGGGTTGAAGATAAAAATGATGATATAGCCCAGATCCTGAAAACGAAATTTGGCAAAAAATTAAAAGAGCTTAAAGTATCAGCCACAAAAGCACTCATAGAAATAAAAAAATTATCAGGCATTACCCGGAATATTAAAGGTTCAAAGGAACGGGTTAACATCTCCCGCCAAAATATAGAAAATACACTTGCCTTAATTGAGTTTGAAGAAGGAAAAAAGTTTCATGCATCAAATCTTTCGACAGGAAGAAGAACCAATGCAGATGCTATGAAGTATATAAGAAGCAAGGGGAAGAAGATCGATTATAAAAAACCCGGTGAAGTGGTAAGCCAATTGCCCGGCGCAGAAGGCATAAAGTTTTTTATGCTGGGGCCACCACGGGAAAAAGACCTGAAGTTTATGAAAATTGAGGAGGAAGAAGACGAGATGTTTGGAATAGCAGCTGCTGTAGATGGTAATGATGATGATGAACAGGGTGATGAACCCATAATGGAAACTGGTATTTCTTTGACGAATGGTGTTTCACCTTTTGCGGAAGAGTATCAATTAAAGGGTACCCCAAAATCGGTTTTTCTTAAACCTTATAATACAGAAAATAAGTGGAGACAAATTGAAACGGACTGGTTAGAAGCAAGTACTGATCTTGCCCTCGCATTAACAGACCTTACAAATAATACCAGCCTGGCGATGGCGCTTGAATTTGAAGGTACAGATACCGTCATACTGTTGCCTGCAGACGCGCAGTCGGGAAATTGGATGTCGTGGCAGAAGAAGGATGTAATGAAAGCATTGAAAAAAAATGGTGGAAAAGATACAAATGAGCTACTTGAAAATGCCGTGTTCTATAAAGTGGGGCACCATGGTAGTCATAATGGCACGGCAACTCATAGCGGTCTTAACCGAATGAACAATAAAAACCTGGTTGCATTTATGCCACTGATTCAGGCTAAGGTGCCAAAACAATGGGGCGGAGCTGCTAATTTTCCTGCACAAGCTTTGTACGATGAACTGATCGTGAAAACCAGGGGCCGGGTAGTAAGAACGGATGAAGGAGCAGTTACAGATAGTAATGCCAAAAAATTAAGAAGCCAGCTATCCAGTACCGAAAAAAAGGAATGGAATAACAATCTGGTGAACGGACCTAATTTTTTTGAATATACAGTAAGGAGCACCTAGATAATTAATTGAAGTTTATCTAATTTATAATACCCCTCCTATGTGCTGCTCTGTGCCTTAACTCGGTGTGCTCTGTGGTTGAAAAACGCTCATTAAAAATGTATTTTATTTGCAGGAACTTTCACCACAGCGCACACAGAAGTTAGGCACAGAGGGTCATGGAACTTCAGGCACTACATTGTTTATTTTTATTTGATAAGGGTTTCCATTAACCACCCGCTATAAGCTACATTTCCAGGTTCCACTCAAAATATTATATTTACCGGGTATACAAATTTCAACTAAACCCCGTTCTATAATAAACCTTAAATCCTACCTAAATATGCCTCGCTTTATAGTGTTCTTACTAACGGCATTGATTTGGCTGAATTTTACCGTATTTGCTAATGATTATGAAGATGCCTGGAAGGCATTGCATAATAATGATCGTAAAACCGCTAAAGTGCTTTTACAAAAGGCTATGCAGGAAGCTTCAACAAATGTTGATGCCTATCTCACTTATATTTATCTCCAAACGTTTGAAGGCAAGGAAAATGAAGTAAGTGATTTCCTCTCCAATGCATACGGTAAACTGGGTGATGCCAATCCCTATATATATTCTTTGTGGTTTAATGGTGCTACGCTGGGCGATTATGGTAAAAAAACCAAAACGCGTCAGATTGAATTACTCCGTAAACTTTTAAATGATCCCGGTATCAATGGCTCCATCAAGTCAGCAGCTCACTATGTATATGCAACGCATTTTCAGTATGGCAATGATTTTAACAATGCCCAGAAAGAATGGAGCCAGATGGAATCAGTGGGTCCTCAATGGCAATTCGTTGGTCCCTTTGATAATTTATCAGGAAGTGGGTTCACAAAAAATTATGGTCCTTTGGAGCATCCTGAAGCCAGCGCCCGGTTTACTTCCGTAAACAACGCAGCAGTAAATTGGTTTACACCACCCTCCATGAATGCAGAAGGCTGGACCTTCCCATATGCACATATACGTTATTCAACCGCTATTGTGTATTCGCAAACATTTATTTATTCGCCCTCCGATATGAAAGTGCTGTTGAATGCCGGTGTGAATGGTTCATTAAAAGTTTGGGTTAATGATCAGCCTGTACTCTCTGAAGCAAAAGAACTGATAACAGAGCTGGATTATTATAGTAATTATGTACAACTCAAAAAAGGCTACAATCGTATATTAGTGCAATTAGGGTACACCGATAGCAATTTTCCAAACTTTATTATCAGGCTTACGGATGAAAATCACAATGGTATAAAAGGACTAACTTATACTTCAGCTTTACAACCCTATCAGAAAGCAACCGGAGGAAAAGATTCTCCACAATCGCTCAGACATTTTGCAGAATCATTTTTTGAAAAAAAGATACTCTCAGAACCTGGTAATTTTGTGAACTATATCATGCTAAGCCAGGCATACCTGCGCAACCAGAGAATTGCGGAAGCTAGAAAAATTGTTACAAATGCCTTAGAACTTTTCCCCAATAATTCTTTGCTTCGTTTTCAACTGATGCAGTGTCTGATAAAAGATGGAAATAATACGTTGTTATTACAAGAGGTGGAGCGAATGAAGGAAACTGATCCGGAATGTTTGCTTACATATAAAGTGAACATCGCACGATTGCAGCAAGAGAAGAAATACGAAGAGGCATTCGCAGAACTCGATAAATCCGTAGTACTGTTTGGAGAAGATGAAGAAACTATTACCACACGCATACAATTATTAGGCTCACAAAACAAGATGGATGAGTTAGTGACTACCCTGCAAAAAGGGTACGCAAAATATCCTGAGAATAGCGGGATGGTAACTATGATGTTCAACCTCACCAAAAATCTTAACAAGGATGCCAAAGGAGCTATCAAGGTTTATGAAAGTTTTTTAAAGAAAAATTTTGATTACCGCCTGATCACCTCCCTTGCCTCAGAGTATAGTGAACTTGGGTCACCAGACAAAGCTCTTGAATTGTACCAGAAGCTGAAAGAACATTTTCCTTATGACCCGGAACAGTATATGAATATTGCGCGGCTCTATTACGACAAGCAGGATTTCAAGAAAGCTCTTGAATATACAAAGCTTGCCTTGGCGCAGGCCCCTTATGTAGCCAATTATTGGGAAAGTTTAGGGCTGGAACAGCAGCAGATCCAGGATAACAAGGCGGCTATTGAAAGCTATCGTAACGCATTGTATTACGATGCTAACAATTATGGCGCAAGAGAACAATTACGTGAATTACAAAAGAAACCTGCTGTATGGAAAGCTTTTCCCGAAACGGATGTCTATGCGCTTATAAAGAATCCACCTGCAAAAAAATATGATTACAATTTCTATTATCTTCTTGACGAAAAATCAACTGTCGTCTATGCGGAAGGTGCAACTGAAATTTATGTAACTATGGCCGTAAGGATCATTAATGAAAAGGGTATTGATGCCTGGAAACAGACTAGTTTACCATACAATCCTAACCAGCAAACATTGATGGTAGAAAAGGCAGAAGTGGTTAAAAGGAATGGGAATAAGATGAAAGCTGAACAGGATGGGGGAGATCTGGTTTTTACAGGCCTGGAAGCCGGAGATGCGCTGGTTATCCGGTATAAAATTCAATATTTTGCCCATGGTCGCCTGGCTAAAGAATTCTGGGACCGTTATAGTTTTAATGCCTTTGTTCCAGTTGAGATAGCTCGTTATTCATTGCTTGTTGCCAAAAATATTCCCCTGCAACACAAATTATTAAATGGAAAAATTACACCTGTTGTTAGTAGTTATGATGATTTTACTTTGTATACATGGCAAATACTAGATGCTCCGATCATCAAGGAAGAAGCACTAATGCCTCCTTCCAGTGACGTTGCCCTTTCCCTGCATTTATCCACTCTTCCTGCATGGGGTGAAGTGGTTGCCTGGTACCGGGATCTCTCGAGTTCTAAAACGGAAGAAGACTTTGAAGTAAAGCAGGTATTCCAGGAGCTTTTTCCTTCAGGAACAAACAAACTCACTGAACTTCAGAAGGCAAAAATAATTTATGGCTATATCACGGGCAATATCCGGTATAGTTCCGTTTCCTTCAGGCAAAGTGCATATGTTCCCCAAAAACCTGCGGTTACCATAAATACCCGATTGGGTGATTGTAAAGATTTGTCAGCACTGTTTGTTGCGATGGGAAAATTGGCAGATTTGAAAGCGAATCTTGTGTTGGTAGATACCCGTGACAATGGCCGCCATGAAATGGAATTGCCTTCAGTTGAGTTCAACCATTGCATTGTTAAAACCAAATTGGACGGCAAAGATTACTTTCTGGAATTAACCGACAATGATCTTCCTTTCGCAAGTTTGCCGCACAACCTTTATAATGCAGCCTACCTGGTAACAGGTGTTGATACAGCAGGTTCAAAATTACAGTACCTGAATGCCTTTAACCGTACAAAAGATAAAGTGAAACGCGATATTACTTTGACCATCGACGGTACCGATATCCAATTGGCGGTAAAAGCACTTAAGACCGGCGCCCTTACTTCGGCAATGCGCAGTGATTATGCTAAACTCAGCAATGAAAAACAAAAAGAAATACTTGAGCAGTCACTGAGTGGTAATTTCAAAAACCCTATGAAACTGTCAAGCATTAGTTTCCGGGGAATAGAAACTTTCGGAGATTCTGTTTGGTATGATTACACATATAAAGTCAATAACGAGGTTGCTGAAGTAGGAGCAATGAGTATGTTAAAAATCCCTTTCGGAGACGTGATTGCCAGTATGGATAACTTTTCCGTCGATGAACGCTTGTATCCCCTGGAGTACTGGCGATATGAGAACACGGATGAATATGAAACCGTGATCAATGTAAAGGCGCCGGCGGGCAAGCAGTTCATTGAGATACCTAAGAATGAACAATGCAGCTTCAAAGGCACTACCTATAGTTTGCATTTTGTGAAAAAAGCCAATGACCACCTTCAGATCATTCGAAAAGCATCTATGGCTAGGGAAAATATTGAACCTGCAGACTATGCTGAAATGAAAACTTTTTTTAATAAAATTGTAAAGGCAGAATCAAAATACATAGTCTTTAAATAAAAATAGGAAAATACCCAGGTTGTTTATTCCTGGTATTGATGATACATTGAACCCTCATTCTTTGTGCCTTTATTAATAATGAAACTACATTGAGGATGGTGGTTTCCCAGTCAGTACATTGTTTTTTTCTCTAGGAAATATTCTCAACGGATGTAGTCGATGGCTCTATCAAGTCCCATAAATTTCCATATAAGTCTGCAAAAACGGCAACCGTTCCATACGATTCAGTAATAGGTTGTCTTACAATTTTTATTTTCTGGTCAATTAGATTTTGATAATCTCTTTGAAAGTCGTCGGTGTACAAAAATAAAAAAACCCGTCCTCCTGTTTGGTTTCCTATCCTGGTTTTTTGCTCTTCATTAGCTGCTTTGGCAAGTAATAAGCAACATTCCGTAGAACCCGGTGGAGCCACGATGACCCATCTTTTTATAGCACTTAATACAGTGTCTTCAATGAGCGTAAAATGGAGCTTCTTTGTATAGAAATTGATGGCTTTATCATAGTCATCAACGACTAGTGCAATATGAACAATTCTTTGTTTCATTTTGGAAAGTATTTACCAATTATAGATGAATGAATGTAGGTGATTCTTATATGGATTAATTATTTTCAGAAGGCTCACTCATACTCGAGGATTTCCTTTATATAAAAGTACCCGATTCAAAAATTCTGACGTATCGGATCGTCTTTTTCTATGATTATGAAAGTGCTTATCAAATATTTTCAACCTTCCTAATATAAATTTTTCGCAACTTCAATATTACAAACGTATTTCAAACCTAAAGTATGAACTGGACGCAAATTATTGATCCCTTCAAAAACATCGGTTTATCAGCAATGGTAGCAGCGGTGCCTGTTCTCTTTATATTCTGGGCATTGATCATAAAGAAAATGAAAGGCTATAAAGCAAGCTTATTTGCAACAGCTATTGCCATTCTCATCGCTATTTTTATTTATGGAATGCCAACAAAGTTGGCTTTACTGTCCACAGCTAATGGAGCGTTGTATGGTTTATTTCCTATTTGCTGGATTATAGTACCTGCTGTTTTTTTATTTAATCTAACCATTAGAAGCGGCCAGTTTGAGATCATTAAACACTTCATGGCTACCATTACATCAGATAGAAGATTGCAGGCCCTTCTGATTGCTTTTTCATTCGGATCTTTTTTAGAAGGCACTGCAGGTTTCGGAGCTCCTGTTGCTATCACGGCTGCTATGCTTGTTGGGCTGGGATTTAATCCACTGTACGCTGCCGGTATATGTCTTATCGCTAATACAGCACCTGTTGCATTTGGTTCTATTGGCATCCCGATCACGGTTGCCTCCCAGGTGTCGTCTATTCCTGAAATGGCAATTTCTCAAATGGTAGGGAGAACATTACCTTTCTTATCTGTTATGATTCCCTTTTACCTGGTAATTCTTATGGCCGGATTTAAAAAAACGATGGAGGTACTACCTGCTGTATTAGTATCCGGCATTTCATTTGCTTTTCTACAATGGTTCTCCTCAAATTATATTGGCCCCGCGCTTCCCGATGTGATTGCTGGTATTGGTTCGATTGTGTGCCTCATCATTTTTTTAAAGTTCTGGAAAGCTAAAAATATTTGGAGGTTTCCGAATGAACCTGAACCGATTAAAAATTCAGAAATTCAATATTCAACAGGTCAAATTATAAAGGCATGGTCTCCATTTATAATATTAACGATCATGGTTATTGCATGGGGCTTGCAACCCATCAAAGCAATTCTCAATGCAATAGGCCAGGTTCAATTCGAATTCCCGGGTTTGCATAATGTTATTAAGGATAGCAATGGAAACGGGATCCCGCATATTTATAAATTCAATTATTTGTCAGCAGCCGGAACTGCTATATTATTTTCAGCTCTTATTTCAATACCATTAATTGGTTTGAAGTTTAGTGATGCGACAAAAATATTTATACAAACGCTGAAACAACTTCAATTCCCCATTATTACCATCGCATCCGTTTTAGGATTCGCATACATCGTCAATGATTCCGGTATTTCAAAAACTATAGCTCAGGCTCTTGCCAGTACGGGTTGGTTATTCCCATTCTTTGCCCCGGTTCTTGGATGGTTAGGGGTCTTTATAACAGGTTCTGATACCTCTGCAAATGCATTGTTTGGAAAACTCCAGGCGGCTACAGCGGTTTCCATCGGGGTTGATCCTGTTGTAACTGTTGCTGCAAATGTGTCGGGCGGTGTTGTAGGTAAAATGATCTCTCCTCAATCAATAGCAGTTGCAGCCGCAGCGGGCCAGCTTATTGGAAAGGAAGCTGACCTCTTTAGATTTACGGTAAAGCATAGTTTTATAATGCTGATTTTTATTTGCTTTATTGTATTAGCCCAGGCTTATATATTTAGTTGGATAATTCCGCAATACGAAATGCTTACTCAAAATGCCGGTGCAGCGCCCACAAATTTTTCAAAAGGAATTATCTATCTTCTTTTATTAGTAAGTGTACTGGTTGCTGTTTCTGGCCTTGTGATCGGGTTGAACCGGAGGAAAAATATAAATATTAGATAGCTACATGGATACTTATAAATAAATACCTGCCTTGTGATCCTTTATCCGAAGATGAAGGTTGGTTTTTTCTTTTATGGCGAACAAAAGTTTAAAGATTGCAGCTCATGAAAAAAAATAAAATATGAAAATCGTTGTACTGGATGGATATACTTTGAATCCCGGGGATCTTGATTGGGAAGGATTAAAAAGGTTTGGGGACATTACTATTTACGATAGAACACCAGTGGATAAGATTATAGAACGCGCAACCGGAGCAGAAGTAATATTCACTAACAAAACTCCTCTGGAGGAGTCTGTTTTAAATCAACTTCCTTCTTTAAAATTTATAGGCGTTCTTGCTACGGGTTACAATATTGTAAATACCGATGCGGCAAAAGCTCGAGGGGTCATTGTTACGAATGTGCCGGGTTATGGAACTACATCAGTTGTACAGATGACATTCGCATTATTATTAGAGCTATGCCTTCATGTACAAAGACATAGTGATTCTGTTATGGATGGAAAATGGTCCCGTTCCCCAGATTGGTGTTACTGGGATTTTCCATTGGTAGAACTGTCCGCGAAAACCATAGGTATCATTGGTTTTGGGAGAATTGGTCAGCAGGTCGGCGATGTGGCCACTGCGTTCGGAATGAATATTCTTGCTTCCGGCAGATCAAAACAGGCCGAACCGAATCGTAAGAATTTCAAGTGGGTAGAACTTCCCGAACTATTGGAAACATCTGATGTGGTTAGTATTCATTGTCCTTTAACACCAGAAACAAAAGAGCTGGTGAATAGAAAAAATTTAAAATTGATGAAAAGCTCTTCGTTCCTGTTGAACACTTCAAGAGGGCCCATTGTAGTAGACCAGGATCTTGCTGACGCTCTGAATAATGATTTAATTGCAGGAGCTGGAATCGATGTGCTATCGGTTGAACCTCCCGCAGAGGATAACCCGCTTTTTCGAGCAAAGAATTGCATTATAACTCCCCATATTGCATGGGCAACAAAAGAATCAAGAGCGAGATTAATGGACCTTACCGTGAATAATCTTACTGCTTTCTTAAATGGACAGCCGGTGAATGTGGTTAACAAATGAAACGAATGATACAGACCTTATGGTTTCAACGCATTCATTTTAATCGACGTAAAATTTTACTGTATTGAATTTTTTAAACCGTTGATCACAAAAACTGATATGAAAATATTGATCGCACCGAATGCTTTTAAAAATAGTCTTACTGCTGAAGATGCAGCTTTTGCAATCAGCGAAGGTTTAACACAAAGTCATCTTGATTGCGATTGCGAATGTTTCCCGGTAGGGGATGGGGGAGACGGTACTGCAGCATTGATTATAGAAAAAAATGGAGGCCAGTTGGTGATTACCGCCGTTCAGGATTCTTTTGGAAGAAAAATGAATGCATCCTTTGGCTTGATAGATGGAGGGAAAACTGCCGTTATAGAAATGTCCAATGCATCAGGTTTGCGATTATTACAGCCGGAAGAATATAATCCCATGAAAGCCACATCATTTGGAACCGGAGAGCAGATTAAGATGGCACTTGATAAAGGGGTAACAAAAATAATAATTGGAATGGGAGGCTCTGCGACCGTAGATGGTGGAACTGGAATATTAAAAGCTTTGGGAATTCGGTTTTTGAATTCAGATAATCTCGAATTGTTAAATCTGCCTTCAGATCTTAGTGAACTTGATTCAGTTGATTTTTCAGGCGTCGATTCAAGAATAATGAAAACTGAATTGATTGTTCTTTGTGATGTAAACAATTTATTATTGGGTGTTGATGGAGCCGCGACAATGTTCGGCCCGCAAAAGGGTGCATCGGAGAATCAGGTGTATCAATTAGAGGCAGCACTTACCAAACTTTCAGAAGTTGTATTACGACAAACAGGTAGAGATATGGCTTCCATAAAGTATGGCGGTACTGCAGGTGGCGCGTCGGCTGGACTTTATGCAGTTCTGCATGCAAAACTCGTACAAGGAATAGAATATTTTTTGGATATTACCAGTTTTGATAAATCTTTAGAAAAAGCAAATATTGTTATAACCGGTGAGGGAAGCATTGATGAACAAACAGTAAAGGGCAAAGGACCCTTTGGTGTTGCTTTGCGTGCTAAAGGAAAAGGTATTCCTGTTATTGGCCTTGCTGGAAAAGTTCCGTTAGAAAGTAATTCCAACATTCAAAAATATTTTGATGTTCTGATAGCAATAGGTCATCAGCCGGAGTCTTTGTCATCTTCATTGGGAGCCACAAAACAAAATCTCATAAGAACAGCCAGGGAGTTAGGTAATTTATTAGCAATGCAACAGTAAAATTCTAATAGGTTTCAAATTTTATAGGTTGTAATTCTATAAAACATTTTGCGATTGGTCTGGTCGCTGGACTATTGAAAAATGATTGTGCTAACTGCATTCCACAAGTGTTATCCCAGTTTTGTGTTGGGGTATGGCTCATGCCTTTAAAAATAAAATGGAATGATTTTGGAAAAGATTTTTGTAATTGCTCACCCCAAAAGGAAGGGGTATCAGGATCAAACTCACCATTAATTATGAGTACAGGCACATTGGTGTTAAATGGTTTATTTTCTATAGGATTCACTTTTTCTACTTTCCAGATTTTACAAATTTCAATTGGTACAGCATTCGATACCATGCCATAAAACTGGGAAGGAATATTTTTTGCCTGAACACCTGTATTTAAATTTTCAAAAGGATATTCTTCCGAACACCATACCGATAGCCGCATACCCATGGCACGACTGTCATCGGAAAATAAATCATAAATAAAAGGGTGTAAAACGGTGTAATCGCCTTTGCAAATTTTATCTAATAGTTTGGGCAAACCTTTGAGTCGCGACATGTTGCCTATATTAATAAATGCTGCAACCTGGTAACCTTTTAATGAAACATAAATAAGACTGCTATCAATGGGACTTTTAATGGGTACTAGGATCGGCTTTTTATTTGCTTCTGATAAAAACTGAAAGAACCGGGTCTTTAAGTTTGGATAAATTGCATTACAGGAAGGGTTCCGGGCGCATGAGGAGAATAATAAATCAAATTTCTCGCTGAAATCTTTCATACTGGTTTCATCATAATTAGCCCACAAAGGAAGGGGAGAATCCAAAACGGCACTTCGTATGGATAGCGGGTAATCTCGCAATAATACCTGTGCTATTTTAGTGCTGTAGGATACTGATAGAATATTGATTTGCTTGATACCTAAAACTTTTCTTAGATCTTCAATATCATCTGCACTTGCTTTTGTGTTGTAGGCGGAAAGATTATTTCCTGCCGCAAGTAATCGAACCTGGCATAGCTTTGCAGCTTCTACCTGTAATTTTTCTCTTTCAGTTTCACTTAAATCGATCCAGCCATTATTCTTTTTGATGCTGTCCAACTCCTTACAAATAAGATTTGGTTGAGCATAAAGAGTTCCCCTTTGTTCAAATACAATTAAGTCCCTATCGGCCAGGTAACTGAAGTACTGTCCATATTTGGCCGTATTCACGGAACTGCTGCCAGGCCCGCCGGAGGTAAATAAAATCGGGTCCACCTTCGGAGTGCTACTCCTGCTTTTTAAAATGAAAACAGGGAGCCTTAGGGTTTTACCGTTTTTTACGGCCCGGTCTTCCAATACTATTAAATAGCCGAACTTGATGTGCTGGCCTGCAGGTAAATCAATAATGGAAGATTCAGACAATTCGAACCTTGGAACTACCTGACTAAAAGAAACCGTTGCAAATAACAGGGAGGTGATTACTAGTAGCAATATTTTATTTCTCATGTACATAAGCCTATTTAATATTGGATGGCGCTATAAAATTTCATGCAACTTTTGAATATGAGCAACTCCCATTTTGTCTACGGAGTTCTGATTCTGGTCGATCCGTCATTTTTAATTCTGAATAGCGATCATCAATTAAATAATAACGAAGTTGTTGCAGTTTATTTTTTTAACAGTACAGTTGTAATAACCTCCTTTGCCGTTTCAATAAACAAAGTATAGACTCCATCTGGCAAATCGCTGATATTTATGCCATCACTGATATTCCTTATTACTTTTACTTCAATTCCAACACTATTGATAAATTTTACACTTTTTATTTCCGAAAGTTCTAATCCGGAAATCTTAAATGTACCACGGCTGGGGTTAGGAAATATATCAACTTTTCTACTAATCGTTTTAATGGATATGATGTTTGAATACTCGTCTTTAGTATCCAGGTCAATCTGTTTTAACCGATAATAAATTTGTCCAGGATAGGGCATATGATCAGTAAAGAAGTAATTTAATTTCACATTACTATTGCCAGCACCTTTTACGAAACCAATGGTTTCGAATTGAATCAAATCCCTGCTTCGCTGAATGTCGAAGCCCTTATTGTTTTGTTCGCTTGCAGTTATCCAGGATAAATTTACCTGGTTATGCCGATTGAAGCTGCCCATAAATGAGGTAAGTTTTATAGCTAATGAGGTTGCATTAAATTCATAGGCACCCATGTCTACAATCCCTGCGATTATTCGGTTATTAAATATGATGTCTAACCCGGAAATCCCTGTATTGTCGCCGGAATTATAGCAGGGAGATGAAGTGCCTGCCAATTTTAAGCCATCATCCACAGTTAGCCAATTGCCATCGGTACCTGCTCCTGATGCAATATTTGAAAAGGATGGATTAGAATTTATATTCCCAGTTCCTGCTCCTGAAATAATATGTGGGGAGATTTGACCTGTTAGATCAATATTTGAATACGTAGCGGTAAACGATGCACCACCCAAAATATAAAACTGGGGGCTGGAGTTTGAAGCTGTGTTGCCCCAAAAAATACAATTTCGAAAATTAGGATTGCTATTGCCTGAACTTCCGGCCCCGGAATTTGATCTGTCAGATACAACCGCACCACCATCCGGAGCGGTATTATTTACAAAAATGGTATTTATAACTGTAGGATTGGCATTGCCGTTATTACCTCCCCAGCAATACATTCCGCCCGCACGCAGCACAGCTGTGTTATTGTAAATGACACAATTCGTAATGATAGGACTGGCATTCCCGTTTTGCAGGCCAAAGTTATCCATAGCTCCTCCACTGGTAATGGCATTATTGCCAGTAATTACACAATTAGATATTAGTGGAATTGCAGTGCCGCCATTGTACCCGTTATTAAAAATGCCAGCGCCAAATACCGCCTGGTTGCTGGTGATCAAACAGTTTCGTATAGTGGGGTTACAAATATTACCCGCACCACTTCCATTATTGTATATCCCACCACCCAGTCCTGTTGTATTGGTTGCGGTTCTATCATCATTAGCATCCCGTATAATAAAACCGTCTATAATCGCGGTATTATCAAGTCCGGAATTACTGATTGTATGATAGCAGTTATCCGCAATACCAGCAACTCCTATTTCCCCACTCAATATGCTTGTAAGTCCGTTTGTAAATATTCGTTGAGAGAGCAATGTTTCGCCACCTGCAAAACTTCCATAAATAGCCACACCATTTTTCATGATGAATGATGATGTTCTGCTTGTTCCTGTAGTAGGTTTATATACACCCGCGGCAACCCAAACTTCATCGCCAGCAATGGCTGTAGAAATAGCCAGCGGAAGTGAGTTACCGGCAAAAGCATCTCCCCAGCTTGTCCCGTTCAGCGCGCCGCTGCCCAAAGGCGTTACATAGTGTGTGGTAGCATAAGAACTGCATGAAAAAACAATTATAAGGAGGGATAAGAAATGGTGTTTCATTAAGGGGTATTTTTTCTCCCAATTAACGCCGTTACCAGCTAAATTATGCAGTTGAGGTTTATTTAATCCAGAGGCTTCGGAAATCGTCAAGAGAGATAAATAAAAGTTGTCAGTATTAACAGACCAGTCAAAAAAGGCCCCTGAGAAAAGAGTTAAAGTCCCAAAACAGGAATGAATGTAACTGAATACGAGATTGGAATATTCAATTTATTGTTTATAAAAGGTATTTATTTTTTTATATCCTAAATTAGTCAGCGTTAATCTTTACGTCCATTCAGGTTGAGAAGTGATTTAGGGAAATATATTTTTTCAAGCATTCACTCTTTCAGGTTGAGAATCACTTTGGCATTCCTCTGTTCGTTGGACGAGATAAAAACTTCATAGCGCTTGCCTCCGGCAGTTATAACCATTAAAGAGGTATTCGGTGGAATAGAGCCGAGGTTTTCTGCCACCATAATCAACTCATGGTGGGGATGCGATGGATCAACAGGAATGCGAATTGTTATGGGTTTCTGAGAAAGCCTTGCATGCGCCATCACCAGCACATTGTTATGATAGATACTAATCGTGTCCCCATCTATTTCACCATTATCATATAAGTTTATCGTGATTTCTCCGGCTTCTGCGTCAATTTGTTTCACTACGGTATTTTCCCGGGATCTTAGTACCGGTGGTGGAGGGGGAAAAAGTTGTGCCTTTGGTTTTACAACGGGAGTAGAATAAGCCAGCGAATCTTTTTGCGGCTTTACGATTTGCACGTTTCGAGACTGTTTTTTTTCAGGTTCCGGGATGGATTTTTTAGGTTGTGGTTTTAATACAACCGGTTGCTTTTTCGTAACGTTGGGTGCTTTAGTTGTGCTCGTCACGAGGGGTGTCGGCTGTACGCATTCGCGAAAGGTAATATCGTCTAAGGCAAAGTCGTTTCCGCAACCTCCGGGATTATTATTCAACATTATCAGGGTCAATGATGTCTCAGAAGGAGGTGTTGTAAAAATGGCCCTATGCTGTGTCCAATGCGGTACTTCATGCCTTACTATCTCCCCTGTTCGAAACTGCGCTATGGTTTGTCCTGTTTCAGTTTGCAGTCTTATAGTAATATTTGGTAATAGTACAAAGGGGCAGGTAGAAGTGAGATTACATACATTCATTAGCCAAACACCAAATTCATAGGTGGTGCCGCCTTTTAAACCGGTTACCTGTGTTTTCAAAAATATGCCTGTATAATACGATGAATTCACAAGCAGCATATTGCCATCTACATCGCCTGGGGTATGGTCGTCGGTTAGGGTGAACCAGTGCCGATTGAAACAGTCGTTGGTATAAGGGGTATAACTATAATAACCATCGTTAGGGCAGTAACCCCGTATTCGTTCGTAGTTCAAAGGGACGTCGGTATTCACATCCCGTATAATACCGGAGCCAAAATGAAACGTGATAAGTGGTTGATTAAACACGCATGCAGCAGTCTGCGGTTTCGACTGAAGGGCAAATGAGATCATCAAAAGAAAAAAAATATACTCTTTCAAAATTCTACTGCTTTGTTATCGAAGCTACTGCAAATCGTGATTGATTCCGTATAAAGAAAAGATGGATGGTAAATATCGAAAAACGAATGAACCTTTACATGTACAGCACCATAGGAATCATACGATGGAAGACTATACAATGATCCAGTAATCCAACTTTGCTGGATTTGCGTAGATTTATATTGTGGCCCCAATTACAATCAATTTTCAGTAGCATTTAGTGATCAACACCTCCGCATATTATATTCTACTTCTTTACACAGTTGCACTGTGCAAGCCCATCTTGCCTTTGATACAGGATGAACTGGCGCACATATTCTGGAATGCTGAACACGTTGCTACCGTTCACTATCATCATGGCCACCACCATGTAGAAGAATCAATTGCCGAAGCTGTACACGAAGAAGAAAATGATAAATATCCTGGAAACTCCAGAACGTCCGAACCTGTATCTATTCATATATTGAACCAGTATTTTTATAGTTTTCCACAGTTATTTATAGAGAAAGAGAAATATACTACAAGCAGGTGCACTGTTTCTGCTTTCTATTCAGATAAACATTATCCCCCACCCAAACCTTGCTAATTCCCGGTTAGTTTTTTTATCGAAATGCGTGCAATAGAAGTATCGTTTCACTTCAACATTATTGTGCCCTGCGCAAGAGTTAATGCTATACGCCATTTTGTATTCTTTAAATGATTAGCAATGTATCTTTTTACACAAAGGTTCAAAGTTTTTTTGTTCCTGTTCTTCCTGTTGGTAGGCAATTCAGGCTATGCCCAAAATTCATTAAAAGGAATTTATATTGTGAATACTACCTCAAAAATACCTGTACCCGATGCCCTTGTACAAAGCGAAGATTTAACTTTCAATTCTTCAACAGATGAAAATGGGTTTATGAGTCTAAAAACCCTCCCTCCATTAATTAATAAACTGAAGATTTCCCGGATAGGTTTTGAATCAAAATCAATAGACATTACTAAACTCACCATTACCGATAATTCAGCGATCATATACATTGAGAACAAAGTTTCCAGCCTGGAAGAAGTAAAGGTTATGGCAACAGGAAACAATGGTGTTTTTAAAACCATTAGTGACATTGACATTCATTTACGTCCTATCAGTAATTCACAAGAAATTTTAAGTATGGTTCCTGGTTTATTGATTGGTCAACATGCCGGAGGAGGTAAGGCAGAACAAATATTTCTTAGAGGATTTGATATTGACCATGGTACGGATATCAATATAACCGTCGACGGAATGCCTGTTAATATGGTAAGTCACGCACACGGTCAGGGCTACGCTGATTTACACTGGGTTATCCCCGAATTGATTGAGAAAGTAAACTTTAATAAAGGGCCATACTTTGCTGATAAAGGAAATTTTACAACTGCAGCTTTTGTAGAGTTTAATACAAAGGATTACCTGGAGAATAGTTTTGTAAAAATGGAAGGTGGGCAATTCAATACCTATCGTGCCGTCACAGGTATGAACCTGATAAAAACTAAAGGTGATAAAAGAAACCAAAGCTTATATTTTGCAGGCGAAGGCTCATTCACCAATGGATTTTTTGAAAGTCCACAGGATTTTAGCCGCTTCAATGGCACAGTAAAATATCATGGCAGGATTAGCAGTAATAGTACTTTAACCACAACTGTAACTGGATTTACAAGTAAGTGGAATGCTTCAGGCCAAATACCAAAAAGAGCCGTGGAGAGTGGTATGGTCGGTTTTTATGGAGCTATCGATAATACCGAAGGTGGCAAAACATCAAGATACAATGCTACTGTAGAATTATTGAACAATCTCGATAATGGAGGTATCATTCGTAATCAAATATTTTTCAGTAAGTATAAATTTGAACTCTACTCCAATTTTACATTTTTCAGAGATGACCTTGTAAACGGGGATCAGATAAGGCAAAAGGAGGACAGGAATATCATTGGTTATAATGGCTCCTATGCTAAAGAATATTTCTTAGGTAATATTAAGACGGAAACAAAGAGCGGGATTGCGGTAAGATATGATGATGTGAATGATATTGAATTAACCCGTACAAAGAATAGAACTTCAAATACGGCAGACTTAATGCTAGGAGATGTTAATGAATTGAATGTTGGTGCTTATTGGTCGCAGCGGGTTTCTATCTCCAAAAATCTTGATATTACAGGAGCCGTACGGGCAGATTATTTTACTAATAAGTATAATAATAAATTAGCCTCTATGGAATTGAAATCAACTTCAACCATCGTTAGCCCCAAACTGAATTTTAATTACAGGGTAAATAATAAGGTGCAATTATATCTTTATAACGGAAGGGGCTTTCATAGCAACGATACAAGGGTAGCTGTCCAACAGAGTGGAAGAAAAGTTCTACCACCGGCTTATGGCACAGACATAGGTGGTATTTTTAAAGTAGGTAATAAATTATTGCTTCAATCAGCATTGTGGTATTTATGGCTTGCCCAGGAGTTTATTTATGTAGGTGATGAAGGTGTGGTGGAACCTTCAGACCAAACAAGGAGATATGGCTTTGACTTGTCTGCAAGATATGAATTGACTAAAGACCTTTACGCTGATGTTGATGTTAGCCTTGCAAATTCTAGAGCATTGAATGTTCCCAAAACGTATAGCTTTATTCCGTTGTCGCCTTGTTTTTCAAGTATAGGTGGCATTATTTATAGAAAAAAATATGGATGGAACGGCAGTTTACGTTATCGTTTTATGAGTGACAGACCAGCGAATGAAGACTATGGCACTATCGCAAAAGGGTACTTTGTGACTGATGCAGCAATCAACTATAAAAAGAATAGATGGGAAGCAGGTATATCTATTCAAAACTTGTTTGATGTGAAGTGGAAGGAAACCCAATTTTATACAGAAAGCAGGTTGAGGAACGAACCAGCACCTGTTTCGGAAATTCATTTTACACCCGGAACCCCATTTTTTGCAAGAGTAATTCTTACTTTATTTTTCTGATTCATTTGAACCTGCGAATAATTAAACCCCTGACAATATTTTAATAAAATCTTCCCGGTAAAGTTGAAAACAATCTTGCCAAAGAATAGAATATTCGGTAGCTAACTTCAATCTAACAATTGCACTTTTAAAAAGTTTGGGTTAAATATTGGATTATTGAAAAACTTGTGTTTACTTTGTATTTCAAAGTACTTCGTATCTAGATAACCTAAATTATTTTAAGCTCTTAAAGGCAACTCATTTTTTTAATACAGATACTTTGTTTTCATTGTACTTAACTGAAACATCTAAAATCTATTTATAATTCTTAAACTAAATCATCATGACTGAAACAAATAATTCACTATCGCTGCCACGTCAGATTTCATTAGGTAAACGAATGATAGTGGGCGCAGGGATTGGTTTATTACTGATCTCAATGTTTTTGCTTTCAGCCGGAGAACCTAATCCATCGTGGGAAAAGCTATGGATGATAAGACCATTGATCATTGTTCCCTTAGCCGGATCCATGGGGGGTTTATGTAATTACTTTATACTTAAATATCACAACCACGTCGGTGTAAACAAGACAATTGCTATGATATTAAGTGTAATTGTATTTGTCATTGGATTATGGCTTGGAACTGTTTTGGGATTAGACGGCACGATGTGGAATTGAACCGCCCTGGCTGTAAGAATTAAATATTTTGACTCAAAAGTTTAAAAGTATAAACTCATGAAAGACGAAATACTCGCCCATCTAAATGACCCCAGGCAACTCGAAAAGATGTACCGAACCAACAGGGTGCCTTTTAAGCGAGAGTTCAGCACACTATATCCGGAGCTTAAAGGCAATACACTCGCTGATTTCTGGAATGAAAGACTAAACTACGAAAGTGATGACGTCGATTGGGGAACGACTAAGGACATAGCTGTTGTCATCATTGCCTCCATGCTCGCGGGGATTATTGCAAAACTCCCTGGGTTTTTTAATCTGGACGAAGAGTTTTTCTATCAGAGAAACATTTGTTTCATAGTCTTCCCAATATTGAGTTTGTACTTCGCATGGAAAAACAAATTAAAAACTAAACCAATTGTTTTTATAAGTGTAGTAATACTGGTTTCTTTGTTTTTTATAAACTTCCTTCCCAATCAAAAGAATAGTGACAGCTTACTTTTATCGTGTATTCATTTACCGCTATTTCTTTGGTGTCTCTTAGGTTATGCTTTTGTTGGTGGCAGCTTACATAATTATGAAAAGCGACTTGGTTTTCTACGATACAATGGGGACCTGGCTGTAATGACAACTGTTATATTAATTGCAGGAATTATTTTAACAGGCGTTACAATCGGTCTTTTTTCACTGATTGATTTGAACATTCAGAAATTCTATTTTGAAAATGTAGTGATTTTTGCTGTTGCCGCCTCACCAATAGTAGGCACTTATCTAACAGAAACGAATCCTCAGATAGTAAATAAAGTGTCCCCTGTAATAGCAAAAATATTTAGTCCCCTTGTTTTAATAACACTCATAGTTTACCTGGTAGCGATTGTTATTTCAGGGAAGGATCTTTACAATGACAGGGATTTTCTTTTGACTTTCAACGGCCTGTTGATTGGAGTTATGGCGATTATACTATTTTCCGTTGCCGGTACATCAAGGCCGACAAAGAACTATGTAGAAATTTGTATTCTTTTGCTGCTATCCATTCTCACAGTGATGGTAAATGGAATTGCTTTATCAGCAATTTTATTTAGAATTTCAGAGTGGGGCATTACCCCTAACAGGATTGCGGTGCTTGGAGGAAATATATTAATGCTGACAAATTTAATTTTAGTAACAATAAAACTTCTTAAAGCGGTAAGAAAGAAGAATGATATAACAGAGGTGGGAGCGGCAATTGCATTATTTCTTCCTGTTTACGCAATATGGGCCTTCCTTGTTACTTTTTTCCTTCCACTGATGTTCAATTTTAAATGATTAAATATTTTCCGCTAAACTTATTTCAGGAAGAACATTTACATATACCTGAGGGAGACTCACCTATGAAGGTATACTCCACTGGGACCTGTAAAAAGGGCTCCATGAAATCATTTATTACATACTAAAAGGGTGCCATTTGCAGTTTTATTGGCAATCCGAGTACCATGAAAATCTATACCGCATTTCTTGAAATGCTGATACTGTTTTTTTTAATCCTGGCTATAACCTTTAACCTAACCGACAATTACATAACAGATTCGGTGATCGGCAGAAGAGGTATCCATATCACGATCATTTCCTGGCAAACCTTTTTTGTGATAGCCAGTTTCTGCTTGTTCCTGAGATATATTGCCCGAAATGTTAGATAAATCGAAGTCCCATTTCTGGAACTGATGATCCTACCTCAACTCTCGGGCAATTGTATATACACGCAAATTACTGTGGGGCATTGCATGAAGTATCCTATTTTATTATTTTATATTATGCAATGGTTCCATTATAACATCCATCTCAACTACCTCGATAGAACGGCGGAATTATGATTTCCTGCTAAACAAATTTAAAATACTCCTTGGCATTATAATAGCAGATTGCTTCTACAGTTTTCCCTAACAGGTCCATATCATTAGGAAGCTCGCCATTTTCTGCATTAGTTCCTATTAAATTACAAAGTACTCGCCGGAAATATTCGTGTCGGGGAAAGGAAAGGAAATTCCTGGAATCGGTGGTCATGCCGACAAATCGGCCCAGCAATCCCATATTGGATAAGGTATTCAATTGATTTTCCATACCCTTTTTCTGATCAAGGAACCACCAGGCCGATCCATATTGCATTTTACCTGGCGTAATCCCATCATTAAAGTTTCCTATCATGGTTGCTAAAACTTCATTATCTCGGGGATTGACATTATAAACTATTGTCCTGGTAAGTTTTTCTTTTTGATCCAACCGATCAAAAAATTTGGACATAGGTCTTGCAATCTCCTGATCACCCATTGAATCAAAACCCTTATCGGCACCCACAAGCTTGAACATTTTAGAATTATTATTTCGAATAGGACCTACATGAAATTGTTGGGTCCAGCCATATTGATGATTCATTTCTGCTAATTGAATAAGCATAGCAGATTTGTATTTCTTCAACTCTAATTCTGAAAGATAATTCCCTGATCTTATTTTAGTGAAAATTTTATCGATTTCCGTTTCCGTGTATTCCTCTGCATAGAATGTTTCGAGGCCATGGTCAGAAAGCCTGCAACCCATAGAATGAAAGAACTCCTGTCTTTTCTTCAGTGCGGCCACAAGGTTAGAATATGTTGAAATAGTAATCCCTGACGCGGTAGCCAATTGATTGAGATAGGCATTGAAATTTTCCGGATTTTCAACAGCCATCGTTTTATCTGGTCTCCAGGCTGGTAAAACTTTAAAGGAGATTCCCTTCGACTGTTTATGAAAGTCAAGATTATCAATAGGGTCGTCCGTTGTGCAAATCACTTCCACATTCATTCTCTTTAGTAAACCTTGTGTCCGGTATTCTTCTGTTTGAAGCAATGAAGTTGCCTGATCATAAATTTCTTTTGCCGTTGAAGGGTTTAAAATTGTAGTGATCCCAAAGTATTTTTTCAATTCAAGATGGGTCCAATGATACAGTGGATTCATTAGGGTTAATGGAACGGTTTCTGACCATTTCATAAACTTTTCAAAATCAGAAGCATTCCCGGTGATATATTTTTCATTAACTCCATTGGCCCGCATAGCCCGCATTTTATAATGATCACCCTCCAGCCAAATTTCTGTTAGGTTCTTAAACCTTTTATTAGTTGCAATAGCCTCGGGCGAAAGATGACAATGATAATCTATGATCGGGAGGGCTTTTGCATATTTATGATAAAGCAGTTTCGCTGTTTTATTCTGGAGCAAAAAGTCTTCGGTAATAAATTCCTCCTGAATTTTCTCTACTTTTTTTAATGTATCATGTATGGATTCTCCACCCTGGCTAAATAACCCTTTGGGGATAAGGCTAATGCCTCCTGTCAAAGCTGAAATGGTTAAAATAATTTTTCTTCTTGACAGCTTGTTATTAAATTTTTCTTCCATTGAATGAATCATATTAGTAACTGTTATTAAGGGCAATCATGTAAGATGAACACAAACATTATCCCAGGTATTAATAAATATGGCAATGTACAATTAAGAAATTTCAAAACTTAAAAACATATTACCGTGAATTGAAGGAGTTCCATTTTATGGCAGCACATTCAGGAGATGACAACGTGAGACCAACAAAATATACTTAACAGGGATATAAAGGGTGTTTGGGCATTTAAAAGAAAGCCCGTAATGAATGATTACGAGCTGAGGTGCCCAGAAGAGGAATCGAAGACTAAATCTATCTATGTAATATTCAGTGTATTACAAGCCAACGTTTTATCTAAAATAACAACTGAGTTACAGTAACAATGATATATTGCCTTTAATGTGTATATTTCGTTAATCATAATAGGGTAATATTCCAAAATCATCATTTTAAATATTTTTGTACAACCATTATTAAATATTTATGACAGGCATTGAAGAAAAAGTTATTCGTTTTGAACAAGAAAATGAGAAAGCTCAAAAATTTGTTCTAGGCGGTGATGAACATTTGGACATCATCCTTCAGGTTAGAAATGTAGTTGATGGGTTATCCGAACGTTTTTCAGCATTACTTACTAATATTACCCCTGATGTAAATAACTTGTCAACTCAACAAGTGACTGCCCTCATTCCGAGCCTTTTGAATTTATATTCGACTTCAATTAGAATGGTTGCCATACTAAAGAAGCTTCCTTGGATTCTAGATGTTCGAACTTCAGCCCAAAAGTATTATGTTGAAGTTGAGAACTTGCGCGAATTTATTTATGATTTGGAAAACTTTCGTACTTCAGATGATGATGAATTGACAAAAATTATAGGTCATATAAATGACTTATAATTGGATATACTTTCAACTTCTACCTTTCGCGAGGCAAAAGACCTCTTAATAAAAAGACCAGAAAATGGATATGGTTCTTGTTGCAAGGATATTTGTGATGCGTTGACTGATCTGACGTTCGATGATATTTATAACTTGCATTTTTTAATTAGGGAAACAGGGGACATCCGTATTATCAAAGTACGCCTGAAGAACTCATTTCAAAAAATAGGTAGTTCATCTGGCTACAGATTAATAATTCTTGGCAATAAAAAGTATAATCATATTGCGCTCCTCAAGATATATCCCAAAAGAGGGAAGTATGGTCAATCAGATTTAAGGGATTTTGAATATAAAGAGCTTTTAAAAACTTACAGTAAAGAATTGGTTGAGAAACGACTAGTATTGCATAATTTAAACAACGATTTAACACCGATAGTATAGTTGGTGGCAAGCTTTCATTACGGTTACATTTTAAGGCATCCACAAAGACGTCATATATTCCACGTTTCTCAATGTTTCGAAAATGCGAATATTGTTGTTTCATATGCCGCTAAATATTGATCCTCATTTCTAATGTGCACTTTTATAAATCCGATTTTAGATAAAATTTCAAATAGTTTTTCTGAATTAAGACCAATTTATTTAATCTGAAATAGGTATCCCTCCGGGCAAGTACCCCCTTAATGTAATTGAATAAAAACTTATAGTATTGGTTTCCAATTCAGGGGTAAGAGTTCTGTTATTTTATTGATTGGATGATTGCTGATGCGTTGCAAAACGTCTTTGAGCCATACAGAAGGATGAATGCCGTGTAATTTACAGGTGCCCATCAGCGAGTATAACATGGCGCTTCTTTGTGCTGCTTCATGGCTTCCGGCAAACAAATAATTTTTTCTGCCTATCGCTACCGGTCTTATAGAGTTTTCTACCGGATTGTTATCTATGTTCAATTTGCTATCCGTGGTATACATCATCAACTCCTTCCATCTCTCAATGCTATAACCCAGCGCTTTTCCAATTGGGCTTCTGGGCAGGGT
>Ga0136634_10000017_pt1 | contig 81446 bp, 69 predicted proteins | sample AntDrymUQ8332106_2_FD_104654 | JGI IMG/M metagenome (GOLD analysis project Ga0136634, IMG submission 104654) | Polar desert sand microbial communities from Dry Valleys, Antarctica - metaG UQ833 (21.06) | ecosystem: Environmental > Terrestrial > Soil > Desert | place: Antarctica: Dry Valley... | reverse complement strand
CTCCAACATAGCAGGGTTGATCCGGTTGAGCTATCCGCCAAAGCTGGTGGATAGCACGTTCTTCGAGCTGGAACGCATGTTGCGTCGAGAAGGCCTGATTCAACGAAGCGAAGGTGATCCATGTGCCTGAACCGCGAGATCATCTTTCCAGCGGTGCACGGAACGACTTTACGCTCGACGTGGTCGGCGTCGGAGCACTGAACTTAGACTACATCGCCAATGCCCCAGCGATATCAGGACAGACGCGATCGCACTCGCTAACGACCCACATTTCCAAAGCGATTAATTACATGGACCCGCCGTTGGAGTGGGGAACAGAGATTTCGGTCGACAGTGACACGATCCACGCCGCCATCGAGGCAGTCAGCTCCGCTCGGCCGGATACCTCACTCGGAGGTTCGGCATTCAACGCGATCTATGCTATAGCCAAGGCTCAGGCCGGGCTACGGCTCGGTTACGTCGGAGTCGCCGGACGGGTACCCGTCATCGGTGTGTCGAGCATCCAACAGTTCGAAGCGCTCGGCATCGACCACCGTTTCGTGCTGCGGGACGACGAACACCTGTGTGGAATTTGCTTCTCCTTCTCCGAAGACGGCGAGCGCACCATGCTTACCCACACAGGCGCCAACGAGTACATGGCCGACTACATTGACCGCGATTTTACAAAAATCGTGACCTATCTGTCCGGCGCCCGCGTGATCCATGTGACCTCTTTCCTCGACAGCAGAACTGCTGGGCGCATACTCAAGGTGCTGCAAGCGGTCAAGGCGGCCAACCGTGGCACGCTGATCTGTTTTGATCCGGGGCACGTATGGAGCGTGCATCCTGCGCAGGAGATCCAAGAGATCGTCAGCATCAGCGATTACTTGCTGCTCAACTACCGTGAGTTCCGCGAACTCGGCGAATGTGGGTCAGACGCCTCGAACGACGATGTGGCCGCCAGGCTGCTGGGTCGGTTCGACAGCGAGCGAAGCGTCATCATCGTCAAACGCCCTACCGGAATATGGTCCTATTGGCGCGAAGGCGAAAAGATCGTCAGCGACTTCTACCCCCAGGTTCCCCTACCTCTCGAAGAGGTCGAAGACGCCACCGGAGCCGGTGACGTCTTCGCTGCCGGCCTCCTCATCGTCTTGACCAACGACAAGCTGCAAGTCGAGTTGGGCTCACTGCTCGGCATGCGGTTGGCCAGACACAAGCTGCGATACGTCGGCAGCGCCGGCCATGCGCAGTTCGCCGAGGTCACGCAGGATTTCATCAGTTCACTCGACGTCGAGCGACGCACCAGCCTACAACCAAAAGGCGTGTTCATTGCTCACGGCGCAAACCCCGAGTGGCTGGCCGTCCAGCGTTTTATTGAAGAACGATTCAACCTGCCAGTGTACTCTTTTGAGAGCAGCTCATGGGGTGGGCGCGAAGTAACCGAGGCGCTCGCCAACTACCTGGAAAGATGCAGCCTCGCGATCTGCGTGCTCACAGTAGAGGATTTTACCGGAGACGGCCGAAAGCTTGCTCGCCAGAACGTAGTTCACGAAGTCGGCTTGTTTCAAGGCAGACACGGATTCGACCGCGTGGTGGTGTTGGCCGAAGAAGGATGCAACTTCGTACCACAAGCGGCCAACCCCTACACAATATCATTTCCCCACAACGGAATTGACCAGACTTTTTATCGACTCGCCGAGATGATCCGGTCTCGCGGCTTCAGAGCAGCGGAGGGAAACGCCTGACGACATGGCAGGCAGTCAGGTTGCATCGCGGATGCGGTTGAGCTCGGTGCAGACGCGGGTGAGCCGGTCGAGCCACCACCGTCGCACCCGCTCGGGATCGGTCAACGCGTAGGCGTCGAGCGGGCAGAGTCGGGTGCGGGCGGGGGTGCGCGAGGCCAGGAGGTAGCCCTCGACCGATCGCAGTGACTCGCCAGCGGTGACGACGTCGCCGTCGAGCAGCGACAGCGTGTCGAGCCCGCAGGCGAAGCCCAGCACGGGCAGCGCCCCCGCGAACGCGAGTTGCCCGGCCAGCCCGACACTGGTCTCTCCAGCGCGGAGGCCCCACCACCACGGCAACCCGACCGCGGCGGCCACCTGCAACGAGCGCCGCACCTCGCCCAGCGGCGTGCGCTTGATCACCGACACATCAGCCGCGCCTCCGACAGTCACACACGCAGCTGGTCGTCCGCGCGACAGATGGCGTCGTCAGCGGCGATGCGCACTTGGAGCAGGAGGCTGACTTGGCCGCCTACCGGCTGGCGCTGGGAACTATCCTTCAGACAGCCCTTGCACCCGCTGCAACGGCCGAGCTGATCGCCCAGATCGCCGCCGAGCTCGGCTGACCGGCGGGCCGGGCCGCACGAGCACTGGAGAGGAGCGCGGGATGCCTGCGCCGGACCCGAACACCACCCACTGGCGGAAGAGCAGCAGCAGCACCGACAAGGCGAACTGCGTCGAGGTCGCCTTCCTCGACGGAACAGTCGCGGTACGCGACTCCAAGCACCCCACCGACACCGCTCTGACCGTCACCCCCCAGGCCTGGACCGCCTTCACCACCGCCATCCGCAACGGCGAGTTCGACTGACAGCTACGGGACTGTGGTGGGTGCGGATCACGCTGCGCCGCTGACGGGCGTCCCACCGACGTCACACCCGACGCCTGGCTGGTCGTTCCTGCGCCAGTCTGACCTCAGAACCCATGTCTTCTGGTAGTCGATACATCTCACAACCCCCCCGTTTTGGTAGGGTTGCCGTGTGCGGGACGACGAGATCCGGGCCAGGTTACTGCAGGTGAACCCGTGGTGGCGGGCCAGCGCCGAACCCACGGCGTGGGCTGCCGACGATCCCACGCTGCGCGCCCGGCGAGCCTACGATCTCGGGTACCGAAGCTCGGTGCTCTCCGACATCTCGACCGGCCCCGTGGACGACAAGCTGGTCGTGCTGCGAGGGCCCCGGCGGGTCGGCAAGTCGGTGCTGCTCAAGGACACGATCGTCGACCTGTGTGCGCGCGGCGATGTCGATGTCCGGCAGCTGATCTACCTGCCTGCCGACGGGATGCGTGGGCGGGACCTGCATCGTGTCACGGTTCTCGGACGTGAGCTGACCCGTTCGGTGGGGTCGCGACCGAGGGTCTGGCTGCTGGACGAGGTGACCAGTGTCGCCGGCTGGACCGCCACGATCAAGTTTCTGCGGGACAACACCGAACTGGCCACCGACACGGTCGTGTGCACCGGCTCCTCGTGGGGCGCGGACTCCGCCGTAGAGCGTGACCTGCTCGCCGGACGGGCCGGCACCAGCTCCACCCGCCGGACCCGCCTGCTCCTGCCGATGCGGCTACGCGACGTGCTTGCCGCGACGGATCGGCGGGTCCCGCTGCCTGCCCCGGCAGGCGCGTGGGACCTGCAGGGTGCGTACTCGCGTCAGGAAGTGGTCGCCGGCGAGTTCCACATCGACGAGCTGGACCTCGCCTGGCAGTCCTTCCTGTGCTCCGGGGGGTTTCCGCGGGCGGTGGCCGAGTTCCACCGGTCCGGCGAGGTCAGCGACGCGTTCATCACCGACCTCGCGTCGTGGCTGCACCGTGACGTCGATCCCGACGCGGCCGATGACTCGGTTCCCCGGCTGCTGGCCGGGCTGGCCGCCCGCTCCACCTCCCCGCTGAACCGCTCCGCGTGCGCCCAGGCTCTCGGGTACGCCACTCGCCAGTCGTTCGACACCCGGTTGACCCGCCTCACCACGACCTTCGCCGGTCTCTGGTCGCACCAGGTCGACGACGCAGGGCAGCGGGTGCCGGGCGCGCAGTCGAAGCTCTACCTCGCTGACCCGCTGCTGGCCTGGGTCGGACCCCGGCTGCGCAGCGGCCTCGCCGACCCGGACTTCACCCGGCTCAGCGAGAACGCACTCGGGATGGCGCTCGCGCAGGCCGTCGAGGACCATCAGCCCGGGCGGTGGATCACCCAGGACGGCATCGGCTACCTCCGCAGCGCGAGCGGTAACGAGATCGACTTCGCGCCGATGCCGCTGCCCACCAGCGCCGGAGAGGCGTGGACGACACCGTTGGAGTCGAAATGGGTCTCTCGACACTGGCGGGCCGAGTCCCGGGGAATCGAGCGGCGGCTCGGACACGGGATCGTGGCCACGAAGTCGATCCTCGACGTCAGCTCCCGCGTGTGGGCCGTTCCGGCACCACTGGTCGCCTTGCTGCTCGGTTGACTCCCGACGGCCTGAACAGAGCACGGGGGCTACTCGCCGTGGTAGAGCCGGTCCAGGCCGACGAGCTCGACCTCGCCACGGCCCGCGGCGTCGAGGAGGTCGGCGTGAAAGCCCGTCCCACTCGCACAGAACAGCACCGCCTCGGACGCGTCGACGTTCTTGCGCCGGCTGACGATGTCTCGGATCCGGCGCAGTCGCTCCAGGTGGCCGATGCCCATCCGCTCTCCCCACTTCACCTCGCCGAGGCCGAGAACCGCTCGCCGCTCGTGTCGCGGCTCGCCGAGCGCGACGATGTCGATCTCGTGGCTGGTCCGGCCGTCCGGGTCCGTCAGGGTGGTCCGGCCGACGCTGCCGACCACCCCGCGCACGGTGTCAGCAGCGGCGAAGTCCTGCAGCCAGCTGCGGCACATGTTCTCGAAATGCGGCCCGAGCACCGCGCTGTCGAACCTTCGGCGGGCGCCGGCCCAGACCTCGGCGGCCCGCCTGCGCTCCAGCCGCGGCCACGCCGGCCGCATGACGGCCTGGTAGAAGGTGATCAGCGGCTCGGCGATGCGGTAGGTGCCCTGGGCCGCGCGTAACGGGTCGGCGTCACGGGTCAGCAGCCCCGCGTCCTCCAGAACCGTGAGCGGATGTTGCAGGTCGGTGGCCTTGCGACCGATGTAGCCCGCAATGCCGCCTCGGCTGCGGTTCCCGTCCGCGACGGCGGCGAGAACGGAGTGGTACAGCGCATGGTCCCGTAGATCGGGCTCCTCGGCGAGCAGGTACCGCGCCTCGCGGAACAGTGGGCTGGTCGGGCTCAGCACCGCCCGGGTGACCCAGTCGTCGAAGTCATCGAGGCCGGCCGGTGTGTCGTCGCGCACGTACTCGCGGCGATAGGCCGGGGTGCCTCCGACCACGGCGTGCAGCTGCACCGCGAGGCGCGGGTCGCCAGCACCCCAGAACTGAGCCGCCAACCGGAAGTCCAGGGTCGGAACGGCAAGCTCCAGCCCCGCCCGTCCGCGCAGCGGCGCGCTCCCCGACAGCAGGCCACCCATGAACGACAGCGCCGAACCACAGAGGAGCAGGCGAGCCCGGGATCCTTCCCGCTCCGCCCGGCCCGGTGTGAGGGCTCGCTGGATCACCGACGGCAGGGATGGGCTGGCCCGGACCAGGTAGGGGAACTCGTCGATGACAACAGTGGTTGCCCGGTCCCGGCCGAGGTGCAGCAGGGCGTCGACCGCCTGCTCCCACGACTCGAGCTGGAACGGTGCGGGAGCGCTGACGTGCTCGGCGAGAGCCCGACCGAGCCGCCGCAAGGACTCACCCTCGGTGGCCTCGGTGGCCGCGAAGTAGAAGCCCGCCGTTGCCTGGGCGAGTGCGTAGAGGAGGAACGTCTTGCCCTGCCGGCGCCGACCGGAGACCACGCCGAGTTGCACTCCCATCGTCGCGTCCTGGGCAAACGCGACGAGGTCGGCCCACTCGGCGTCCCGATCGAACATCTCGGGCGGGCGGGTAAGTGCCACTGTGCCCCGTCTCGTAGAAGCGTACTTCTTGGAAGTGTACTTCTGTCTGCGGGCGGACGGTCCGCGGACCGCTCGTCGGCCGGCTGGTGACCTGTCCCGGGGGCGCGCGGCGGTCAGACCCGGACGGAATGCTTCGGGGGTGAACGGCGGTGGGAAGGCCAGCGGCCCGCTGGTCTCCAGCAGGGTCTTGAGGCTGGACAGCACCGCCGACCAGCCCTGCCCGATGTCGCGGAGGAACCGGGCGCCGGGCTCGCCCGCGGGCAGCTCGTCGTGGGTCACCGTCAGCGTGACGACCTCGCCGAACGGGTGGAGCTCGAAGACCACCCGGGTCGGCTTGCCGCCCGTCGAGGAGTTCTCGGCGGGCTGGAACGTGTAGGACAGGAAGCGCGGCGGGTCCACGGCCAGCACCTCGCCGCCCGCTGCCGGGCCGTACCAGATCGTCAACACCTCGTCCGGGATGTGCATGGAGTCCTCGGACGAGGACCGCTCCGGGGGGACGCCAGCCGGGCGACGCAGCGGCCATGCCAGGAAGCACCTTCGCCCGGCAGGTCTGGCGATTCGACGGGCGTGTCCCAGAGGCCAGGCGAGTGGCCGGGACGTTCATCAACGCCCGGACTCACGACTGCCTCGACGCGAGCCGCGGCGCGATCGGCATCAACGTCCCGGTCGTGCGCTGGCCGTGTGACGATCGGTCGAACCAGTACTTCGTGGTGGCCGTCGAGGCGATCGGTGAGTAGTCGGCGTCACCCACCAGTTGGGACCGATGAGCACCTTCGGATGATCCCGCGAGGCGGCGGCCCCTGACAAGCCAACCCTGCCGAGTAGCTGCTGTGGACAACCCAACACGGTTCGGGACGGCAGCCGGGGAGAGTGTGGTGCTGCGCCGAGGTGGCGAGGCGCGCTGCAAGGTCTGCGGTCAGGTTTCGTCCGCGCCGCCGACCGTCAGCACCGTCTTGCCGCCACCGAGCTTGCGGTCGCGTAGCAGGTCGAGGGTGCCGGCGAGCTCGGACCAGTCGGCCTTGTGGGCCAGGCGCGGGTGCAGCCTGCTGTCGGCGGCCCGGCCGACCAAGGTCGCGAGGTCCTCGTCGTCGCTGGCGCCGGTGGGGTGGAGAAGAACGACACCGGCGTGACGGCATGCCCGCAGCTGCAGCGTCGCGGGCTCCTCGCTGATGGCGCCGACGAGCACGACGGTGCTGCCGGGGCGTCGCCTCAGACCCGGCCCGCCGATCGCGTCGACGACCAGCGCGAACCCGGCCTCGGCTGCCTCGACGTTTCCCGCGCCGGGTTAGGTACGGATACCGGCGACATCGTGCGACTCGGCCCGGACGACCTGCTCCGCGCCTGGTCCGGAGGGTCGTCACAGCAGCAGGGTTGATGTTGATACAGGCGGTGATTCTCGGGCCGGCTGTACGGCGAAACGTGGGTTGGGTGCACGGCAAAACTCGGTTTGGTACACGGCGAAACTTGGGCTGGACACGCGGCGAAACTGGGGTCAGCGCTAGCATCGGTGGCGTGAGCAGCGACAGCACCAGGAACCTTCTGCCCCGCCGGGCAACGGCGATCGCCGCCGATTCGCTCCAGGACTTCCGGGTGCTCGTGATCCACGGGGCCCGCCAGGTGGGCAAGACGACGCTCGCCCAGGCCCTGGGCGCAACGATCAACGCGCGCTATGTGTCGCTCGACAGCGACGACGATCGCGCATTCGCTGCGCTCGACGGCCGGACGTTCCTCGACGCCCTGGGGAAACCGCTGATCATCGACGAGATCCAACGGGTGGGGGAGCCGCTCGTGCTCGCGGTGAAGATCGTCGTCGATGCCGACAATCGCCCCGGCCAGTTCATCCTCACCGGTTCGACGAATTTCCTCACGGTCCCGACGATCTCCGAGAGCCTGGCCGGGCGGGTGGATATCGTTACGCTCTGGCCGTTCTCCCAGGGCGAGCTTTCCGACGGGACCGACAGTTTCGTCGATCGCGCCTTCGCGACGACCGAGGAGCTGATCCGTCACCAGGGCGCCTGTCCCACCCGACCCGAGTACTTCGACATGTTGTGCGTGGGCGGGTACCCGGCGGTGCAGCGGTTCAGCTCCCGCGCACGGGGGCGGTGGTTCGAAGCATACGTCGATACCGTCCTGCGCCGTGAGATCCAGCTGACCGACGACATCCGGCGTTTCGACGCTCTCGCCGGGATGGTCCGGTACTTTGCAGCGACCACCGGCCAGGAGCTCGTCATCGGCACTGTGGCGGAGCGTCTGGGTATCAACCGGTCCACGGCCGAGAGCTACGAGCCGTGGCTGGAGACCGTGTTCCTGATCCACCGCGTGTCGTCCTGGAGCAGGAACCTCACCTCGCGGGTGGTCAAGCGGCCCAAGATCTACATGGTGGATACCGGCATAGCCGCCAGTCTGGTCGGGAAGGACTCGAATGCCCTGCAGCGTCACACCGAATCGGCGGCGGGGCCCCTGTTCGAGACATTCATGGTCAACGAGCTGCGGAAACAGCTCGACTGGAGCGACACACGAGCGCGAATGTTCCATTTCCGTGATCGCGCCGGTGCCGAGGTGGACGTCGTGCTGGAATCCGCTGACGGCCGAGTCGTGGCGGTCGAGATCAAGTCGACCGCCACCCCTCGACCCGAGGACTTCCGGTGGCTACAGGTCCTTCGGGACCGCCTCGATCGGGCGGGTGGCGAGTTCGTCGCCGGGGTCGTCCTGCACACCGGGGAGCGGCGACTGCCGTTCGGCGATCGGCTGGTGGCGCTGCCGGCCGCCGACGTCTGGACTTGACGCAGGTGGCCGGCCCGTTTCCGGGTTCGCGCCCATTCGATACCGATCAGCATCGGGTGTCCTTCGGTCGCTCGGTGTGGACACGGGTGAGCCGGTCGCGCCACCACCGCACCCGCTCGGGATCGGTCAACGCGTAGGCGTCGAGCAGAGCGGGGTCCGGTGCGGGCGGGGTGCGCGGGACCGGGAGGTAGCCCTCGACCGGTCGTAGCGACGCATCGGCGGTGACGACGTCGCCGTCGAGCAGCGACAGCGTGTCGAGCCCGCAGGCGAAGTCGAGCTCGGGCAGCGCCCCCGCGAGCGCGAGCTGCGCGGCCAGCCCGACGCTGGTCTCCAGCGCGGAGGACACCACGCACGGCAGCCCGGCCGCCTCGGCCACCTGCAACGAGCGCCGCACCCCGCCCAGCGGCGAGCACTTGATCACCGCGACGTCGGCCGCGCCCGCCACCGCGACGCGCAACGGATCGTCCGCGCGACGGATGGACTCGTCGGCGGCGATGCGCACGTCGACCCGGCGACGGACGGCGGCCAGCTCGTCGACGGTGCGGCAGGGCTGCTCGACATACTCCAGCCCACCGACGGCCCGGTCGAGCCAGCGGATGTGGGAGACGGCGGTGTCGACGTCCCAGACGCCGTTGGCATCCACCCGGACCGCCCCGCCGGGGCCGAGCGCCTCCCGGACCGCCTCGACCCGGGCGAGATCCTCGGCCAGCGATCCGGGATGATCGGCGACCTTGACCTTCGCGGTGCGGCAGCCGGACGCGGCGGTCATCTCGCGGGCGCGGTCGGGGCCGACCACCGGGATGATGCAGTTGATCGGGACGCGGTCCCGCACCGGTTCGGGCCAGCCCTCGGTGCACTGCTCGACGGCGGTCGCCAGCCAGGACGCGGCCTCCCGGTCGTCGTACTCGACGAAGGGGCAGAACTCGCCCCACCCGGTGGGGCCGTGCAGGAGCATCCCTTCACGCACAGTGATCCGCCGGAACCGGGTGCGCAGGGGGATGGCGTAGACATGAGCAGCGTCGAGGTCAATCCCGCTCGTCATCGGTCCTTGTCCTTCGCCGCGCCCAGCTTCGCCATCCACCCTTCGTTCTGGATCGAGATCACCCGCTCGCAGGCCAGGACGAACTCGTCGTCGCTCAGCTGTCCCGTGCCCGCGCCCGCACGGCGGGCGGACAGCCGTTCCAGCTCGCCCGCCGTCCTGGTGAACTCGATCTGCTGGTACTCGTAGCGGGACATGCTCGCATGCGCTGAGATCGCGGCCGCGATGGTGGTGAGCACCCCGATCCACGCGGAAACCCCCACGGTCGGGAACACCGCCACTACCGCCCCGAACACGGCCGCGACCGCCCCGAGCCCCATCTCGAGCCGCCGCGCAATACGCACCCGGGTGGCCATGTGCCGGGCTTTTGGCCGATAGTAGCCAGCGAGCTGCCCCTCGACGCGCACGGCGAGGTAGGTCTCGACGTCGTGCACAGCCGGGATCGGTCGGCGTGCCGGTTCGACTCCCGTCGTGTATTTCACCAGGTCACCGACCGAATCGACCACGTCCTCCAGCCGCCGCAGCGCCACGTCGTCGCGGTTCTCACCCCGGAACGGCCCCGTCCCGGAGAGGTAGCTGTACACGTCCGACTTGAGCGCCTCAGCGACTGAGCGTGCTCGAGTCCAGTCCCGCACCACCGCCGGTGCGGCCCCCCGGACGGCGAACGACGCGAGCGCCAGCACGACGGACGCGCCCGCGGCGAGGATCCGGCCCGACACCACGTGCTCGGAGATCAACTGCGCGGACGCGGTACCGAGCACCGCCCCCGCGATGGTCAGCAGCAGGGCGATGACCCGCGAGCAGCTGATCTGCTTCTTGATCCGGTCAGCCGCCTGGGACCAGACGCTTTGCCGACGCTACAGCAGAGTGATCGGCGGATCGTTCACGCGCACCTCCTGGCTTGCCGGACATCCTCCGGCAAGCCCCCGTGCGCGGCGTCCCCGGACCCGACCGCCCGTTATTACACGAAGCCAGCTGATCGTTACGGCTAGGCGTAGCCGGTGCTGCTGTTCGACATTCAACCATTCGTGCCTTCTGGACGGTGAATCTGCCTGCACGACGACACAGCGTGATCACTTGACGGGGTCTGCGGGGCGGAACCGCCGTGCGGACGGTCCCCCACGCTGGCTCCGCTCTCACGCGGAGTCACGCCGAGGCTCTCGAACGGGGTACCCGGGTCGAACGCGGCGGAACGGATTTTTCGGGCGCCACGTTGACCGTATGCCTCGGTGCTAGCGACGCGCCCGCTCCCATCACCCAGAGTTCCGCTGGAGGTCCGTCATGCCCTCGATGACCCGTTTCAGACCCGATCTGCCCGGATGGGGACGCATCGTGTCCGGGCCGAACCTGCGTGCCGACGTCCGGGCGTCACTGGTGGTGTTCCTCGTCGCGCTGCCGCTGTCGCTGGGTATCGCGCTGGCCTCCGGGGCGCCCATCATGGCCGGGCTCATCGCCGCGGTGGTCGGCGGGATAGTCGCAGGCGTCCTGGGTGGTTCGGCGCTGCAGGTCAGCGGACCCGCGGCCGGGCTGACGGTGGTGGTGGCCGAGTTGATCGTCCGGTTCGGGTGGCAGGTCACCGGCCTGATCACGGCGGCCGCCGGCCTGGTGCAGATCCTGTTCGGCCTGACCCGGCTCGCCCGGTTCGCCGCGGCGATCCCGCCGGCCGTGGTCCACGGCATGCTCGCCGGCATCGGGATCACCATCGCGCTCGCGCAGCTGCACATCGTGCTCGGCGGTGCCCCGCGCACCGGTGCGGTGGACAGCCTGCTGCAGCTGCCCGGCCAGCTGGGCAGGCTGCACGAGCATGCCGTCGTGGTCGGTCTGGTCACCATTGGGCTGTTGCTGGTGTGGCCCCGGCTGCCCCGACGCGTGCGGGTCGTGCCTGGCCCCCTCGTGGCGGTGCTGGCCGCGACCGTGCTGGCCGCGCTGTGGCTCGATGTCCCCCGCGTCGAGCTGCCCGGCGGCCTGCTGAACGCCATCACCGTGCCCTCGCTGGCGGTCCTGCCCGCGGGCCAGTGGTCCGGCCTGGTCGTCGGTGTGCTGACGGTGGCGCTGATCGCCAGCGTCGAGAGTCTGCTCTCGGCCGTCGCGGTCGACCGGATGCACAACGGCCCCCGGACCAATACCGGTCGCGAGTTGTTGGGGCAGGGCGCCGCCAACACGGTCTCCGGTCTGGCCGGCGGGTTGCCGATCACTGGGGTGATCGTGCGCAGCTCGGTGAACGTCGATGCCGGCGCGCGCACCCGTGCCTCCGCGGTGCTGCACGGCGTGTGGATCGCGGTGTTCGCGGTCGCGGCGATCGGCGTGGTCGAGCTCGTCCCACTCGCGGCGCTGGCCGGGCTGCTGGTGGTGGTCGGCGTCCAGCTGGTGAAGCTGAGCCACATCCGCACCGCGCATCACCACGGAGAACTGGCCATCTACCTAATCACGGTGGCCGGCGTGCTCGTGCTCAACCTCCTCGAGGGGGTCGTGATCGGGCTCGCGGTGGCCGGGCTGCTGATGGTCCGCCGCGCGCTGAGCGCCCGGATCCGGTTGGAAACGCCCACCGAGGCCGCCCCGACGCACCGCATCGAGGTCACCGGCATGCTCAGCTTCCTCGCCATCCCGGCACTGTCGAAGGTGCTCCACCGGATTCCCGCCGGCGGGCAGGTCGAGATCGACCTGGTCGTCGACTACCTCGACCACGCCGCTTACGATCATCTCGACACCTGGACCCAGCGCCATCGGCGCACCGGCGGCCAGGTCCAGATCAACGAGCCCCGCGAGCCGGACGCCACCACCCACCCCCGCCTCCCCCGTCGATTCGCCACCTGGTCCCAATGGCAGGCCGAGCAGCCCGACGACTCCCCCGCCACGCCGATGCTCGCCGGCGTCGCCGCCTACCACTCCCAGACCGCCGGCCTGCTCCGCCCCACTCTGAGCGAGCTCAACAGCGGGCAGAAACCGTCCGGGCTCCTGCTGACCTGCACCGACTCGCGCGTGATGCCCAACGTCATCACCCACAGCGGCCCCGGTGATCTGCTCACCGTGCAGAACATGGGCAACCTGTTCGCCGGCACCGCCGTGCGCGCGGCCGTGCAGTACGCCACCACCGAACTGCAGGTGCCGCTGATCGCGGTCTGTGGCCACTCCGGGTGCGGCTCCATGCGCAGCCTGCTTGACGACGACACCTCCCCCACCCGCAACGGCGCCCTCGGTGACTGGCTCAAGGCCGGCGCACCCAGCCTCACAGCGCACCGCAATGGGCATCCCGTCGGCCGTGCCGCGCTCGACGAGGGATACGACCAGGTCGAGGCGCTGTCCATGGTCAACGTCGCGCTGCAGCTCGACACGCTGCGTGATCAGGGCGTCGACGCCGAGCTGATGGGGTTGTTCTTCCACATCCCGACCGCCCGGGTCCTTGTCCTGGATCAGGCCGAACAGCGGTTCGAGCCGCTGAGCTCACCGCTGACCGGAGCTCAGCGGGCGGCCACCGCGGACTCGATCGCCTCCCAGCGGCGCAGGTTCAACCGGGCGTCGGCGAGCGCGTCGTGAGCGTCGGAGGTGCGCGACGGGAGCGGAGGACGTCCGAAGTCCTCCCAGCGCTGGCGCAGCTCGCGGGTGAACCGGGGCAGGGCCCGGGGCAACGCCGGCATCATGCCCCACAGCTGGCAGAGCGCGACGTGGTCGTAGGCCGCGATCCAGGCCCAGAGCTCGACGTCGCCGGGAGCCGAGGTCAGGAACGTCAGCAGGTCGGCGCGCAGCCGTTCCCGGGACCGCCAGGCCGGGTGGGCGGGTGAGGGCAGCTTGGGCAACACGTTCGCGCGCACCCAAGCACCGGCCCGGGATGGGTCGAACGCCGTCGAGACGGCGTAGAACTCCCGACCGTCCTCACCGACCACGCCGATCGACACGAGGTCGATCGTCGTGCCGTCCTCGATGAACTCGCAGTCGTAGAAGAACCGCATCTCTGTCCCGTTCTTGCTGTTCAGCGACCGGTCAGCCGGTGAGCGTCACAAGTCAAGCACACCGAGGACAGGACAATTTTCCGATCTTGAAACGTCCACGACGTGCTCGACACTATCCCAGCACCGGCCCACCTGCGCCCACTCCTGCGGCGGAGCGTGATCGGCACAGCTCGCGGCAGCGCCGACCGGGTGCCGGCCGGGCGGTCATCGACGCGGCGTCCGGACGCGGCGCCGACACCGTGCCCGGACGCAGCCGCCGTCGGGGTTGTCGAGCCAATCGCCTCCCGCGAGGCAGGTCCGTCCTCGGGCACGGCTCATGATCTTTCGGTAAGCTTCCGCGGATGCGGACCACCGGTGTGCCCACCTGGGGTGGGACGGCGTGACAGTCTTCATCAGCCACTCGTTCCAGGACAAGCCCATTTTCGAGAACGTAATTGATGCTCTTGAACTTGCCAACGTGCCATTTTGGAACCCGACCGATATCAAGCTGGGAAAGTCTCTTCGGGACGGACTTCGGGAAGCGGTGAATCGTTGCAGTCTGTGTATCTTCGTAGCCACTCATCAATCGGTTAAATCGAGCTGGTGCAGTGCGGAGCTCGGTGCCTTCTGGGGTGCCAAGCGACCGATAATCGTGTTCCGTGCCGACTCTTCTTTGACCGAAGATCAGCTTCCGGAAATCGTTCGCGGAGACGTCTGGGAACAAAACATTCGAAAGATCGCCTTGAGCGCGAAGGAGCTGGTCGCAGAAGCGGAGAGCGTTGCGACGGCCACCGCACCACCGTCCGTCGACCAGTTCAAGGAATGGGTCGTCGGAGCGATTTCATTGATCAACGCGGGCGGGAAGGAGAACCTGGGGCAGGCCGCACAGCAAGACGTCGAGGACGTCACGGAAGACGTCGAAGATATCGCGGGACCGTTACTCCGGGGTATCAATGCCGCAAGTCACGTGAGCATGCAATCGGGCAACAGCTGGCAACGGCAGATTCTGTGGGTGGACGATCGACCGCAGAACAGTCAGTTTGAGCGACAGGCGTTCGAGTCCATGGGACTCGAGCTCACGCTGGTGCAGTCGACCCGACAGGCTCTGGAAACCCTCGCCGGCACGCGATTCGCAGCGATAGTCTCAAGTATGCGCCAGGCGGAAAGTCCACGAGAGGGCCATGTTCTCCTCCAGGCCGTACGCGACCGGGACAAAGAGACACCCTTCTTCATCTATCCTGGAGCACGTTCCCCGGAGAGCAAGAAGGAAGGTGCAGCGCGGGGTGCTCAAGGTGTGACGAACATGGCGGACGAGCTGGTCGACATGGTTATTGCGACGATTCCGACGGAACCGACAAAATGACTCTACGGTCGACTCGGTCGACGTGATCGAGCACCGAATCTACGTTGCGGGCGCCGCACCGTGCGCGGCCTCCCACGCCAGCCGGTGCTGGTGGAGCAGGTGGTCGGCTGCCAGTTCCGCCTCCGCGGGCACGGCCTCTCGGGCCCATCGATCCAGCGTCCAGGCCATCCCATCCGCGAAACCGCGCCCTACGGGTGTCAGTTGGGGGCTCCCGGCCAGCAGTCGGGCGATCTCGCCCACGGCCCGCCGCCAGCGCGCGAACTCCGTGTGGGCCAGCAGCTCGTCATCGCCGCACGTGTGGTGGCGTTCCTGCCGCCAGAACCCAGCCACACCGAGGTGCGCATAGGCACCGTGCAGCAGTCCAGCGACCGGACGTGGGTCGTCCCGCCACGGGGCGTACCACCTGGACGGGGACTCGGTCGCGATCAGCGGGACGAGCTTCATCACGCCCGCGAGCTTCAAGTGCTGGATCTCATGGGCGAGGGTGACGGCGACCGCGCGTGCGTCTCGCGGGCGCGTCATCGCCATGGCTCCGATGGCATCCTCCGGTGTCGCACTCCACTGCTCGGGGCGCCCGGCCAACGGCACCAGCACGGACAGGCCGGCACCCACCTCGGCGGCGATCCGACGATGACGGTTCGCCAACGTCCGCCACCCGTCGCGCAGCAGGTAGCACCAGTGCTGAAGCGTCATTGAGTCCGAGAGGTCGTCCAGGCAGACGCCCGACATACCGTGCGCACCACTGAGGTCCAGCCGGACGGTCCAGTGCAGTCCTGCGGCAGACGTCGACACGATCGGAAAACCCTGCCATGCCGCGGTCCTGACGTGTGGCTCAGCCGGAATCCGTACCCGCGCAGACCCACTCTGTAGCTCGCAGCCAGCGGCATCGGCCCGGACCTCGGTCGCACCCCATGTGACGCCGGGTGCTGAGACTGATCCCAGGGCGGCAAGATGGATCCCGCCTGCTTGGGTCGCTTGCGACAAATCGATCGTGGTACTGACACCACCCCGCACGGCAGCGGCGACGACGATCAACGCGAGGTCAGCGGGCCGTGCCACCATCGGCTGAGGAGAGTACAGCTCACGGACCGTACGCAGCGCCCATGAACCGACGAGAGCGTCGTCGAGCAACGACCGCACCGCCTCAGGGGCGGACGCCTGAATGATCGCCAGCGCACCGTAGGCATCTCGAACACGTGCACCGTCCGGGTGGCCCACCTCGGACGTACGATCGAGGACCGCTCGGAGCAGCATGAGATGTCGACTCCGGCGTGCGGACAGCAGCTGCGAGATCAGTCCCGGGCCACCACCGCCGCGCGCGATGGCCGAGAGCATCTCGGCGCTGAGGTGATGTCTCCTCACAGCAGACTGTCACTCACCGATCGCAGACCGGCCAGGTCGGTGGCAAGCCGGCCCCGGATGTGCGCGATCAGCGCGAACAGGTCCGGGCAGTAGACGCTGGGATTCTGGAATCCGTTGCCCGCTCGGTAACGCTGGGCATGCACGCCGCCGCCGCACACATGCAGAAGCTCGCAACTCTGACAGGCCGGCGCGAGCACACGGACGCCGCCCTGCCGCTCAATGACGAGGGGGACAGCGAGGGCCTCGTCAAAGGTGCTGTCCGCGACCGAAAGACCAGTGACAGCTGCGCCAAGAAATGTACCGGTCAGCCCGTCGCACACCTCCATGGCCCCATCGGTCTCCACGACGATTGCCGCGACGGGAGCAAGTCCGACTCCCACTGTGGTCGCCCGCCCACCCAACAGAACATTGATGACATCCTCGAAGTAACGCACACCGGTCTCCCGGAACGGTGCGTCATACCATCGGTCAAAGACCGCGATCAGCCAGTCAGAGTAGGGCGTGGCCGACAAGTTTTCCAAGCGGCCCGGCGGCGGGTTTGTCCAGTTCCCCAGCGGCAACAGGAAATCAATCAACGGTGGCAAATACCGAATCAAAGCCTCGTAGGTAGCGACCGGATCGTTGGCGAGATCAACCGCGCAGATGATGCCGGAATAAATGTCCCTGTTCTCGGGTCTGGCGAGCTCGTGGAGGGCGGCAGCCACGTGCGAATAGCTGCTGCGGCCGTCCCGGCGACGGCGGTGGCGGTCGTTCGCGACACGGTCGCCATCCAAACTGACCCCGACTCGCACACCCAGTTGCCGTAGCGCGGCTAGTCCAGCAGGAGTAAGTAGCACGCCATTTGTCTGAAGCGCGAACCGCACGGTGACCGTTGCATCGACAACAGCCCGGATGGTCTCCACGTAGTAAGCAATTCGGTCGATACCCGCGAGCAACGGCTCGCCACCGTGGAGGACCACACTGACTGATGCGAGGTGATGCGCCCGCACGTGCTCCGCGATCCGCTGTCCGATGGTGTCGATCGTGGACCGCGTCATCGTCGGTGGGCGGTCGACCCACCGTTGATCCTCCTTTGTGTACACGAAGCAGTAGTCACAGGCAAGATCACATCGGCTGTGCACCTTCAGGATGAACTGACGGAAGGGATGCGGTACGTGTCCCGGATCGTCACCCACAAGTTCCTCCGCTGTACATCATCGACCATCAAGAGCATCACCATCCCTGCTCATGGCAGCATTTGTCGAGCCCTGCTCAGGATCTGGACCAGTTTGCCGACCTGATCTTCCATCAGCGTGTGAACGTAGGTCATTCGGCGCTCTCGTCCACTGGTGATCGCCTGGGATAGCCCGCAGGAGTCCGGTACGTCTGCCCGGGGCGGGGTTGCCGAGCCCGTCGGTGTAGTCATCAGCGGGCGTGTCGCCAGGTCAGCGCGTTGCTGCCGGTGGTGTCGGGCTCGGCGTCGAGGCCGAGTCGAGGCCGTAGTCCGTGAACAACGGGGCCGACGGGCCAGCAGGTCCGAACGCGCAGCCCGCAGCACCGAGATCACCGCGTACCAGGACACGACCACAAGATCGACACCAGGAGGTCTGTGTCCAGCACCCGCGCCCGCACGGCGTGTGCCAGGACAGACCAGCGAACGGGACGCGACGTGCCGATCGTCCAACCGGTACCATGCGGCGGAACCGGGGGCGATGCGGTGCGATGGCTGGGTGTCGTCGTATTGGTCAGCCGTGGCGGACCACACGGAGGCAGAGGCGATGCGGCGCAGTCATCCCGACGAGGTCCACGGTGTCGAGTCGGACCTCCTCGACATCTCTGATCTCGACCTGTCCGTGGTGGCAGGCCTGCCACGGACCGTCTTCGGCGATGCTCTTCGGCGCGTGCTTCGGGAGTGCGAGGAGCCGCCGACGACGTTCGCAACGTACGAAAGGTCCATCGAGTGAGCCAGCCAAGCCAGAACGACGATGCCGAGTCGGAGCTGGTCCCGCGTGTGGTCAGCTTCATCGCCACGGCTCCTGACACCCAGCAGGCCGCGCTGGTTGCCAACGTAGGGTGGATGCTCGCGGGCGCAGGTGCGCGCGTGCTCGTTCTCGACTGGCAGTCCGAGCGGCTGGCGGTAGAGTCCTACCTCAGCCGATGTCCGGCCCGGCCGCTCGATATGGGCCTTCTCGGAGAGACTGTCTCCAGGGCGCTCCGAGAAACCTTTCCTCACGTTGCCGAGCCCGTCAGAGGCACGACCCGGCTATGGCCCGTCGGCCAGTGGTGGCGCCACCGGATGGATGGACTCACGGGCTCGCTCGACGTCGCGGCGCTGAACGAATCCGCACCGGGCGGAGATCACGCTCCGCACCTGAGTACGGCCAAAATGCAGAAGTTATGCCGCATCCTGAAGCAAGGGTGCCCTTACCACTATGTACTCCTGCATGGTCCGGCACAGCGATCCGACGGCAGAGTCGATGCTGCCGGAGTCGACGTGTCCGCCGGAGTCGCCGACTCGGTCGTCGTCAGTGTCCTGCCCGGCCTTCAGTCAATCACCGATGCCCGTAAACTGATCACCGATCTGCGTTCTGCCCGTAAACTGATCACCGATCTGCGTTCTGACAGCCACCACGGCCCCAACGCGGTCGTGGTCGTGACGGGCGGGGGCTCGGCATCAGTCGGCGACGGTGGGGCGACCGCCCGGCGCACACTCACCGGTCGGTCCACGGGCGGCTCGGAAGCTGCCGACGGCACACTTGATCTGGTCGAGCTGCCCTACGATCCTGACACCACCACGACCAAGGTGCTAGCGGTATTGCTCGACGGAGACGGTGAGCTGGGCCGCGTTTATCATGGCATCGCCAAGCTCGTCGCCGACCGGTTCGAGGTCCCACAGCTGCCACTACAGCTGCGGGACCACTATGCGTGGGCACTCGACCGCCCGGGCCGGACGACTCCGCCGAGGCACGAGCTCGCCTACGCGCCCCGAGACCGCGTCTGGGCGGAAAAGATCGCGACCTGGCTTCGTGCCGCCCGGGTTCCCGTCCACCGCTTTCCCCTGGCCAGCGGCACCGCGGCGGATCCGGATCGCGAGGACATCGTGCTGGCGATCCTCTCGGAGCACCTGGCCGCTGACGATCCACGCGTACCGGCAGACGCCGTGTGCCTCGGCCTACCTGGTGCTGATCTTGATCCGAAGGCACTCGCCGGCCGCCGCTGGATCGATCTTTCCGCGGTCTCATCGGATGGTCACCGCGCCACCGTGCTCGGTGGCCTCGGCCTGTTCGACAACAGCAGGGCGGAGAATCACGGCAACAGCGCGGAGGATCGCAGCGTCTCCGTATCTGGTGCCGAGATCACGCGGCGAATACCGATCAGGGACCCCCGATTCGTGGGCCGGGGCGAGCTGCTGGAGGCGATCCGCGAGAAGTTCGTACCGCTGGCCGGCCCGTCGGACGCGATCAGTAGTCAGCCCGTCGTTCTCGTCGGCGAACCCGGTGTGGGCAAGAGCGGCCTTGCCAACGAGTACGCGCACCGCTTCGCCGAGGACTACGCAGGCGTGTGGTGGGTGGCAGCACAGGATCTGCGGTCGGTGCGCGGGGCCCTGGCCGAGCTCACGAGCCTCCAGGGTTGGCCAGCGCCGCAAGACCCGGCGGACGCTGCACTCGAGCGACTCCGGAACACCCCCTGGGAGCAGCGGTGGTTGCTGGTGTTCGACAACGTCGTTAAGGGAGTACTGGACGAGCTGACCCTCAACGGCGTCACCGACGTGATCGTCACTGCCACCGACGGATCCTGTCCCGAGTCAGGAAGAAGACTGAAGGTCGAGCAGCTGGGGAGGCAGGAAAGCTGGGAGATTCTACGCCAGGACGAGATCGGCGTCCCCGGCCTGACCGATGAAGAGGCCGCAACGGTCGTCGCGGATATCGGTGGGCTGCCACTCCCCCTCACGATAGCCGCGGCCTGCCTGCGCGACACGGCGCGGAAGCTCAAACCGGAGAGCATCAAACATGTCGGAGAATCGTCTGCCGGCCGCTCGAACGTCCCGGCCGAGGAGGCGCGACGTACGGCCGTCCACAACCTGCACGAGGCGTTGAGTGCAGCTAGACCGAACACGGTCTCGGTCATGTCCCGAATACTGGATGCGGCGTGCGAGGCGCTCAGCGCCACCGGTGTGGGGAGGTTGGCTGTCACGCTGGCGGAGATGTGCGTCTTCCTGTCCTCCGACGGCATCGGCCTGACACTGATCCGCTCGCGTGCCATGACCGCGCAACTCGCCGCTGAGGCCGGGCCAGTCGGTGAGCTACTCCACCAGGACGAATGGGAACTCGACCGCATCCTGGCGGCAGGAGCGCGGTTCGGGCTGTTTGACGTCGACTGGGGTATGCAGGCCTCATTGCGCATGCACCGCGTCTTGCAGCGCGGGATGCACGAGCGGCTCAAGGAAGAAGCTCGGGAGACCCGGCAGGCCGCGGTGCTGCGCGCCCTCGCGGAGCTCGCCCCGCTCCGGACGAGCTCGCCGAAGGCGATGGCAGACCTGGCCGAGCTGCAACGCCATTTCGAGGTGTCCGGGGCACCGGACGCCGATCACACGGGCATCGGAAAACATCTCGGTCAGCCGGATCAACCCGGCAGCCCGGCCTGGGCCGTGCGCCGGTGGGTGGTGAAACAGGTGTCCTTCATCAGCCGGACCGGCGAGCGGGACGGCTGGAAGCGAGCACTCGAGCTCGCCACGCGGGTTGAGTCGCGCTGGAAGGCACGTTTCGGCCGGGACGACCCGCTGCGTCGAAGGTTGCTCGATCAGCGAGGAAACCTCCTGTTCAAGCTGGGCCGACACGAAGACGCACGCGCCGTCGACGAGGAAGTTCTCGGCGATCTCCGGCGGAGCCTCGGTGTCGCCCATCCACGCACCTTGCATTCGGCCGGCGGGCTGGCTGGCGATCTGCGACACCTCGGCCATTTCGAGGAGGCATTCATCGAAGCCCTGCACGTATGGAGCCAGTTCTGTGAGACCTTCGGCCAGGATCATCCCGACACGCTCGCCGAAGGCAACAACCTTGCCATCTTGCAGTTCCTGACCGGACGCCACGCCGAGGCATTGCAGTTGCAGCGCAGCTGCCACGCCCACCGCGCGCGTGTGTTAGGTGAGGAGCAGCCAGGGTATCTGGGTTCACTCCGAAAGCTGGGGACCTACCTCTGTGAGACCGGATTCTATGAAGAGGCCGTCAAGCACCTGACAGAAGCAGGGGACAGGCGTGCCCAGGTGCAGTCACCCAACGACGACCCGGAGGACCTACTCGTCGCCCGGGCGTTGACGGTCACCTACCGGCGCGCGGGGAACCGCTCGGCGGAGACCACCCTCAACGAGGGCAAGCGACTCCTGGGGATCCACCGGGAGCGGCTCGGTTCGAGTCACCCCTGCACGCTGGCAGCCCAGATGAGCCACGCTGTGGAGCTGCACCAGCACGGCAGCAGCCATGCGGCTGTGCTGGAGGCACGCGAGTGCCTCCCCCGCCTCGAGCAACGGTACGGCAAGGCACACCCATTCATCGGCATTGCGCGGACCAACCTGGCCACCTTCGAGCGCGCCGACGGGCAGACCGGACGAGCGCTCCGCAGCGGTCGTCAGGCCATCACCGAGTTGTCCACCAACGTCGACGAGAATCACCCCTGGGTGTTGGCCGCCACCAGCAACCACGCGCGGACGCTGGCAACCGACGAGAGCACAGCAGAGGCACTCGATCTCGTCCGAAGGGTGCAGCCCACCTGCCTCGACGTGCTGGGGGAGCACCACCCGGTGACCCGCGCAGCCACCGCGAACCTCAGGGCGGCCGAGACCCAGAGCATTGATCCGGCCGCAACCCCCAGATGGTGTGATCTCGACATCGACATTCCGTTGATCTGACTACACGAACAGAACCGGCCTTGCCGGAGCCCGAACGAGGAGGATCTGTGACTGGTTCCGAACCGCCACAGCCCGTTTCTCCACACACGGTGACGCCGCACGTCACTCGTGCCGCTCACATGCCCGGCGAGGGCGGTGCCGCCGAGCGGCGGCTACGGGAGCACGTGTCGAAGCCGGGTGCGCCACGGTGGATCGGACAGGTGGGCAACGGCATCCTCGATCTCCATGTCGACCTCCTTCACGATCCCGGCGACCACGAGTCCCGCACACCCGACGAGCTCGCCGAGCTCCGTACGGAATGCGCCCGCGTCGCGCGGCTGCTGAGCATGCTCTGCTCGGAGCAGGATCGGCGGCTGGAGGAGGTGCGGACCGGCAGGCTCATCAGGGTTGTGCTGCAGACCGACGAGGCTGCCGCGTTCTGCCTGTCGGTGGTGCCGGGTCAACATATCGTCGGCTTCCAGCTCGGGTTGAGCCCGACCAGGCCGTATGCCGCCGTGGCCCCCGCCGACAGAGTGATGGTGGAGTTGGTGAACACACGCCGCACCGATCTCAGGGTCCCCAGCCAGGACCCAGGTGGCCTGGCCTCGCGCCCTACCCGGCAACCGGTTGAGGACCCCGACTCCGACGCGTCACCCGACGCCCGCAGTGCTCCGTCACCCGTGGTGACGGGCGACGCTGCCGGAGAACCGCCCGACAGCTTGGTGGCGACGCTGCGCGATAGAGTACTGACGACGGTAGACCCGGAGTCACTCCACTGGACTGAGCTCACCCGAGCAGGTCAGCCGGTATTCACCATCGATCAGTTCGGACATCCGGACATGGAGCGGCACTTCGAACTGATGACCGTCGAGGCACGGCGGAAGTTCTACGGCGAGCTGGCCACGGACGTCCACTCGATCGTCAGCAAGCTCGGTCGGGCGATCCATTCGGTGCGGGGAGGACCGGTGCGCAGCGTCGTCCTCGACGTCGAGCAGGGCGCAATCGCCATCCATCGGCTCGGGCCGCAGGAATATCTACTGGGTGTCACCTTGAACCAGGATCGCGTACAGGAGCTGGAGGCCAGCATGGCGACACTGGCTGCGGTGCGCACAGAAATGTGACGGCCTTGTTAAGAAGTAGCCCCCACAACCCCTCAGGACACCGATAGTGACCCTATACTCACTGCACGCGAGACACGGGAGGAGTCCTGGGATGGGACACCGACATGAGCGGCGCTCGCGCAGATGACGTGGACCACGTCATCGCGACGAGATCTGATCATGCTGATTCGTCGGCTCGTACTCACGGTGGCCATCGCCGGTGCCGGAGTGGCGGTGGCCAGCTTCTGGAAGCTCGACGACCTGGCCCTTTCGCCCACCTTCTTCGTCGTGGCGAGCGCGCTGCTCGCAGTCGGCCTGTTCGCGAGCACGTCATCCATCCCGCTCGCCGAGCTCTGGTCGAACTGCCGCGTCGTCATCGCTGCCGTCACGGTCGGGGTACTCGTCAAGGCCGTCCTGATCACCGCCGTCATGTACGCCGTCTTCCGAGATCCCGCCTACCTCGTCCTCGGCGTGGCTATGGCACAGATCGACCCGCTCTCCGTCGCGGCGCTGCGCAGCGGTTCGCGCCTCTCGGAACGCGGGCGGGCGATACTCGCGGCGTGGTCGTCGTTCGACGATCCGGTCACCACCGTGCTGGTGATCCTGCTCGCCGGGCTTGCTGTTCAGCTCGGGGCGGGTGGCGGGCCGGGCACGGCCGCAAGCCTGTTGACCACGCCAACGGGTGTGCTTGGCAACGTGCTGCTTCTCGGGGGTGCCGCCCTGGTGTGGTATCTCGTGCTCCGCAAGCTCCCGGGCCGCCCTGAGCGAGACAAGAGCCCCGCGCGGGCGTGGCAGACTCTCGCGATCCTCCTGCTCCTCGGCATCGCCACGGTGGCGGTCACCGAGTTCCTGATGCTGGGACTCGCCGTCGCTGGGCTGTTCTTCCGGCCCGTGACGGAGTGGCTCCTTACACGTGCCACGGCGGTGGCGTTGGTCGTCGCCACCTTCCTGCTCGGTCTCATCGTCGCCAGCGGCGTTAACCTCGTCCAGGGGATCGCGCTCGGCTGCACCGCCTACCTCGCGCAGGTTGCGGTGGGTGCCATCGTCACGCGGCGCCTGCCGGATGATCGACTCCGGCTGGCCCTGAGCCAGCAGAGTGGGATCACGGCCATCATCCTGGCGCTTCTGCTGGAGCCGGTCATCCCAGGCGCGGTCGCCGTGGTGGCCCCCGCCATCCTCGTCGTCAACCTCCTACACCTCGTAACCAACGGGCTGGTCGACCGGCGGGAAGACCGGAAGCAGTCCACTGCAAAAAAAACCGATCCCGATGACACCCCGGCCCCCACAGCAGGCGCTGCACTCGTCGGCGTGCCGGTGCGGCTCACCGGCCGAACAGCCCCAGGGCCGCCTCCCGGACGTCGCTACCGAGACGCTCCAACCTGATCTGCGTGGCGCCGACCCGATCGCTCCACGAACCCGACTCGGTCAGTCGTCCGAGGCGCGGCAGTCGTCGCAGCCCGTGCAGCTCCCGCATCGGCAGCCACTCATAGGCCTCGTCGTATCGGCTGCAGATGAGCTGCAGCCCGCGACGTTCCGCATCGCCCAACGGGATGTCCCCCGGCGGTGGAACACCGTCGAACCAGCACTCCACGGCATCGCGGAAGCCAACGACAACGGCCCGAAGGAGCGTGGCGCAGCCGAGGCCTCGCAAGGGTTCGTCAGGTGCGTTGCGGACTTGACGAAGTGCCGTCAGGGTGTCGGGCGCCGCCGGACCCGCAGTGAAGACCGGGCCGATCGCGGCCTCGGTCGAGCCGAGCTCCTCAAGCTCACGCAGCACCTGCTCGAACAGCACACGAACAGGGGCGGGTGTCTCGATCCGTGTCGAGGCTCGTTCCAGGTGACGAATGTCCGCTCCGTCGGGAGCGTCGCGGCGCGCTGGCCGCGTGGCCGCGTTCAGGTCAGCTCGGAGATCGTTGAGCGTGTTCGTCACCTGAGCCAGCACGTCCTGGGTACGTGCCTGCTGACGATCGATCCGATCGATCCGGTCCGAGACGCTCGAGAGGGTGCCGGCGCCAGCAGTGTGGTCGAAGCGGTGCAGCATAGCCTTCATGGCGGCGGCGAAGTCTTCCTCGAAGGAACGCGCCACATGGGTCAGAGGTTCTCGGCCGAAGGCATGCCGCAGCTGAGCCGCGTGGGGCGCGCTCAGCTGGCCCTCCGTCACCACCACCAGAGCCTGGTACCGGACTACCGACCGATCGAGCGCCTCTGCTGTGGTCAAGAGCCGGAGGACGTCCTCGTCGTCGACGACGGCATCCACGATGAGGACCGCGCATCCAGCTGGCTCGGGGCCGGCAACCGGGATCCAGACATCGACCCGCCCGGCCGGCTCGATGGTGACCGGGTAGTCGCGGCTGAAGTCCCACAGGTGGTTCTCCAGCACGCGCCGCATCGCGGCTTCCAGGTGCGCTCGGCTCCTGGCTACGTGTTCTCCTGCATCGGTGTGTACCACGTCTGGTGACACATCGCCTCCAGAATCCCGAGCCACCCGGTAGAGCCTGCGGCACAACACACTGATCTTACGAGGTTCTCGCCGATGAGGTGGACGATGTCTTCGATGACGTCGCCGGTAAACGACTGTCGCGGAGGCAAGTCCAGGTTCGCCCTAGGGTAACCGAGCACGAACACCGGACTGTGAGCCCAGCTCAGCTAGTCGAGCATCTGATGTAATCCTACACCCCGCTCCTCGCCGCGGAGCCGGAGCCAGCACGCTCGCACCCTTCGCTGGGAGTCGAGCTCCTGAAGTCCGGCATCGTCACCGCGACCAGGATCTCGAGCGAACCGGCTTCTCCGGGAGAGCAGGGTCCACGATCGGCTGCTTCGGCGCCGGCTTCACCGCGGCCGCTCGCTCCTTGACCGACGCCGCGTACATGTCGACGTAGGGCTGGCCGGACAGCTCCATGAGCGCGTACATGATCTCGTCGGTCATCGAGCGCTCGATGAACCGGTCACCGGCCATCCCGGCATAGCGGGAGAAGTCGAGCGGCTCGCCGATCTTGATGTGCACCTGGCACGGGCGCCACATCCGCGAGCCGATCGGGTTGACCTTATCGGTGCCGATCATCGCGACCGGGACCACCGGGACGCCGGCCTCCAGCGTCATGCGCGCCACGCCCGTCTTGCCCTTGTACAGCCGCCCGTCCGGCGAGCGGGTGCCCTCGGGGTAGATGCCGAGCAGCTTCTCCTCGCGCAGCAGTCGCACCGCCGTCGCCATCGCGGCTTGCGCGGCCGACCCGCCGGACCGGTCGATCGGCACCTGGCCGACCCCGGAAAAGAACGTCTTCTTGAGCTGGCCCACGAGCCCGGGCTGGGTGAAGTACTCGCGCTTCGCAAGGAAAGTGATGCGCCGCGGCACCAGCAGGGGCAGGAAGAACGAGTCGGCGACGGCGAGATGGTTGCTGGCCAGAATGGCACCGCCGCGCTCCGGAACGTTCGTCAGTCCCTCGATCGTGGGCCGGCAGTACAACCGGAGCAGCGGACCAAGGAGCACGAACTTGGACCACCAGTACAGCATCTGGGCGCGCCCCCTCCGACTCGACTGCGCCAGCCTACGGACGGTCGTAGCAGTGCGACAACGGGTAGCTGATAACAGGATCACGACGACCAGGACGCGGCTCCTGCTCGTCGACGGACGGTTGGCGTGCGAGGATGGAGTCTGTCGCGTCCCGTTCCTCGCTCCACGACGCGACACGCACGGGCCCACGCCGCCAGCGGACACAGGTGAGGAGGCCGCGTGAACCGGGATCCCGACGAACGCGCGCAACCCGAGGGCGGGCACGTTCCCGACGAGTTCGACGCCATCGTGTCGGAGTGGCAGCGCGAGGGCCGGGTTCCGGTCTGGCCCGGCGATGACGAGCGTGTCGCGGACGCGTTGGTCGAGCCGGCGCCCCTCCCCCCGCTCCCACCCCCGGACGAGGGGCACTTCGTCCCGCCGGAACCACCGCCGCTGCCGCGGATCGGGCCGCCGGCCGCGGTCGGGCTGACCCTGCTGAGCCTGGGGCTGGTGCTCATCGTCGCACCGGGCTGGGTGGGCATCCCGGAGCCGTACGGGCTACCACTGGGGCTGCTCGGGCTCGCTACCGGTTTGGGCTGGTTGGTGCTGCGGTTGTGGCCGGACCCACCGACCCACGGTGACAGCGACGACGACGGTGCCATCGTTTGAGCCAACGGGTCGCCGCACCGGGCGGCGCAGGGGCGTGACTGTTTACCCACAGCGGCAGTGGGTCGCTTACGGTACCGAGATGCGGATACAGGACAGTGCCATCACGCGGGCGCAGCGCGCTGTGGAGTCAGAACTCGCCGCTCGTGATCCCGCGCTGTCGTCGCAATACACCAGCTGCCTGCTGACCGCCCGCCGCGACATCGAGAATCGGCTCCGCGTAACCGTCCGAAACGAGGGTATCGAGGCCCACGAGCTCGACGACTCCGTGCAGGAACGCCTCGCCGACTGCGTCACGAACCACGCCCTCGGTATCCTGGGCGCTCAGCACCGCGCCGAACAGCTTCGCACGCAGGCAAGCCGTGCCGGTGTGACCACCGCGCTGGGCTGGGCGCGACGATGTCGAGAGATCGACGCCACCTTCAGCACGCTCGCGTTCTTTGAACAGTGGGTGACCGATGGTCACCCACTGCACCCGGCGGCGAAGGTCCGTCTGGGATTGAGCCCCGCGGAGGTAGTGGATACCTGCCCGGAGTGGGGAAACATCATCGCGCTGCGGGTAGCCGTCCTGGGCACGCGGCACGCAGCAGAGTTCGGTATCACCGAAACTGACGATCTGCGCGTCCAACGCCCCGGCGCGCTGACCCGCCTGTTACTGCGCGAACATCCCCAGCTGGGTCGTGAGCTCGCGGACGGCGGTGACGATCCCGACCACCTCACGCTGTTACCGCTGCACCCCTGGCAGGCGGCCCACATCCTGGGCACCGATTACGCAGCAGAGCTGCGCGGTGGTGCGATCCGGCAGCTACGAGCGCAGATCCCGGCCCGACCCTTGATCTCCTACCGCACGGTCGCGCCCCTGCCCACCAGCGCCGCGGCCTGGCCGAGTCATCTCAAAACCTCGCTGAGCGTGCGCCTCACCAACGCCCCACGCGGGGTCTCCCCCGCCGCAGCCCATAACGGTCCGGTGGTGTCGCGGCTGCTCGAGCAGATCCTCGGCCGGGAGCGACATTTCGGCGGTCGTCTGCACGTCATGCCCGAGACCGCCGCGGGCCACTTCGAGCCGACCGGCCACGAAACCCCTCGACCGGGGGAGCTCGGCAGGGACGCCGCACTGGCCGCACTGGCGCGGAGCAACCCCGAAGCCGAGCTTTCCCCCGACGAGCTGCTAGTCCCCACTGCCGCGTTGTGGTCTCGCTCTCCGATCACCGGCAGGCCGGTCGTCGCGGAACTGCTGGAGCACGTGCAGCAGAGACTGAACAGCACACATCGATCCGGTCCGCTCGGCGCCGGCGCCGAGCGGTTCGTCCAGCGCTACGCCCAGGTCTGCCTGCCACCGCTGCTGACCCTGCTGACCCGCTATGGTGTCGCGTTGGAGACGCATGGTGAGAACACCGTGCTGGCGATCCGCGGCGGCCTTCCCGTGCGGTGCATCGTCCGCGACTTCGGTGGGATCCGCATCCATCCCGGCCGCCTCGCCAGAGCTGGACTCGACGTACAGTTGCGGTCAGGTCGAGACATCGTGACCGCCGACGCCGATCAGCTGCGGAATAAGCTGTACTTCGCCCTGTTCGTCAATGATCTCAGTCAGCTGATGAAGTGCCTGTCGCACTGCAGCGGGCAGCCGCAGGCATCGCTGTGGCGACACTTCGGATCGGTGGCGCACGCGACGTTCGCCGACCTGGCGACCGATCCCGTACTGGTCGACGACGCGACGGCAGACGCCGCGGCCCTGCTAGAACGGCCGTGGCCGAACAAGGCGCTGCTGACGATGTGGCTACGCGGCGATGTCACCGAAGACACCTACTTTCCGACCACCAACCCGCTTATCGGCCCCGATCCGGGCGTTGACGACGTCTCCGCGCGCTCGTTATGGCCCTCGCAGGGCCCGTAGACTCTGCGAGGACCAGAAACGGCGCGCGGATCGCCCGCAACCGGGTCTTATCAGCGGGCCAGATTGGGGCCGATCCAGGTGGTGTCGGTCGGCGCAGGAACGCAGCACCGCGCCGACACCACCGTGGTGATCGGCGCGGCGCTGCTGACCAGCTCCCGGGATGGCGGGCACGCAGGATCGCCACTGAGACCGGGCGCGCGCGATGTCCACACTGTGGCTTGCAGCAGGCCGCCACGACATGCTCGACCCCTCGCCGAGCTGGCTCGGTGACGTCCTGGCCGTGGTGACTGCGTGGACCCAGCTCACCCTGCCTGGAGCTTGATCAGGCGCTTTACCCTGTCGAGTGGCTGGTCCAGCCGGTAAGAACAGGCTCCTCGGAACTTCCGTTGATATGCAGGTCTGACATGAGATACCTCCATGGCGAGTTGCCCGTCATAGTGCGCTCGACGAGTACTCCAGCGAGATTTTCACAGCTGCCACATCGCCCGACAGAGATGGGCGATGCACGAGGCTCTAGGCTGAAAATCCCTGTGCCCTTGCGCCTGGCCGACTGCACATAGTGCGACCCAACATTATGAGCACAGCTTCGAACGTTCATCGCGAGACGGGGTAGCGCATTGCTCTCGCGCGACTACTAAAGCCCTTGGTCGCATACCAAGGCCACTAAATAAATCGGATACCAACAAATGCGACCAAACACCCTTCCTCTTGCCACTTTTTCCAGCGCGAACCGTCGCTTCAGGGTTGGGGTAGAGCCCTTCCGGAAGGCTGCGCACAACAGCGTTTAGGCAGACGTCCACATCTGGGGGTTACCCAGCGTAGCAGATTGAATCCTGCGCTCAAGGCACTCAGACCGCATCCGCTCGGACATCGACATGAAACTACTGTACCGGCCATAACAACTCCACGACAAGTCACTCGAATGGGTTTCATCCAGCCCGAGACGGCACCGCCGACCATGACATCTGCAAGAACATCTGCAAGAACGCCTGCATTTACGATTTCCCCGATCGCGCGGGGCAGGAAGATTTCCCAGGCCACCCGGATGGTGTGGATGTCCGACTCCGCAGCAAGCTGGCGAGCGGGGCAACGCAGACATCATTATCACTCAACGTAGAAAGATCGCTACTTTAGGTAGCAATCGCGGGTGGTCACCAACGGTCGGGTTCCGGCGCCTGTATTACCGGGCGTCCTGCTGGCGGTCGATCTTGATGTGCTGCACGGTGCGCTGGGGCGGGGACGACGATTGCGCCGGGCCCGGCGGCGCCGCGGGACCGCCCTCCTCCAGCGCGGCCCGCAGCGCCGCCACCAACCCGGCTACCTGCTCGGCCAGCCGGACGGCCAGCTCGGGTCGCTCGCCGCGCAGCACGGCGATCGCCGCGCACACCGGGCAGACCGCGCACGTCTCGGCGGCCGCAGTGGCGGGCCCGGCGCGTACCCGGTCCAGCGCGGGCGCGAACCGGTCGAGGGCACCCAGCACCAGCGTGCGCAGCTCCGTGCTGAGCCCGGCGTGCCCGCGGCAGCTGCCCGTCGTCCCCGTCACCGGTGCTCACCACCGGCCCAGAGCTCGGGATCGGGGGTGAACACGACGCACAGGTCGTCGTCCTCCAGGCGGGCCGCGGTCACGGTGCAGCGGCGCAGCACCGAGGGCAACGCCACCATCCGACGCGTCCCGCTCACGGTGACGGCCAGCTCGTCATCGACCCGGGCGAGGTCCAGCGGCCCGTCGGCGACCCCGGGCAACCGGAGCACCAGCTCGAACTCGGAGTCGACCGACGCACCGCTGCCCGCGGTACGCCGCACGTGCAGCAGCGGCACCGCCGGGGCATCCGCGGGCGCGGCCGGGTCGTCGGCGCCGTAGAGCGACTGCGCGATCTCCAGCAGCGCCGGGACGCCGGTCGGCTCGGCGGCGGTGTGAGCGGCGGTGCGCAGCGGTACCGGCAGCTCGTCCAGCTCGGCGAGGACGGCCTGCTGCCCGGCATGCCGCTCGCGAAGCCAGCGCGCGGCCGGACCGCGCAGCGACGGCGGCGAGCTGGGCAGTACCTGGTTCACGACCAGCCCGTCGACGCGCAGCCCGTGCAGGGCCAGCGCGGTGAGGGTGCGCCGGGTCTCCGCGGCCACCACCCGCTCCGGGGTGAGCACGAGCCGGATCGAGGTCGTGGCATGGTCGGCGAGCAGCGCACGCAGGCCCCCGAGCTGCTCGGCCAGCCCGTCGAGGGCGTCGATCGCGGCCTCCCAGGCGGGCTGCGCGTCGCGCCCGACCCCGGCCAGCCCGGCGAGCAGGCCGCGCACCGCCCGGCGGTGGGCGGGGAACAACCGCTCCAGGTAGCCCGAGAGCGCCTCCGGGAGCCCCAGCAGCCGCAGCGTCTCAGCGGTCGGGCCGCAGTCGACGACCACGACCTCCCACGGCCCGGTCTCCGCGGCGCGGCGGACCTCGCCGAGTGCGAGCAGCTCCTCGACGCCGGGCAGCACCGTCAGCTCGTCGGCGACGAGCTCGTCGACACCGGCCCCGGCAAGCAGGGTACGGAGGTGGCCCTGCAATCGCTCCCACGAATCGTCGAGCAACGCCCGGGTGTCGATGTGCGCGGCGAACAGGCCCCGGACACCCTCGATCTCGACGGGCTCGCCGCCGAGGTCGGCCTCCAGGGTGTCACCCAGCGAGTGCGCCGGGTCGGTGGAGACCACCAACACCTTGCGGCCGGACCGCGCGAGCAGGGCCGCGGTGGCTGCGGCCAGCGTCGTCTTGCCGACGCCTCCCTTGCCCGTGAACAACACGACACGCACGACGCGGAGGGTAGTCGCCCCTGCCGCCGCGAGCAGGCGCAACCGGTCACGGAGCGCTCTCGACCCGCCGCTTGAGGCCCTTGAGCGCGGTGTCGATGATCACCTTTTCGGCCTTGCGACGCAGCATGCCGATCATCGGGATGTTCAGGTCGACGGCGAGGGAGTAGGTCACGATGGTCCCCGCCCCGTTCTCCGCCAACGCGTAGGACCCGTTCTGCGCCTTCTGGATCTGGCCCTTGACCAGCGTCCAGCTGACCGACAGGCCGTCGGGCGCCCAGGTGTAGTCCAGTGTGTAGGAGTCCTTGATCGGGCCGGCGTCCATCAGGAAGCTCACCCGCTCGGCGCGCCCCGCGGTGTCGCTCGCCAGCACCTCGACCTTCTTCACCTGCTCGGCCCACTGCGGGTAGGCCGGGAAGTCGGCGATCACCGCCAGCACCCGCTCCGGCGGCGCGGCGATCGCGATCGAGGAGGACGTAGCGTCGGCCATGTCGGCAGGTTACCGGTGGGTCCCCGCGCTGATCGGCGCAGCGTCACCAGCGCAGCACGTAGGGCGTGCCGGTTCGCCGGAAGTACCCGACGTTGACGCACTCGGTGCGCCCCACCCGGGCCCGCGCGGCGAGCGGCTGGTGGACATGCCCGAACAGCGCCGCCCGCGGCCGGTCCCGCCGCACGACCTCCAGCAACGCGGGCGCGGACACCTCCGGGCGGCGCGACACGACGTCGAAGGCGAGCTCTGGCACCGCAGGAGGCACGTGGCTGCACAGGACGTCCACGGTGTCGAGCCCGTGCGCAGCGGCCGCGAACTCCTCGGCGAGGCGCAGGTGCGGGGTCCACGGGCCACCGCGGCGCAGCTGCTCCCCCGGCGGCAGCGGAAGGCCCCCGACGAACCCGAACCGCAGCCCGCCGAGGGTCACCACGCGCCCGTCGGGATGGCACAGCCCCGGCCGGGCGTATTCCGGCCACAGGTGCGGGAGGTCGACGTTGCCGGGGATCACGTACGTCAGGGTGGTGAGGGCGCCGAACAGCCGGTCGTACTGCTCGCGGACGGCGTCCTCAACGACGGCAGCCGCGTCCTGCACCCGGGACCAGGCGTCGCGGATGTAGGCGATGAGCTCGCCGGGTGCTCCGCCGGTCCGCAGCTGGGCGAACCGCGTGCTGACCTCCGGTCCGAGGACCCGCCCGAGGATGCCGGCACCCGGGTCGTCGTAGTCGATGTAGTCGACGAGGTCGCCCAGCACCAGCAGCGCCTCGGCACCCTCACCGGCGCGGGCCAGCGCCTCGGCGTTGCCGTGCACGTCGGCGACCACGTGCACGCGCATGGGGCGAACCTACGCGGGAGGCTCACCCGGTGCCCGACCCGCCTCCAGCCGGTCCTTGCAGGCGAACGCGATGGCCTTGGCCGCCCGGTGTCGCCTGCGCGTCTGCGCCGCGCCGCGCCGGGGCGAGGCCGGCTGCCCGACACCGCCGGGCCCGGCCGGGTCGGCACGCAGGAAGTAGTGCAGCACCGTCCCGTCGAGCACCGGTTCCAGCCAGATCTCCATGCTGCCGACGAGCGCGCCCTGGACCGTCCACCGCAGTCCCTCGACCCCGCGGTCGGCCATGACCTCCAGGCGCAGGTCCGGCCACAGCTGCGACCACCGGTCGGGCTGGGCGAACTCGGCGGCCACCACCGCGGGCGCCACGGCGAGGAACGTCTGGTCCACTACGTCCACCGACGGCACCGGTCCATTCTCCTCCGACCGGACATAACGGGAGCCTTTCGGTCCTGCCTGCCACCAAGGTCCACGAGGTAAGTTTGTCTGGAACGACTGACTGCCAGCGTTGACCGGGAGGCCACGACCGTGCGCGAGTACAGCGTCCCCGCCACCGTCCGTGTCGGCGAGGAGGAGACCCTCGTCGACGCGGTCTACGACAACGCCGCCAACCACCCCACCGCGGTGGCCTACCGCCGGCGTGGAGCGGACGGAGTCTGGTTCGAGGTCACCTCCGCGCAGTTCGCCGACGAGGTCACCGCTGTGGCCACCGGGCTCATCGCAGCCGGGATCGCACCCGGTGACCGGGTCGGTCTGCTCTCGCGCACGCGATACGAGTGGACACTGATCGACTACGCCATCCTCGCAGTCGGTGGTGTCACGGTGCCGATCTACGAGACGTCCTCAGCCGAGCAGGTCAGCTGGATCCTCTCCGACTCCGGTGCCGTCGCGATCGTCGTCGAGTCCGCAGGTCACGCCGCCATGGTCCACGGGGTGCGCCACGGGCTCGCCAAGCTCCGGTGGATCCGGGAGATCGAGCCGGCTGCCGACGGCCCGGGCTCCCCGGGGTGTGTGGCCGAGCTCGTCGCCCTCGGCTCTGCCCGCGAGACCAGCGCGCCCGACGGGGTGGCGGTCCGGCGGCGGGCCATTCGCGCCGACGACCTCGCCACCGTGATCTATACCTCGGGCACCACCGGACGCCCCAAGGGTTGCGAGCTGACCCACCGCAACCTGCTCATCGAGGTGAAGACGACCGCACAGATCTTCCCCGAGTTCCTCTCCGCGAGCAGCTCGGTTCTGCTGTTCCTCCCGCTCGCCCACGTGTTCGGCAAGGCGATCCAGTGCGGCGCCACCTACTCCCGCACGATCATCGGGCACACCGCCGACGTCTCCGAGCTGCTCACCGACCTGGCGGTCTTCAAGCCGACATTCCTGCTCGCGGCGCCCCGGGTGTTCGAGAAGGTCTACAACGGCGCCCGCCAGCGTGCCCACAACGCAGGCAAGGGTAAGATCTTCGAAGCGGCGGCGGACACCGCGATCGCCTGGAGTCGCGCGCGTGACACCGGCGGGCCCGGGCTGGCCTTGACGCTCAAGCACGCCGTGTTCGACAAACTCGTCTACGGCAAGCTGCGCGCGGCCGTCGGCGGCAAGGTGGTGGCAGCGGTGTCGGGCAGCGCCCCGCTCGGCGAACGACTTAGTCACTTCTTCCGCGGTGCCGGGCTGCCGGTCCTGGAGGGCTACGGGTTGACCGAGACCTCCGGGGGCATCACGGTCAACACCCTCGACGCCCAGCGGATCGGCAGCGTGGGGCGCCCGGTGCCCGGGCAGGCGGTCCGGATCGCCGACGACGGCGAGATCCTGCTCTCGGGGCCGATCGTGTTCCGCCGGTACTGGAAGAACGAGACCGCCACGAACGAGGCGATCGAGGATGGGTGGTTCCACAGCGGCGACCTCGGCGAGCTCGACGACGCGGGCTTCCTGACGATCACCGGTCGCAAGAAGGAGATCATCGTCACGGCGGGGGGCAAGAACGTCGCCCCGACGGTGCTCGAGGACCGGCTGCGCGCACACCCGCTGGTCAGCCAGTGCATGGTCGTCGGCGACGGGCGGCCGTTCATCGGTGCGCTGATCACGATCGACGCGGAGGCACTGCCCGGCTGGCGCGAGCGTCACGGCAAGCCCGCCGGCGACGGCGTGGCCGACCTGGTGAACGACCCGGACCTGCGGGCGGAGATCACCACGGCCGTCGCGGATGCCAACCTCGCCGTCTCGCGGGCCGAGCAGATCCGCGAGTTCCGCATTTTGCCGGTGGACTTCACCGAATCCGGCGGCGAGATGACCCCGACACTGAAGATCAAGCGAGCCGTGGTGGCCACGACCTACGCCGAGGACATCGCCTCCCTCTACGCGACGGCGAAGGCTCCTGCCTGAACGTATTCCCGGTCGCCGCGCCCGCCGAAGGATCGAACCGAGCTGGGTATCGTCAAATTTGGCGATGTCGCCCACCGGGTGGGACACCAAGCTGTTCATCTAGCGTTAGCCGTCGGTTCAGAGCTGAGACGGCGGGAGTTCCGGATGAACCGAGGCCCCCATGATCGACAACGTCGCGCAGGTACGGGTTGAGCCGACCCGTGGTCGTCAGCTCGATCTCACCGTCCTCATCCCGACCCGCAACGAAGCCGGCAACATCGCGCAGGTTCTCGCCGGGCTGAGCGCCACAGGTCAGTCCTTCGACGTGTTGTTCGTCGACGACAGTGATGACGACACCCCGCAGGTCATCCGGAACTGCGCGGCATCGTCACCATTGCGGGTCGGAGTCCTGCACCGCCCTGCCGGCGAGCGCGCGGGCGGGCGGGCTCGGTGGCGCAGTCCTGGCCGGGCTCGGATCCGTCTCGACCGCGTGGGTCGTGGTCATGGACGGGGACCTGCAGCATCCGCCCGAGCTGGCAGCGCGGCTCGCGACGATCGGCGAGGACCGTGCCGTCGACCTGGTCGTCGCCAGCCGGAACATCGGCGCCGGCGACTCGGCGGGTCTGTCGGGTCGGGTCCGGCACACCGTGTCCGGTTCGGCCACCCTGCTGGGCCACGTGCTGTTCCCGCGCAGGCTGGGCCGCTGCACCGACCCGCTGAGCGGCTTCTTCGCCCTCCGGCGCAGCGCCGTGGACCTGACCACGCTGCGACCGGACGGCTTCAAGATCCTGGTCGAGATCCTGGTCCGGAACCCCTGGCTGCGCCTTGCCGAGGTGCCGGTGCGCCTCGGGCAGCGCCACGCCGGGGAGAGCAAGGCGTCGGTGGGCGTGGGACTGCGCTTCGGGCGGCGGCTCGCGCAGCTGCGCCTGGGGCTGCTGATCGGGCGGCTCGCGGGATCCTTCGCGGCGGACCCGCGGGGCTGGCTGACCAGGGTGATCGGGTTCGGCGCCGTGGGGCTGACCGGCCTGGTGGTGAACACCGTGGTGCTGTGGTTACTGCACCACGAAGCACTGCAGCTGCCGTACCTGCTCGCGGCGGCGCTGGCCACCCAGGTGTCGACGGCGTGGCTGTTCGTGCTGACCGACGGCATCGTGTTCCGGAACCGTCGTTCCGGAACGCGCCGCGGACGAGCGCTGCGGTTCTTCGCCGTCAACAACACCGCGATGCTGCTGCGCCTACCGGTGCTCGCCGCACTCGTCGAGTGGGCGGGAACGAACGTGCTGGTGGCCAACGCGCTCACCCTCGTCCTGCTGTTTCTGGCCCGATTTCTCACCGTCGATCTCGCGATCTACGGCCGGACCGAGGGACCGACCTGCCCGCGCGTCACGGACCCGATCCGGGTCGTCGTCGACTCGGTCGGTACCGGCCGGCCGGTTCGGGACTGCCCGCTGCGCAGCTACCTGCCCTACCGCTACTCGATCCCGGACGTGGCCACCATCGGGTCCCAGATCGAGCTGCCCGAGCTGGCGTACTTCCGTGCCCAATGGCTCGGCAACGACACCGAGATCCAGCTCCGGGTCGGCCTGACCGGGGAGCGCCGCCCGCACCGGCGGACGCAGGTGACCCAGCTCAGCGGACCGCCGTCGGTGCGCTACCAGGAGCATCTGGGGCGGCTCGGGGCGAACTTCGCCGTGCAGTTCGGCGACCCCATGGAGATCGTGGTCTCGCCCCGACTCGCCCGTTCCCCACACGTCGTCTACACCAACGTCCTCGAGGCGCTGCTGCGGTTCGTCGCGGTGTCCAAGGGCGTCATGCTGCTGCACTCGGCGTGCGTGGAGATCGACGGGCGGGGGGTGCTCATCTCGGCGCGGACCGACACCGGAAAGACCGGCACGGTACTGCGTCTGGTGCGCGAGTACGGGGCCCGCTTCCTGTCCGACGACATGACGGTGCTGCATCCCGACGGGCGCGTGGGCTGCTTCCCGAAACCGCTCACGATCAGCCGGCACACCCTGGCCCTGGTGCACGCTCCCGAGCTGACCGCTCGGGAGTGGCGCTGGCTCGATCTGCAGAGCCGGATCCACTCCCGTGAGGGTCGGCAGTTCGCCCTGCTGCTGAGCCGGCTGAACCTGCCGATCATGGCGGTGAACGCGCTCGCCCAGCGGGTGGTCCCACCGCCGAAGTACCCGGTCGACCAGCTGCAACCCTGCTCGGTAGCCCGTCGGTCCCAGGTCACCGACCTGTTCCTCATCGAGCGCGGCGAGTTCGGCACCGGCGAGCTGGGTACCGCCGAGGTCATGGCGGCGCTGCTGGCCAACACCGAGGACGCCTACCAGTTCCCGCCGTTCCGGCAGCTCGCCCCGTCCATCGTGATCGGCCAGGACGACCACGCCGAGCTGCGTCGCCGGGAACAGCAGATCCTGGCCTCCGCGATCAGCGGGATACCGGCCCGGTGGGTGGGCACCCCGGACTTCTCGTGGGCCCCGGAGATCGCCCGGCAGCTCGCCGTGGAATCCGGCGGTGCCACGGTGCCCGTCCTGCCACCGCCGGCCGTCGTCCGGCCTCCGACACCAACCCGCGACGAGCTGCCTTCGGTGTCCGCAGCGGGCTCGTCATGACCGACCGTCACCCGAGACCCGAGCATGACCAGCTCGGGTGGCGATGATGGTCAGCCTCCAACACCCGGCGCGCACCCTCGTCCCGGAACACGAGCCCGCGCCAGCGGGACCTCAGGAGACGCAGCGGCGGGCGGGCCGCATGTCGGCCAGGGCTCGGCTCGCCCTGCTGACGGCGATGGGCGTGGGGGCCCTGCTCCGGCTGGTCAACCTCAACACGTTCGGCCTGAACAGCGACGAGGTCGTCTACGCCGGACAGGCCGCCTCACTGGCCGGGAACCCGGTCTACACCGAGATGTTCCCGGTCTTCCGGGCGCACCCGATGCTCGTGCAGACGCTGCTGTCGTTCGTGTACGGCACCGGCGAACCCGACATCGCCGGGCGGTTCGTCGTCGCAGCGATCGGCGTGGCGACGGTCGGGGTCGTCTACCTGCTCGGCTGCGAGCTGTACGACCGCAGGACCGGCCTGCTCGCCGCCGCGCTGATCGCGGTGCTGCCCTACCACGTGATCGTGACCCGGCAGATCCTGCTCGACGGCCCGATGGTGCTGTTCGCGACGACGACGTTGCTGTACGTGGCCCGGTACGGACGGTCAGGGCGGGTGGTGTGGCTGCTCGCAGCCGGTGGCGCCATGGGGCTGACGCTGCTCGCCAAGGAGTCGAGCCTGGTGCTTCTCGGCGGCGTGTACGCCTTCCTCGCCTTGACCCCACAACTGCGCCGGCCGATCCTCGGGGCGCTGGGCGCGCTGGGCGTGATGGTCGCGGTGTTCGCCGTGCACCCGGTGACCCAGGCGCTGTCCGGCCACGCCGAGACGGGGCAGTCCTACCTGGTATGGCAGCTGTTGCGCCCGGCGAACCACGGTTGGGAGTTCTACGCGGTCACCGTCCCACCGGTGCTCGGGCCGCTGGTGCTGATCGCGGCGCTGGCCGCGGTGTGGCGCCCGCGCCGCGACGGCGCCTGGCGGGAGATCCTGCTGGTCACCTGGATCCTCGCCCCGGTGCTGTTCTTCGAGTTGTGGCCGGTCAAGGGGTTCCAGTACCTGCTGCCCGTTGCGCCCGCGGTCGCCGTCCTCGCGGCGCGCGGGGTGCTCCGCCTGCCCGACCGGGTGACCGTGCTGGGCAGGGTCGCGCCGCGGCGCGGGGGGCTGCGGGTCGTCGTCGGCGGGATCGTGCTGCTCAGCGTCCTCGCCGGGTCCGTGCAGCATGTGGTCGGTGGCGGCGGGACGCAGTTCCTGGCCGGCACCGGCGGCGTGCCGGGAGGTCGGGAGGTCGGGCACTGGCTCGGGGCCCAGACCCCGCAGGGGGCGACGATCCTGACCCTCGGTCCCTCCATGGCGAACATCGTGTCGTTCTACGGCCATCGCCAGGCCTACGGCCTGTCGGTGAGCCCGAACCCGCTGCACCGCAACCCGGCATACACACCGATCGTGAACCCGGACCGGAGCCTGCGCCAGGGTGACCTCCAGTACGTGGTCTGGGACGCCTACTCGGCCGCCCGATCGTCGCACTTCGCGGAGAAGCTCCTGGTGCTCGCGCAGCGCTACCACGGCCGGATCGTGCACACCGAGTACGTCGAGGGCACCGACGAGGCCGACCCGAGCACCCGGATACCCGTGATCGTGGTCTATGAGGTACGACCGTGACCGCGCAGGCGCGACCGTCGGCACGTGGCACCCGGCGTCGTCGCGGCGGGCGGCTCCGCCGGCGGGCTCTGCTGCTCGCGCTCGCCCTGCTCGCCGTCGCCCTACACGCTGTCGTATCAAGCCCCGCGATCGCCGGCCCTCCCGCCCACCGCAGCGCCCAACCCGCGACGTCGATGCCTGCGACGTCGGTGCCCGCGGCCGCCACGCCCCCGACCACCACGCCGATCTCGAACGTCGTCGTCCTGATGCAGGAGAACCACAGTTTCGACAACTACTTCGGAACCCGCGCCGGTGTCGACGGGCTCCCCGACGGCACCTGCATGCCCCGCGTCCCCGGCACGGCCGAGCCCTGCGTGCAGCCGTTCCACATCGGCGGCAAGGCGATCCGCGACCTCGCGCACACCGAGGCCGCCTTCGCCGACCAGTTCCGCGACGGACAGCTCGACGGTTTCGTGTGGGCCCACGATCGCGCGGGGGCGGACGGGGCGCAGGCGATGGGTTACTACGACGACCGGGACCTGCCGTACTACTGGAACATCGCCGACGAGTACGTCCTGTTCGACCGGTTCTTCACCTCGGCACACGGCGGCAGCGTCCGCAACCACATGTACGCCATCACCGGCCAGCCGGGCGCCGTCGGCCCCAGCGAGGCGGTTCCCACCGACGGTTGGGGGGACATCCCGACCATCTTCGACCGGCTCGAGGAGAAGGGCATCAGCTGGAAGTTCTACATCCAGAACTACGACCCGACGATCACCTATCGGACCCGGCTGTCGGAGGACGTCGAGACCGACCGAGGGGCCCAGGTGATCTGGGCGCCGCTGCTGGCCTACGCCCGCTACATCGACGATCCGAACCTGTCCTCCCGCATCGTGGACCTCGACCAGTACTACGAGGACGTGGCCAACGGCGAGCTACCCGCGGTCTCGTTCATCCGACCGTCCGGCAACAGCGAGCATCCGCCCGGCAGCGTGCAGGCCGGCCAGCGGTTGATCCGCTCGCTGCTCAACCAGCTGATGCGCTCCTCGCAGTGGTCGTCATCGGCCTTCCTCTGGTCCTACGACGACTGGGGGGGGCTGGTACGACCATGTCAACCCGCCGGCCGTCGACGCGTACGGCTACGGCCCGCGGGTACCCGCGCTGCTGGTCAGTCCGTACGCCCGCCGCGGGTTCGTGGACCACGAGACCCACGACTTCACCTCGATCCTGCGGTTGATCCAGGTCAACTGGGGCCTCGCGCCGCTGGCCGACCGGGACGCGGCGGCCGGTCCGATGCTCGAGGCGTTCGACTTCACCGCGGGCCCGCGACCCGCGGTGCTGCTCTCGACCGAGCGTCATCCGGTGCTCGCGGACCGACCCCGGACCTGGGTGGTCTACGCCGGCTACGCCCTGGTGTGTGCGTTCGTGGCCGGACTGCTCGCCGCGCCCCGAGCGCTGAGCACGGTGCGCCGACACCGGGCACGACCGCACCCGGCGGTGTCAGCGTGAACGCGATCGGCCCGGCCCGCAGGGCATCCGCTCGGGCCACATGTGTCCTGGTCATCGTGCTCGCCGCGCTGGTGACCGGGCCCGCCACGCTCGCAGCCCAGGACCAGCCCGGCACCCTGGTCATCCAGACCGTCCCGGCGCTCGCGGGTGCCCAGTTCCGGGCCGACGGGGTGACCGTGAGCACCGACAGCGCCGGCGTGGCGCGGCTACCGGTGCGCACCTTCGTCGATCTGGACCGACGCTTCGAGGTGCTCCCGACCCAGATCGACGAGCACCTGCGCGTGGAGCTCGACCGGATGCTCGGCTCCCCCACCCGTCGACGCGGCGAGACGCTGATCGTCGGACTGCGCCTGCAGCGGCTGGTGACCTACCGGTTCGCCGGACCCGATCAGCGCGAGATCGCACCACAGCGGATCTCACGGCTGGTGCTGAAGAGCAACACCGGAGAGACCGCCGAGGTGGTGGGCGCCGAGCTCCACGAGCCGCGCTGGGTGGCGGCGAGCCGCACCCAGCAGACACCGACCGGGTTGGCCAGCAAGGACCTGTACTGGACAGTGGATCGGGTCGTGGTGGACGGCGCCGAGGTGGTCAACCGGGGCCAGCAGCGGTTCGTGCCGAACCAGCAACGCGACTGGGCGATCAAGTTGCTCTTCTACCAGGTGCGGGTCACCGGGCAGGACCTGCTCTTCGGCGGGGCCGCAGGGTCCGGCGTGGAGTTGCACCGCCCGGACGGCGTCGTGGAACAGGTGCCGTTCACCGACGGCTGGGCCGAACTGGCCAGGGTCCCGCGCGGAGACTACAGCGTGCGCGTGTACGGCTCGGGACTGTCGTTCCTGCGACCGGTGGGTATCTCGAAGGATCAAGAACTGATCCTCGAGGTGATCACTCCATGGGATCTGTGGTTGGTCGGGTCCCTGCTGGTGGGACTGGCCGTCGGGCTGGCAGCCGTCGGGCGGCGCCGGAAGCTGCGCGCGCTCACCCGGCGGCTCGCCGAGCTTGATCTGCCGCGCAGGCCGGCCCGGAGGCGCCGCGGGGGACCCATCGGTGCCACCCGTTCCCTCGTGGTCGTGCTCGCAGCCTCCGTCGCGCTCGCGCCGGCCGGCCTCGCACCGGGTGCCATCGCGCCCGTGGCAGCGGTGACCGCGGTGTCCGATCAGGCCCCGTCCGCACCAGTGCTCGCCTACTACTACATCTGGTACAACCCGACGTCGTGGCGACGCGCCAAGCAGGACTATCCCCTGCTCGGGCGGTACTCCAGCGCCGATCCGGAGGTAGCGCGCCAGCACGTCAGGCTGGCGGCGTCCGCCGGGCTCGCCGGGTTCCTGGTGTCGTGGAAGCACACCGACTTCCTGGATCCCCGGCTCGACCAGCTCGTCGAGATCGCCCGCCAGCAGGACTTCAAGCTGGGGATCGTCTACCAGGGCCTCGACTTCGCGCGCGAGCCGCTGCCGGTGGCACAGGTGGCCTCGGACCTGCGCTACTTCGTCGACCGCTACGCCGACGATCCCGTCTTCGACCTGTTCGGCGAGCCGATCGTGATCATCACCGGCACCGAGCGGTACTCGGTGACCCAGCTGCGCGAGATCGTCGAACCGGTGCGACCGTGGGTCACGATCCTCGCCTCGGCCAAGAACGTCGAGGACTACGAGCGGGTGGCGGCGCTGGTCGACGGCGATGCCTACTACTGGTCCTCCGGGGACCCCGGAGAGCAGTTCTACCGGGAGAAGCTCGCGCGGATGGGCGAGACGGTGCAGGCCCACGGCGGGCTCTGGTTCGCCCCGGCCACCGCAGGCTTCGACGCGAGGGATCTCGGCGGACACCGGGTGATCGAGCGGGAGGGCGGCGAGACGCTGCGGCGTGGTATCGCGACGGCCGGCGAGTCCGAGCCGGCCGCGATCGCCGTCATCAGCTGGAACGAGTTCAGCGAGAACAGCCACATCGAGCCGAGCGAGCAGCACGGCACTCTCGCGTTGGAGACCCTCGCCGAGCTCACCGGTGGTTCGGTCGATCAGGCCGGAGTGGGACTGGGCTCGAGCGAACCCGAACCGCGGGCGCACGCCCTGCCGGGCTGGCTGGCGATCATGCTGACCGTGTTGCTGGTGGCGCTGCTGCCGCTCGCACTCCTCGTGCGCCGACGACGGAGGGGATGACTCATGAACGCATCGCAGGGTGCCGACCCGCGCCCGCGTATCCGCCGCAGAGCGATCGCCGTAGCACTCGGGGGGCTGCTCCTCGTCGCCGCGGTGTTCGCCGTCGCGGCGCTGATCGCCGCCCGTTCCGGCCCGGACAGCTCGGCGGCGGACCCCGTCGTGGCCGCCGCGGGTGACATCGCCTGCGACCCGGGCAACCGCTCCTTCCGGGACGGCAACGGCTCGGCCCGCTCCTGCCGGCAGCAGGCGGTGTCGGACCTGCTCGTCGACGCCGGGCTCGCCGCGGTGTTCCCGCTGGGCGACCTGCAGTACCACTGCGGAAGCGACCGGGCGTTCCAGGAGTCCTACGACCGGTCGTGGGGGCGGGTGAAGGACATCACCGTCCCGGTCGTGGGCAACCACGAGTACCTGGCCAAGGGCAGGGCAGACGCCACCGGCGCGACCAGCGCCGCCACCGGCTGCGACGCGTCGAACACGGGTGCGGCGGGCTACTTCGACTACTTCGGCGAGGCGGCCGGCGATCCGGCGAAGGGATACCGCAGCCTCGACATCGGTGCCTGGCACGTCGTGGTGCTGAACTCGTCCTGCCGGCACTCCGGTGGCTGCGGCCCGAGATCCCCGCAGGTCAAGTGGCTGGCGGACGACCTCGCGGCGAACCCGAGGACGTGCACCATGGCGCTGTTCCATCACCCGCGGTTCAGCTCGGGCCGCCACGGCGACAACGAGGACTACGTCGCGTTCTGGGCGACCCTGCATGCGGCCGGGGTCGACGTGGTGCTCAACGGCCACGACCACATCTACGAGCGCTTCGCTGCGCAGACCCCGTCCGGCGCACCGGATCCGGAGGGTGGCATTCGGCAGTTCACGGTCGGTACCGGCGGGGCGAACCACACCGACGTCACGACCGTCCGACCCAACAGCGAAGTGCACAACGACACCACGTTCGGTGTCCTGAAGCTGACCTTGCACCCGTCGAGCTACGACTGGGCGTTCGTGCCGGAGGCCGGAGAGGTCTTCACCGACACGGGCACCGGCGAGTGCCACTAGAGAACCGGCACCGGAAGTGAGGCTGTCCCGTCATGTTCATGCGTCTGCTGCGAGGACTGTTCGTCGTCTCGGTGCTGCTGGCCGCGGCGGTCGGCCCGCCGGCCGCCGGGTGCACCGGGGGCCCCGGAACCGGTGGTCAGCAGCACGTTCACCCCGGTGGCCGACAGCTACGTCGACGCGAACCTGCCCACCACGAACTTCGGTGCCAAGACCTACGTCTACAACGACGGGTCACCGCAGCGCACCGCCTACCTGAAGTTCGACGTCCAGGGCGTCACCGACTTCACCCAGGCGACGCTGATGCTGTACGCCGAGTCCGCCAGCAGCACCGGGGTGGAGGTCCACCCGGTCGCGGACAGCACGTGGGGGGAGACCACGATCAACGCGTCGAACGGACCACCGGTGGGGGCGTCGCTCGCCTCGTCCGGCGGGTTCGCCAGCGGCTCCTGGGTGGCGATCGACGTCACCTCGGCGGTGCAGGCCAACGGGCTGGTGACCCTGGCCACCACGACGACGAGCAGCACCGCGATCAAGGTCACGAGCCGGGAGGGGGCCAACCAGCCAGAGCTGATCGTCGGTCCGGCGCCACCCAACCCGTCGCCGTTCGTGATCAGCCCGGCCGGTGGCGGGACGTACCAGGCCACCTCGGCCACGGCCGGGACCGTCTACACCGGCACGCTGAAGTTCGTGGGCGAGCGTGCGGTCACCGATCTCCAGGGGTTCGGCGGCGGCACGGTCAGCTTCACCGCCGGCGACTTCGACTTCGGAACGGAGTTCTTCAAGCTCAACAACGTCGTCGACATCGTGTTCGAGGGCGCCGGGATCGACACCACGGTGCTCAGAAACAGTACGAACGCGGCCGCCGACACCGAACCGTTCAACTTCACCACGGCAACCCGGATCACCATCCGGGACCTGACGGTCGCCGCCGGCGGGTCGGCGCGCACCACCAGTGACGCGATCGACATGGACAACGGCAACGACTCGACGATCGAACGGGTGAAGATCACTGCATCCCGAGGCCGAGCCGTCGTGTTCGACGGCAAGAACGCAGGCTGGGAAGCGCGGAACAACGTGCTGCGCGACTGCGTGGTCACCGGCACTCAGTGGCACGGTGTGGAGCTGCTCGCAGCGAGCAACAACCGGATCGGGAGCTGCACGATCACCACGACGGCCGGCAGCGGCATCCAGGTCAACAAGTCCTCGACGAACGCCGACCAGCCCAACAAGAAGTCCTCGGACAACGCCATCACGGGCAACATCGTCGATCAGGCGGGGCGGGACGGGATCGCCGTGAACGGCGGCGACCGGAACCAGATCACCGGTAACACCGTCACCAACAGCTCCGACGACGTGACCGGACGCGACGGCATCCGGATCGGCTCGACGAACTCGGTGAGCTGTGACGACAACACCGTCTCGGGTAACGTCGCAACCGACGACCAGGTACCGAAGACCCAGCGCTATGGCGTGAACATCGCCACCGCATTGTGCAACCGCACCGTCGTGGGCCCCGGCAACAACCTCGACGGCAACCGCGTCGGCCCCCTGAACGACGCCGGTACCGGCACCATCCTGCAGTGAGCCCTCTCGACGCCAGCCACTCCAACGGCTGCCCACCGAAAGGAGGGATCTGCGGTCACAGTAGGCCGAACAGGTGAAATCAGAGCCATCAGGTAATACTCCCACCACGGTGCGCGACCTCTAAGCCACGAGGTTGCAGGGTAAAACTGGATGCGGATCTTCGGGGCGATCGTTCAGCGGGACCGGAGGCCTGCTGGACGGGGGCGATCCGGTATGAGCAGAACGCGCGGACCCGGAGGTGCGCGGCAACCTGATCGTCAGTGTGGTGCGCGAGTCGCCGCACAGGTACTCGGACTCACGCTGGGTACGGCCGCGGTGATCGTACTGGTCACCGCCCCGATCATGGAACCGTTGACCGGGGTCGCCGAACTGCACCTGGGGCTCGGCCTCGCCGCGGCTGCGGCCGCCGCAGCCGCGGCGATCCTCGGCGACATCGCCGCCCGGGTGTCCGGAGACACCCGGTCCGCCTGGATCGGCGCAGCGGTCGCGTTGTACTGCCTGGTGGTGCTGCCCTCCACGACGCTATGGCCGCATTCCGGCAGCGGTGACGTCGTCATCGGGACCGCACGAGTAACCGGTTTTCTGATCGTCACCGTTGCGCTGCTCGCCGCGCTGCGGCCGCCCGCCAAGGGCGGCCCCGGAGTCGGCTGGGTGGCCACCGGGGCCGGTGTGACCCTGATGCTCGCAGCGGTCGAGGTGGCTGCGCTGTTCCCCACCGCACTACCCGGCGTGCTCGCTCCGGGTGCGCTGTCGAGGATCATCCTGCTCGCGTGGTGCGGGCTCGCCCTGGCCGGGATGGTGATCGGCTACCGGCGGGACAGCCTGGCGCTGACCGGGATCTTCCTGGGGTTGGCGACGCTTGCCGCCGCACACCTCTACCGCATCGTCGCCGGCCTGGCCGTCCGCCAGGCCGACCTGGTCTTCGACGGGGTCCGGCTGCTCGGGCTGCTGGTCGTGCTCACGGGCATGATCAAGCTGACGACGCGCGGTGTTCGGACGCTGCACTCGGAGCAGCTGCGGCACCAGGAGGAGCTGCGGATCGCATCGGTGCACATCCGGCGAGCCGGCGAACGCGCCCAGGAGCGCGACCACGAGCTACGCAACGGCCTCGCGGTGATGTCCGGGATCACCCAGCTGCTGAGCGCCCCGGTGGAGTTTCCCGAACGCGAACAGCTGCGGGCTGCCGTGCTGCGCGAGCTGGCACGGCTCGCACAGATGATCGACAGCGAGAACCCGCCGAGCGACGGGCACGGCTACGACGTGGGCCGCGTGCTGCGCGACCTGGTCGTGGTTCGACGTGCGACGGGAGCGTCGATCAGCCTGGAGCTGAGTCCCGACCTGCGGGCGATGGGCACACCCGCCGTGCTCGCACAGGTCGTCACGAACCTGCTGGCCAACTGTGCACGCCATGCACCGGCTTCACCGGTCCGTATCCGAGCCGGGCCCTGCGGCTCCCGGACCATCGTCGAGGTGAGCGACGATGGCCGCGGCCTGCCGCCCGGGCAGGAGTCCCTGGTGCTCGAACGTGGAGTCCGGCATCCCTCGACCGGCGGCAGCGGTCTCGGCCTCCATGTCAGCCGTCAGCTGCTCGACAGCGAGGGCGGTGTGATCCGGTTCGCACCGAACCGGAACGGCTGTACCGCGGTGGTCGAGCTGCGCCGGGCACCAACCGAGATACGCCACAGCGAGAACTCGAGGGTACCGCTCGGGGTCAGCGAGACGGCTCCCGGTCCGTTCCCGACAGGGACACCGCGCCAGACGGGAGGTCTGGCGTCATGACCACGGCTCCGGTTCTCGTTGTCGACGATCACGAACTGGTGCGGACCACGCTTGCCTTCGCCCTGAACGCGCAGGCAATCCCCACCCATCAGTGCACGGCAACCACTCGGAAAGCCATCCTGGACGAGGCCGCGTTGCTGTCGCCCGGGCTCGTACTGCTGGACCTGGACCTGGGCCGGGACGTCCACGGCGGGCACCTCGACGGGGTCGACCTGATCGGCGAGCTGCGAGCCAAGGGGTGGAACGTGCTGGTGGTGAGCGGTAGCGGCAACCGGGAGCAGCTGGCTGCGGCCATCGCAGCCGGCGCGGTCGGCGTGGTCAGCAAGACCACCCCCTTTCCGACGCTGCACGACACGGTGATCGACGCCACCTGCGGCCGCCCGGTGATGTCCGAACAGGACCGGCAGCAGTGGCTGGAGCTCGACCAGCGATACAAGGTCGCGCTTCAGCAATGGCGCCGGCGCATGAACCGGCTGACCTCGCGCGAACACGCCGTGCTCGACAGGCTCGCGGCGGGTTGTCGGGCGGCGGCGATCGCGGAGGAGTTCGTCGTGTCACTGGCCACGGTGCGTAGCCAGATCCGTTCCATCCTGACCAAACTCGAGGTCAGCTCCCAGCTGGAGGCCGTCGCGCTGCTGCGGACGCCGGGGACCGAGGGCAGCACGCAGACCCGGTAAGCGGGGCTCCGGCCAGGAGGGCATGCAGGCGCGCCACCCGGAGCGGCCAGCTCCACTCCCGCAACATCCACTCCCGGCCCGCAGCACCCATCGCGCGCGCCCGGCCCGGATCGGCCAGCAGGCCGGCGACGGCGTCGGCCACGGCGTCGAGGTCCCGGCCGTCGACGACGTGCCCGGTGCGGCCGTCCTGCACCGTCTCCGGCGCACCGCCCGAGTCACCCGCGACCACGGGCAGCCCGCTCGCGGCGGCCTCCAGGAGCGCGATGCCCAGCCCCTCCACGTCCAGCCCGCCGCCCCGGGTGCGGCAGGGCAGGGCGAACGCGTCGCCGACGGCGTGGTGCGCCGCCAGCTCCGCGGCCGGCACCGCGCCGGTGAACACGACGTGCTCGACGACGTCGCACTCCACCGCGAGCCGGCGCAGCCGGCCACCGTAAGTGCCGTCCCCGACCAGCAGCAGCCGCGCACCCGGCACCCGAGCCCGCACTCGGGGCAGCGCCCGGATCAGCGTGTCCTGCCCCTTGCGGGCGACCAGCCGGGACACGCAGCTCACGACCGGGGCCGTACCGAGGCGGTACCGGCGACGCAGCTCGCTGCGCGCGGCCGGATCCGGAGCGAAGACCTCGGCGTCGATGCCCGAGGGCAGGTGTTCCAGTGCCGCGCCGGGACCGAAGGCGGCCGCCACCCGACCCCGGGTGTAACTCGAGATCATGGTGAGCACGTCGGTGTCGCGACCGATCCGGCGCAGCACCTGCCGGGCGCCCGGCAGCATCGACCAGCCCACCTCGTGGCCGTGCGTGCTGGCCAGCACGCACTCGATCCCGGCCCGGCGACGCAGGCCCGGTCCGAGCAAGGCCAGCGGAGCCGACGCTCCGAACCACACCGTGGTCACACCGTGCTCGCGGGCCAGCACCGTCGCCCGGTCTGCGACACCGGGCAGCGGCAGCATCAGCGACGAGGGGTGCCGGTGCACGGGATAGGGCAGCGCGGCGTCGAACTCGGCTGATCCCGGCCACGCCGGCGCGTACACAACCAACTCACCGGGCGGGAGCCGATCGGCAAGCGCCTGGAGGTAGTTCTGAATACCGCCCGTACGGGGCGGGAAGTCGTTGGTCACCAGCAGCGTGCGCACCATCCGCGCGACGCTATCGCCCGTAGCGGCAAGAACGGGCGGCGGCCGGTCCCCCACCGGCCGACCGCCGCCCCGTTCCCAGGGGAGCGGACGAGGTCTGGTTTACAAGCGCCGGGCGCCGGTGAAGGCGCTGCTCGACACCTTCTGGTACTTCACGACGTCACCGGTCTGCGGCGCATTGATCATCTTTCCCTCGCCGGCGTAGATGCCGACGTGGCTCACCGGCTGGTAGTAGAAGACGAGATCCCCGGGCTGCATGTCATCCCAGGACACCGCCTTCCCGACCCTGGCCTGCTGGCTGCTCGACCGCGGCAGCGTGACGCCCGCCTGCTGGTAGGCCCAGGAGGTGAGACCGGAACAGTCGTAGCTGCCTGGGCCCTCAGCGCCCCACTGGTAGGGCTTGCCGAGCTGGGTATGCGCCGCCCGGAGTGCCTCCACACCCACGCCGCTACCGGTGACCGGCCCGCTGGGACCGTCCTCCTCCGGTCCGGCGCGGTCGCGACGCTCTTGCGGCGTCAGGCGCTCCAGGAGCCGCTCGACCTCGTCGATGCGGATCTCCGCGTCCCGCTTGCGGGCGGCGAGCTCCTGCTCGGCCTCGGCGGCCTCGTCCGCGGCGGCCTGTGCCCGCGCGGCGGCCGCGTCGGCATCGGCCTGCGCCGTGGCCGTGCGGTCGACGACGGCCAGCAGCTGATCCAGGGAGGCCTTGTGGTCAGCGGCCAGGGTCTCCAGCGCCGACATCTGGTCGAGGAAGTCCTGCGGCGAGTCGCTGGCGAGCAGCGCGTTGAGCTGGTCGAGGTTGCCACTCTCGAAGGTCGACATCGCGACGGCGTCGACCTGGCGGCGGTAGCGCTCCTCGTCGTCCCGGGCGGCCTCGACGGCGACCCGCGCGGGCTCGACGGCTGCGCGCAGCATCTCCAGCTCGGACTGGCGGGCAGCGACAGCGTCCCTGGCCGCGTGCCACTGCTCGGTGAGGGCCTCGGCCTCGTGCTGCACCTGCTCCAGCTGGGCAGCGGCGTCGGTCGCGCTGTCCGGAGGCGGAGGCGGAGGCTGGGGCTGGGCACCCGCCGGGGTGACACCGAGAACCAGGGTCAGGAGCGTCGCGAGTACCACGGCACCCGTGGGCACCGCGTAGCGCCAATGGCGGACGCATCGCTCCTGCCACCGACGGAACGTCCGGCGAGAGCCGGATGGGTTACGCCAGGGCGGCATCACGCGGACAGATCTCCTCTCCCGGTGACCTTGCGTCGCCATTCGGGTCGAATGGCTGAACCTCCCGCAAGGACTCGGGGAGACTACGGAGACCGGCCAGCCGGGTCCAACCCATGCCCCACCTGACATAGCGCCGTCATGAGGTCACCCACACGAGATACAACACGAACACAACCGGTTTGAGAACGACGTGATATCACCCAACGTCACGAGTGTGCGGCTCGGTGTCGACATCAGAGGTCGCTCGGCGCGGGGGAGCCGCCACCAGCCGCAGCCTCGGCACTAGGCCTTGATCCGCGAGCACCTCGAGAGCGCGTCGCTCCGGTGCGTCGAGCTGTACGATCGGCGCGCCGGACGGCAGGTCTGAACCCTCCGCGGCGGCCTCCCGCGAGCCCGGCATACCCAGCAGCACGCCGATCACACAGTCTCCGCACGCGTTACCCCGAACCGCGCAGCTGTCACAGTCGATGATCACTTCTGCTCCTTCGACGGTCGTTCGTTCTCGACGTCGCCGACGTTAGGAGCACCCACCGACATTTTCCCCACGACGTCGGGATCCAGGCCCCGCGGAACTTGGTCAGCCACGGACCAGCCGCGTCAGCAACACCGCCGAGGACAGTGTGTAGGCCCCGCGCCGGCGCACCGACTCCACGACGGCCCGGTCGGCGGTGGCCACGACCACGGGCCGGCCCTCCGGTTCCAGGGCCACCAGGTCCCGGATCACGTCGTCGGCCTGCACCCCGGGGTCGCTGAACAGCACGCGCACCCCGCGGGAGCCCCGCATGGGTGCGGTGACGACACCCGCCCCGTCGAACACGACGGTGATCTCCGCGCCGGTGCGTGCGGCCATCGCGGCGAGCTGCCCGACGAGCCGGGTGCGCTGGTCGGCGAGCGGCAGCTCGGGATAGCCGGTCTTGCTGACGTTGTAGCCGTCGACGATCAGGTGCACCGACCGCACCGCGAGCAGTGCGTCGAGAGCGGCGAGCCCGTCCGCCGCCGCCCCACCGCGCGCGGCCTGCGCACCGGCGATCAGGTCGGCGGGCCGCGGCCCACCGCCACCCAGCGCCAGTTCCCGCCGCAACCCGTCCACCGCACCGCTCAGGGTGTCCACCAGCAGCGACAGGCGCACCTCGTCGGCCTTGCGGGCCTCGCGGGCAGCCTGGCGGGCCACCGCCACCTCGGCGCCGGCCCGGTCGGCCCGGCGCCGCTCGGCATCGGCCCGGCCGCGCTCGCGGTCCCGTTCGGACAGGGCGGTGGCAAGGTCGTCCGCGGCCGACCGGCGCAGCTCGTCGGCGGCCTGCTCGGCGGCCACCCGCGCGTCGAGCGCGGCCCGCAGCTTCGCGCCCTGCTCGGAGACGCGGCGGCGCAGCTGCTGGTACTCGGCGTCGCGCAGGTGCCCGGCCGTACGCGCCTGCGCGCGCGCCTCGGCCAGCTCCCCGCGGAACCGCTCGAGCTCGGCGGTGAGCTTGTCCACCCGCGACAGCGCCGCGTCGCGCTCGGCCAGCAGCTCGACGACCTCCCCCCGACGCGCAGCCGCGGCCACCGTGGCGGCGGCCGTGGCCGCACCGGTGAGAACCGCCGCCGCGGCGGCGGTCAGCGGGTCGTCCGCGGCACCGGTCAGCTCGCCGGGACGGTGCTCCTCCCACCAGGCGACAACGGCCGTGCGGAACGCCGTAGAGCCGGCCAGCTCGGCCATGAGGGCCGCGCCGCCCAGCTTGGCGCGCTTGGCCGGGGTGAAGCGAGCCAAGCGCCGCAGCGACGCGGGAACCTCCGTGGCCGGCATGGCCCCCACAGCGACAGCGGCCACGCCGGCCAGCCGCGCCCGCACGGGCTCGGGGAGCCGTTCCCAGTCCACGGGAGCGGGCGGGGCCCCGGCACCGGCGGCCGCCACCTGCTCCTCGGCAACCGACGACGCGGCCTCGCCCCTCTCGGGCGGGCCGGGCGGGCCGTCGGACCGTGACATCGCACCAGGTTATCCTTATTCCCGTCGCACCCCGCTCATCCGGACGCGCCGAGCCGAGGTCTGCGCCGTGATCGACGACCTGCGCTGCGCAGTCGTTCAGGCGCGCAGGCTGGTCGACAGCTCGACCCAGCGCGCCAGCAGGGCCTGCGCCGCGCCGGAGTCGACCGCAGCCGCCGCCCGCTCCAGCGCCGCGGGAAACGCCGAGGCCAGGTGCGCGGGCGCCCCGTCGAACGCCACCAGCGCACCCGCCGCGTTGAGCAGTACCGCGTCCCGCACCGGGCCGCGCTCCCCCGCTACCACCGCGCGGAAGGCGGCGGCGTTGGCGGCCGGGTCGCCGCCGCGCAGATCCTCCCGGATGGCGGGGGTCATGCCGAGGAGGACCGGATCGAGGACCTCGACCCGCACCTCGCCGTCCCCGACCACCCACACCGTGGTCGTGGTCGTGGTCGTCAGCTCGTCGAGGCCGTCGTCCCCGCGCACCACCAGGACCGACGCCCCGCGGCCCGCGAACACCTCGGCGATCACCGGGGCGAGCCGGGCGTCCGCGCAGCCGACCAGCGCCGCGAGGGGCTGCGCCGGGTTCGTCAGCGGGCCGAGCACGTTCATCGCGGTAGGCACGCCCAGCTCGCGGCGCAGGCCACCGGCGTGCCGCATGGCCGGGTGGAACACCGGCGCGAAGCAGAACCCGATCCCGATCCCGGCGACGCACGCCGCCACCCCGTCCGGCGGCAGGTCCACGGCCACGCCCAGCTCCTCGAGCACGTCGGCGGCCCCGCACGCGGACGACGCGGCCCGGTTTCCGTGTTTGACCACCGGCACCCCGGCCGCGGCCACCACGACCGCCGCCATCGAGGAGATGTTGACCGTGTGTGCCTGATCACCACCCGTGCCGACGACATCGACGGCCGGTCCCGGGGCGACCACCCGCCGGGCGTGGCGCAGCATCGCGTCGGCGAGCCCGGTGATCTCCGCGGGCGTCTCGCCCTTGACGCGCAAGGCCACCAGGAACCCCGCCAGCTGCGCCGGCGTGGCCTCGGCGCAGAGCACCCGGTCCATCACCCACTCGGTGTCGGCGGCGTCGAGGTGCTCGCCCCGGATCAGCCGGCCGAGGACGGCGGACCAGGTGAGCGGGCCGCGGTCAGCCACGGGTCACGGGGTCGACGCCGGCGGTGTCGATGGCGCCCCCAGCCAGGGAACGGCGCAGGACCTCGGGCACCGTCCCGGCGGCGGTGACCGGGTCGAGCGGGTGTAGGAGCACCGCGTCGGCCTGCGACCACGTGGCAAGCCACCGGTCATCCCGCCGGCGCACGGTGACGATGATCGGCGGGCAGTCCTCGAGCTCGTTCTTCAGCTGGCGTGACAGCCCCATCCCCCCCGTCGGCTGGGCCTCGCCGTCGAGGATCGCGAGGGCCACGACACCGGAGTCGGCCGCGGTCAACACCTCGGCGATGCCCCCCGTCTCCAGGAAGCGCACCCGACCCAGGTCCGGCGCCGGGCGCGGACCGATGGCCGAGGTGATGGCCTCGCGGACCTCGGGACGATGGCTGAACACCAGCACGGTCAGGGGCTCGTGCTCGACGGGGCTGTTCACGGCGGGAACTGTAGTGGGCCGCCCGTCGGGGGATCGACCCGTGACCGACGTCCCAGGTATCCCGACAGGCTGTAGAAGATGACCGGGGGTAATAATGCCCCTGTGACGACAGCGGCTCCCAGCATCAGCGCGCGCATCCACTCGCTGAACCGCCCGAATCTGGTCAGCGTGGGCACCATCGTCTGGCTGTCCAGCGAGCTGATGTTCTTTGCCGGGCTGTTCGCGATCTACTTCACCGCACGGGCGCAGAACCCGCTGGGCGCGGAATGGCCGCCCGCTCCCACCGAGCTGAACGTGCCCTACGCGCTGGTAGTGACGATCATCCTGGTGGCGTCCTCGTTCACCTGCCAGTTCGGGGTGTTCGCCGCCGAGCGCGGCGACGTGTTCGGGCTACGCCGGTGGTACCTGCTGACGCTTGCGATGGGCACCGCCTTCGTGCTCGGCCAGGTCAACGAGTACCGCGTGCTGGTCACCGAGCACGCCACCACGCTGGCCTCGAGCGCCTACGGCACCGTGTTCTACATGGCGACCGGGTTCCATGCCCTGCACGTCACCGGGGGTCTCTTCGCGTTCATCTACCTGCTGATCCGCACCAAGCTGAGCAAGTTCACCCCGGCGCAGGCCACCGCCGCGATCGTCGTGTCGTACTACTGGCACTTCGTCGACGTGGTGTGGGTGGGCCTGTTCGCCGTCATCTACTTCATTCGCTGAACGCAAGGGCTGGAAGACGCAGACGATGACCCCCACATCTCCCTCGATGCCCCCGCGCAGCCGGTTCCGCCGCCGCGTGGCGGGCGCGGTAGCGCTGGGCCTCGGCCTGCTCACCGCGGGTGGCCTCTACACCGCGTTCGCCCCGCAACCGCAGGTCGCCACCGCGCAGGGCGATGCGGCCCTGCTCGCCCAGGGCCAGGCCCTCTACAACAACGCCTGCATCACCTGCCACGGCTCCAACCTGCAGGGCGTCACCGACCAGGGGCCGAGCCTGATCGGCACCGGTGATGCCGCGGTCTACTTCCAGGTCTCGAGCGGCCGGATGCCGCTGGCGCGCCAGGAGGCGCAGGCCGCCCGCAAACCACCGCCGCCGCAGTTCGACCCGACCACCGAGCAGGGCGCAGCCAACATCGACGCCCTCGGTGCCTTCATCCAGGCCGGCGGCGGTGGTCCCACCCGCCCCGCGCAGTCCGGTGTCGCGCTGCGCGGCGAGGACCCGGCCCGCGGCGGTGAGCTGTTCCGCCTCAACTGCGCGTCGTGCCACAACTTCACCGGGCGCGGCGGTGCGCTGTCCTCGGGCAAGGACGCCCCCTCGCTGGACCAGGCGAGTGAGCTGCAGGCCTACACCGCGATGCTCTCTGGCCCCCAGAGCATGCCCCGGTTCTCCGACCGGCAGCTCACCCCGGAGGAGAAGAAGGACATCATCGCCTATGTCGAGTCGGTGCAGGGCACGGACGTGCAGGGCCTCGGCGGCTACGCGCTCGGTGGCATCGGCCCGGTGTCCGAGGGCCTGGTGGCCTTCATCGTCCTGCTGGCATCGCTGATCGGTTTCGCACTCTGGCTCGGAGCGAAGTCATGACCCTTTCCCATTCCGACCAAGGGGCCGAGGCGCACCTCTCACGGCAGCCGACGGCCGCCGAACTGGCGGAGATGACTCCCGACCAGCTTGCGCGGCTCGCTTCCGAGCTCGATGACGTCGAGGTCCTGCACAACCAGCGCAAGTGGCCGATCCCCGGCACCCGCGCCGAGAAGCGCGCCGAACGCAGCGTCGCGGTGTGGTTCGGCATCTCCGCGCTGTCCGGACTGGCCTTCCTGGTGGCCTTCCTCGCCTGGCCCTACGAGTACCGGGCGTTCAACGAGGACGGCCACGTCCTCTACGCCCTCTACACGCCGGTCATCGGGTTCACGTTCGGGATGTCGGTTCTCGCGCTGGGCATCGGCGTCATCGTCTATGTCAAGAAGTTCTTCCCCGACGAGGTGTCGGTCCAGCAACGCCACGACGGCGCCTCCGACGAGCTCGCCCGCCGGACCGTGGTCGCCCAGCTCGGCAAGGCCGGGCAGGACACCGGCATCGCGCGCCGATCCATGATCAAACGTTCGGCGGGCGCCGCGACCGGCGTCTTCGGCCTCGGACTCGGTGTCGTCGCGATCGCGCCGCTGATCCGGAACCCGTGGAAGGACGATGCCGACGCCGCACTGTGGACCACCGGTTGGGAGCCGGTCAACGGCGAGACGGTGTACCTGCGCCGGGACACCGGGATCCCCGACGAGATCTCTCTCGTCCGACCGGAGGACCAGGCGCCCGGCTCCATGGAGACGGTCTTCCCGTTCCGGGAGTCCGAGCGTGGCGATGAGGAGGCCCTGCTCCGCGCGCTGCGGCGGTCCGACGTGCCGGTCATGCTGATCCGCCTGCGGCCGGGCACCGAGGTCGTTCAACGCGCCGACCAGGAGGACTTCAACTTCGGCGACTTCTACGCCTACTCGAAGGTCTGCACGCACCTGGGCTGCCCGACATCGCTGTACGAGACTCAGAGCCAGCGCATCCTGTGCCCGTGCCACCAGTCGCAGTTCCTCGCCACCGAGTACGCCAAGCCGATCTTCGGCCCGGCCACCAGGCCGCTGCCCCAACTTCCGATTACCGTCAACGACGAAGGCTTCTTCGTGGCACGCAGCGACTTCGTCGAGCCCATCGGCCCGGCCTTCTGGGAGCTGCCAGCAGCGTCGCGCCCGCCGACCCAGCCTTCTGGGAGCTGAGCACATGAGCGCAAGCACGACACCCCCCAGCTCAGACAGCAACGGGCTGCAGGCCAAGGCAGGCCAGGCTCTCGACGAGCTGGACCAGCGCTACCACCCGGCTGCGGGCATGCGCAAGCAGTTCAACAAGGTCTTCCCGACGCACTGGTCGTTCATGCTCGGGGAGATCGCGCTCTACAGCTTCATCGTGCTGCTGCTGTCGGGCACCTACCTGGCCCTGTTCTTCGACCCGTCGATGACCGAGGTCGTCTACGAGGGGCCGTTCGACACCCTGCGCGGGGTGCACATGAGCCGCGCGTTCGCGAGCTCGCTGGAGATCTCCTTCGAGGTGCGCGGCGGGCTGTTCGTCCGGCAGGTGCACCACTGGTCCGCGCTGCTGTTCGTGGCCGCGATGGTCGCCCACATGTTCCGCACGTTCTTCACCGGAGCGTTCCGCAAGCCGCGCGAGGCCAACTGGGTCATCGGCGTCCTGCTGCTCTTCCTGGGTTTCGTAGAGGGCTTCACCGGCTACTCGCTGCCTGACGACCTGCTCTCGGGCACCGGCCTGCGGATCGCCTCCGGGTTCATCCTGTCGATCCCGGTGATCGGGACCTGGACGCACTGGGCGCTGTTCGGCGGCGAGTTCCCCGGTACCGAGATCATCCCGCGGCTCTACATCGTCCACGTGCTGCTGGTCCCGGGCATCCTGCTGGCGCTCATCGCGGTGCACGTCGGGCTGGTCTGGTATCAGAAGCACACCCAGTTCCCCGGCCCCGGCCGCAGCGAGGGCAACGTCGTCGGCGTCCGGATCCTGCCGGCGTTCGCGGCCAAGGGTGGCGCGTTCTTCGCCGTCTGCGTCGGCGTTATGGCAATCATGAGCGGGCTGTTCCAGATCAACCCGATCTGGAACTTCGGCCCCTACAACCCCGCCCAGATCTCGGCGGGATCCCAACCGGACTGGTACGTGCTCTATACCGAGGGAATGCTCCGGATCTTCCCGCCGTGGGACATCTATATCGGGGACTACAACATCCCGCCGGCTTTCTGGGCGAGCCCGGCGTTCCTGCCGGTGCTCTACGTGCTCGCCGCGATCTACCCGACGATCGAACGCCGGTTCACCGGGGACAACGCGCTGCACAACCTGCTGCAGCGCCCCCGGGACGTGCCGGTCCGCACCTCGCTGGGCGTCATGGCCATCGCGTTCTACGTGGTACTGGTGCTGAGTGGCAGCAACGATCTGATCGCGTTCTTCTTCGACGTCTCGCTCAACGCCACCACCTGGGCCGGCCGGATCGGGGTTCTGGTGGTCCCGCCGCTCGCCTATTACGTCACCTACCGCATCTGCATCGGCCTGCAGCGTTCGGACCGGACGGTCCTGGAGCACGGCATCGAGACCGGCATCATCAAGCGACTCCCGCACGGCGAGTTCATCGAGGTGCACCAGCCGCTGGCCGGGGTCGACGCCCACGGCCACCCGATCCCGCTGGCCTACCAGGGTGCACCGGTGCCCAAGCGGATGAACAAGCTGGGTATGGGTGGCACGCCGGTGCAGGGCTCGCTGCTCACGCCGGACCCGGTCGAGGAGATCCGGGCGCTGGAGCGGGCGCGGGCCGAGGAAGCGGCCGCCGAGGCCGCTATGAACGGCAGCCACCTCGGGGACTCCTCCCGCGAGGCACATCCCGAACAGCGCCCGGCGCTGGCTGGCCGGCCAGACGCGGGCAATCCGAAGGACATCGCCGACTGACCTCGACAAACGCCGCACGTCACGGCTGGCTCCGTGGCCGGTCCACCACCCGGACGGGGCAGGGGGCTTGGCCGTGCCCGAACGGCCACGCTATGGTTTCTCCATGCGTATCCCGCTTACTCCCGGCGTGGCCGTAGTGCCGCGTGTCGGCTAAGTCAGGACACCGACGCGCGCACCGGTTCACCCACCGAGGCCTGGCTCGGGTCCCCACGTGAATACGGACCCCGGAGTCGATAATGAACGTTCTGGACCACACCCCCCGCGCGGCCTATACCCCCCGAACATACCGCCGCCACGAAATCGTCACGACCGGTGGCATGGACGGGGTGCTGCGCATCGGTGCGACACTGCGTGCCTGCGGCTTTCCGGTCTGCGACTTCTCCGCCGACGTCCGCGACGGCGTCCCCTACAGCAGCGTTACCTGCACGGTCTCGCTGACAAGCGCCGAATCGGCGACCTTTGCCGACCAGCTGGGGGCGCTACCCGCGGTCGTGTCCGTCGGCCCCTGCTGACCCCGGGTCGGCGGCCGCCGGATCCGGTGGCTGTGGACCTCACCGCCCTCAGGCTGATCTGCCCCACTACACTGGGGAGAACCGCCTGAGGAGATGCTCGTGCCCACCGCACACCCTGCCGAGCCGGGTTGCAGGCGGAGGAGCGGCCCGAGCCTGCGCGCTGTCCACCGGCACACGTCCGGCGGTCGGGCCCGTCCCGGTCCGGTCCCTGCATGACCGCGTTGCTGTCCGCGCTGGGACTGCTGGCCGTCGTCGCGCTCACCCTCGGCACCGCGATCTCGGTGGCCTCGGAGTTCGCCCTCACCGCGCTGGAACGCAGCCAGGTCGACGCGCACGTCGCCGAGGTCGGGGACCGGCGCGCCCGGGCGGTGCAGCGCGCCCACCGGGGGCTGTCGTTCCAGCTGTCGGGCAGCCAGCTCGGCATCACCGTGACGACGCTGGTCACCGGCTACGTCGCCGAGCCCGCGATCGCGTCACTGTTCCGGCCGGGGCTGAGCGCCCTCGGGCTGTCCGACGGGCTCGCCGCGGGCACCGCCACCGTCGCGTCCCTGCTGCTAGCCACAGCGGCGTCCATGGTGTTCGGGGAGCTCGTCCCGAAGAACCTGGCGATCGCCGACCCGTTGCGGACCGCCCGCGCCGTGGTCTGGCTGCAGAGCGGCTTCGCATCCGCCTTCCGCTGGCTGATCAGCGGGCTCAACGCGGCGGCCAACGCCATCGTGCGGCGCCTCGGCGTGGAACCCGCCGAGGAGCTCCGGTCGGCCCGCTCGCCCCACGAGCTCGGCTCGCTGGTCCGCTCCAGCGCGCAACACGGCACCCTCGACGCCAGCACGGCCACCCTGCTGGACCGCTCCCTGCGCTTCACCGACCGCGTCGCCGAGGACCTGATGACGCCACGGGTCCGGGTCGAGTCGATCGACGCCGACGACACGGTCGCCGACCTCGTCGCGCTGTCGCGGCGCAGTGGCTTCTCCCGATTTCCGGTGCACGACCGCGATCCCGACGCCGTGCTCGGGGTGGTGCACGTCAAACAGGCGTTCGGGGTACCCGACCGGGACCACACCGTCCTGCGCGATCTCGTCCAGCCGGTGCCGACGGTGCCCTCCTCGCTCGACGGCGACGCGCTGCTCACCCGGCTGCGCGGTTCCGGCCTGCAGTTCGCGGTCGTCGTCGACGAGTACGGCGGCACCGCGGGCATCGTCACGCTGGAGGACCTCGTCGAGGAGATCGTCGGCGACGTCCGCGACGAGCACGACCGCGCCGAGCAGGCGCAGGTCCGGCCGCTCGGCCGGGGCAGCTGGCTGGTGTCCGGGCTGCTGCGCGACCACGAGGTGACCGACGCCACCGGGTTCGTGGTCCCCCCCGGGGACTACGAGACCCTCGCCGGCCTGGTGCTGGCCCGGCTCGGACGCATCCCCGACGTCGGCGACGACCTGGTCGTCGACGACTGGCGGCTCACCGTGATGCGCCGGGACCGCAACCGGATCGCCGAGCTGCGGCTGGCCCGCCCAGACGAGGAGGCCACCCGTGGGTAACGACCTGCTCGCGCTCCTGGCGGCGGTAGCGCTGCTGGCAGCGAACGCGTTCTTCGTCGGCGCCGAGTTCGCGCTGATCTCCGCCCGACGGGACCGGCTCGAGGCGATGGCCGGTTCCGGCACGCCGGGAGCGCGCACGGTGCTGCGGGCCGGCACCGATCTGTCCCGCATGCTCGCGGCGTCGCAGCTGGGCATCACGATCTGCTCGCTGCTGCTGGGCCGCCTCGGCGAGCCCGCGGTCGCGCACCTCATCGAGGCACCGCTGGAGTGGGTGGGCCTGCCAGCGGTCGTCCTGGAGCCGATCGCGTTCGCGGTGTCGCTGGCCATCGTCGTGGTCGCGCACATCCTGCTCGGCGAGATGGTGCCGAAGAACATCGCGATCGCCGGCCCGGAACGCACCGCGATCTGGCTGGTGCCCCCGTTCCTGGTGTTCACCACCGTCATGCGCCCGTTGATCGGGCTGTTCAACGTGCTGGCCAACGGCGTCCTGCGACTGCTGGGGGTGCAGCCGCGCGACGAGCTGGAGACCGCGTTCACCACCGGTGAGCTGGCCGACCTGATCGCCGAGTCCAGCCGGGAGGGCCTGCTCGACGACGACCAGTCCCGCCGGCTCACCCGCACGCTCAGCTCCGCCGAGGCCACCGCCGCCGACGTCCTGGTACCCCGCGCGGAGCTGGTGACCCTCCCGTCGCGCCCGACGGTCGGCGACGTGGCACTCCTCGTGGCCGACACCGGCTTCTCCCGGTTCCCGCTGCTGACCCCGGACGGCAGGCTCGCCGGCTACCTGCATGTCAAGGACATCCTCGACCTCGTCGACGACCCGTACGCCGCCGTGCCCGCGGAGCGGGTACGCGGGCTCCCGGAGGTGCCCGCCGACGCGCGGCTCGACGAGGCGCTGGCCGTGCTGCGACGGTCGAGGGCGCACGTGGGCCGAGCGGTGGACCGCCGCGGCGAGACGGTGGGCGTCGTCGCGATGGAGGACCTCGTGGAGCACTACGTCGGCGAGGTCCGGGACGCGACGCACACCTCCCGGGAACGGACCTGACCTGAAGTCGGGTCGAGGCCGCAGGCTCGCCACCGGACACCGACCACAGCATCGACATTTCCGGTCTCGCGAACCCGTCCACCCAGAACTGGCGCATACCTGCTCCGAGCGCCCTGAACCGCACGTATCTGCGGCGATCTCCGGTGCTCTTCCTCACCGGGGGTGGGCGGGGCCTGGGGGGTGTCCCGCCCACTCGGGGGTGTCCCACTCATTCGAGACCGCAGGGGCGACCGCCAGTTCGTAGCGACTCGACCGCCAGTTCGTACCGACTCGCGGGCTAAGGGGCGGGGCAGGTGCAGTGGAGGTTGCGGTCGCCGTGGGCGCTGTCGATGCGGCGGACGGGGGGCCACACCTTACGGTCGTGCACGCCCGGTGTCGCGCTGGACGGGTAGGCGGCCAGGTCGCGGGGGTAGGGGTGGTCCCACTTGTCCACCAGGCAGGCGACCGTGTGCGGGGCCCCGCGCAGTGGGTTGTCCGCCACCGGCCACTCCCCCGCCGCCACCCGCGCGATCTCGCCGCGAATGCCGATCATGGCGTCGACGAACCGGTCGATCTCGGCGAGGTCCTCGCTCTCGGTGGGTTCCACCATGAGCGTGCCCGCGACCGGGAACGACATCGTCGGGGCGTGCAGGCCGTAGTCGATGAGCCGCTTGGCCACGTCCTCGACGGTCACCCCGGATTCCGTGGTGACTGCCCGCAGATCCAGGATGCACTCGTGGGCCACGTAGCCACGCTGCCCCGCGTAGAGCACCGGGTAGTGCTCGTCCAGGCGCCGCGCGACGTAGTTGGCGGCCGCGATCGCGGTGAGGGTCGCGCGGCGCAGGCCGTCGCGGCCCATCAGGCGCAGGTAGGCCCACGAGATCGGGAGTACCCCGGCACTGCCGTGCGGGGCCGCCGACACCGCCCCGACGGCGCCGGCGCCGGGCAGGAACGGCGCCAGGTGCTCGGCCACCGCGATCGGCCCGACGCCCGGGCCGCCACCGCCGTGCGGGATGCAGAAGGTCTTGTGCAGGTTGAGGTGACTGACATCGCCGCCGAACGCCCCGGGCCGGGCCAGCCCGACAAGCGCGTTGAGGTTGGCGCCGTCCACGTAGACCTGGCCACCGGCGCCGTGCACGGCGTCGCACACCGCACCGACACCCGCCTCGAACACCCCGTGCGTCGACGGGTAGGTGATCATCAGGGCGGCGAGGGAGCGGCCGTGCTCGTCGATCCGGGCGCGCAGGTCGGCAAGGTCGACGTCGCCGGCCGCGTCGGTTCGCACGACGACGACGCGCAAGCCGGCCATTACCGCGGACGCCGCGTTGGTGCCGTGCGCGCTGGCCGGGATGAGGCAGACGTCGCGGTGCGCCTCGCCGCGGCTGCGGTGGTAGGCGGCGATCGCGAGCAGCCCGGCGAGCTCGCCCTGGCTGCCGGCGTTGGGTTGCAGTGACACCGCGGCGTACCCGGTGAGCTCAGCGAGCCAGCGCTCCAGGTCGCTGATCAGCTCCAGCGTTCCGGCGGCGTCCGCGGGAGGTGCGAACGGGTGCAGGTCGGCGAACGCAGGCCAGGTGATCGGCTCCATCTCGGCGGCCGCGTTGAGCTTCATCGTGCACGACCCGAGCGGGATCATCGTGCGGTCCAGGGCCAGGTCGGCGTCGGCGAGGCGGCGCAGCCAGCGCATCAGCGAGGTCTCGCTGCGGTGGTCGTGGAAGACCGGGTGGGTCAGGTACGCGCTGGTGCGCACGAGCGCGGCGGGGAGCGCGTCCGCAGTGCCGGCGTCGAGCACATCGATGTCGCCGGCCACCCCGAACGCCGACAGGACGGCGTCGAGGTGCGCGGTGGTCGTCACCTCGGAGCAGGCGACGGCGACGGTGTCGGCGTCGACGCGGCGCAGCGCGATCCCGGCGGCATGCGCGGCGTCGACGACGGCGTGCGCCCGGCCGGGGACGCGGGCCGCCACGGTGTCGAAGAAGGTGTCGTGGCACACCTGCACGCCCCCGCCGCGCAGCCCGGCGGCCAGCACCGCGGCCATCCGGTGCACGCGTCGCGCGACGGCGCGCAGCCCGTCCGGACCGTGGTAGACGGCGTAGCAGGCGGCGAGGACGGCGAGCAGCACCTGCGCGGTGCAGATGTTGCTGGTGGCCTTCTCGCGACGGATGTGCTGCTCGCGGGTCTGCAACGCGAGTCGCAGCGCCGGGTTGCCGTCGGCGTCGCGGGACAGCCCGACCAGCCTGCCGGGGAGCTGGCGCGCGTGTCGCTGCTGCACCGACAGGAAACCGGCGTGCGGGCCGCCGAAGCCCAGCGGCACCCCGAAGCGCTGCGCGGTCCCCACCGCCGCGTCGGCGCCCAGCTCACCGGGCGAGGTGAGCAGGGTCAGGGCCAGCAGGTCGGCCGCGACGGCGACCAGCGCGCCGCGCTCGTGCGCGGCCGCGATCAGCGCCGACGGGTCGCGCACCGCGCCGGAGGCGCCCGGGTAGGACAGCAGCACCCCGAACAGCTCCCCGGCGGGCAGCCCCTCGGCGAGGTCGGCGACGACCAGCTCGATGCCCAGCGGCGCGGCGCGGGTGCGCAGCACCTCGATCGTCTGCGGCAGGGTGTCGGCGTCCACCACGAACCGCGCCGAGTCCGACCGGCCGCCGGCCCGGCGCAGCAGCGTCATCGCCTCGGCGGCGGCGGTGGCCTCGTCGAGCAGCGATGCCCCGGCGACCGGCAGGCCGGTCAGATCGGCGATTGTCGTCTGGAAGGTCAGCAACGCCTCCAGCCGTCCCTGGCTGATCTCGGGCTGGTAGGGCGTGTATGCCGTGTACCAGGCTGGGTTCTCCAGCACGTTGCGGCGGATCACCGGTGGGGTGACGGTGCCGGCGTAGCCGAGCCCGATCATCGGGACGGTCACGGTGTTGCGCGCGGCGAGTGCACGCAGCGCGGCGAGCACCTCGGATTCGGACGCGGCCGGTGGCAGCGTCGAGGCCACCGACCCGTCGTCGAGGATGCTGTCCGGCAATGCGGCGGCAGCCAGATCGTCGAGCGACCCCACCCCGACGACGGCCAGCATCCTGGCTAGCTCGCCGCCGCGCGGGCCGATGTGTCGGTCGGCGAACGGCGTGTCCGCCGCCAGCTCGGTGAGGGGAATGCGGTCGGTGCTCACGGGCGCCTCCGGGTTCGAGCAAGCAGGAACAGGCCCTCCCCCTCTGTCCCACCCGAATCCGGGTGCCTGAGAGATTCACCCGGCCGGTGGCCCGGACTTTCCCCGTCGGCGGACGGCGGCTCCCATGAGGGCACCGCCGTCACTTTCCAGAGGCGTCTCGCCCGCGCGGTCCGTCATGCCTGAGAGGTTCCGGAGAGGGTTTGCTCCTTCGGCGCCCGGTTCGGTGACCGGGTCTCTCCCGCGCGGGCTCGGCGACTACGTACCCGATCCTACCGCCGAGCCCGCGAACATCCGGGGACGCTACCGGGACAGCACCGGTAGCAGCGGGTTGGTCTCGCCCGGGGCGGGCACGGACTCGTCCGGCACGTCCGGCAACGGCTCCGTCGGCACGTCCTCCAGGGAGAACGGCGTGGTGCCGTTCATCAGCGCGACGTCGCCGAGGTCGCTGTTCGCGACCGCGTAGTCGAGGGCCATCGCGAGGTCGGTCACCCCGTTGAAGACCTGGCCGTCCTGCTCGATGATGGTGCTGAGCAGGCCGAACGCGCGACCCTCGGCATCGAGGTAGGCGCTGCCGGAGTCGCCGGCGAAGCCGGGAGTGGTCGTGGAGACGATGTGGCTGCGCCCGCCCGCCGCCTCCCGCAGGTTCTGTCCCTGCTTGGCGCGCATCACCGGCAGGCCGTTGTCGTCGGCCGCGTTCTGGTAGCTGTAGATCCGCTCGCGGGGCGCGACACCATCGCTATCGAGGCCCTCCGGGCCGCCGAAGACCGGCACGCTCGAGTCGACGCGGGAGACGTCCGCGGGGTCGATCGCCACCAGCGCGAAGTCGTTGAGCTCGCAGAGGTCCGCATCGGTCTCGCCGGTCGCCTGCATGGCGATCCAGGAGCTGTAGGCGAGCTCGCCGGTGTAGTCCGTACCGTCGGCACCCCGGATGATCACCGGAGTACCGAGTGGCGCGCTCTCGGTGGTACACCCGTTGAGGTCGGTGGCGCTACCGAGGGTGCCGCAGTGTGCGGCCGAGCCGATGAAGACACGATCTCCGCTGGTGAACACGAAGTTGGCCGTGCAGCTGCCTGCAGTGACCTCGGTCACCGGGGTGAGCAGCTCGACACCCGCCATGATGGCGGGCTCGACCGGGGCGTCCACAGCAGGAGGAGCCGCCGGGTCGGCGTAGGCCACCAGCGGCAGCGTCACCACGCCCACCGCGGTGAGGCCGGCCGTCGCGGCAGCCAGCGCCGCCCGCCGGACAGCGCGGCCGTGTCGTGTCATAGTGCGAAAGACCATCAACGTCCCCCAGCTCAGACGGGAGGACACCCTAATGTCACCTCCCTAACGCGAAGCCTAACGACCGCGATCCGCGGAGGTGACGGAGAACCACCCTTACGAGATCGCGCGGCGGGTCCGGCGGCGGGACAACTCGTCCTCCGGGGTGTCATCGACGGAGCCGCCGTCGGCGCGTTCCACCGGGAAGTCCTTGATCGAGCCGCTGATCTCACGCATCGCATCCGACACGGCGATGCCGAAGACACCCTGCCCACCCTGGAGCAGGTCTGTGACCTCCTCGGGTGAGGAGCACTCATAGACCGTGGTGCCGTCGCTGAACAGCGTGATCCCGGCGAGGTCGCGGATGCCGCGACGGCGCAGGTGCTCGACCGCGACCCGGATGTTCTGCAGCGACACCCCGGCGTCGAGCAGCCGCTTGACGACCTTGAGGACCAGCACGTCCTTGAACGAGTAGAGCCGCTGGCTGCCCGAGCCTGCGGCACCGCGGATCGAGGGGACGACGAGCCCGGTGCGGGCCCAGTAGTCCAGCTGCCGATAGGTGATGCCGACGACCTGGCATGCGGTGGGCCCGCGGAAACCGACGAGCTGATCGGGCAGCCCGTCGAGACCGGCGCCCAGAAGGGGATCCGGGAAGAGTTCGCCCTGCTCGGGCGTGCCGGACGGCGGGTCCTCCACCGAACTCCTTCCGCCGGGGCCTGAAAGGAACCTCGGGCCCGCTGTGCAGCCGACGGTAAGCGGGTGGGCGCGGCAGGTCAACGAGGCGCGCCCACGCAGTCGGGCGGCTTTGCCCTCCGACAACCCCGCTGCTGCATCGGCCGCCTTCGACGGGCTGTCCTGCCGACCCGGCGAGCTCGGGGTTACGGCTGGGCCCCGCGGAAGTCCTCGGGCGAGATGGAGTCGAGGAACTCGCGGAACTTCTCGACCTCGTCCTCCTGCTCGTCCGGGATCACCAGGCCCGCTTCGCCGAGCACGCTCTCCTCGGCATGGATCGGCACCCCGATCCGCAGCGCCAGTGCCACCGAGTCGCTCGGTCGCGCCGACACCGTGACGCCGCCGTCGAAGATCAACTCGGCGTAGAACGTGCCCTCTTGCAGATCGGTGATCCGCACCTGCTCGAGCCGGCGGCCCAGCCCCGTGATCACGTCCTTGAGCAGGTCGTGAGTGAGCGGTCGGGCCGGCTTGACCCCCTGCTGCTCCAGGGCGATCGCGGTGGCCTCCACCGAACCGATCCAGATCGGCAGGTACCGGTCGCCGCTGGTCTCCCGCAGCAGGAGGATCGGCTGGTTCGCGGGTAGTTCCACCCGTACGCCCACGACGCGCATCTCGCTCATGCGCTCTACCTCCTCGTGACGGTCCTGCATGTCTCGACGCTACACGGGACGCCCCGCCTGCGCCCGACTCCGGACGGGCGGTGGACGGTCAGGCTCCGGGCTCGCGCGGGCCGGTGAGGAACACCAGTCGAAACTTGCCGATCTGCACCTCGTCGCCGTTGGCCAGCACGGCCGTGTCGACCGGCTCTCGGTTGACGTAGGTTCCGTTGAGGCTGCCGACGTCCACCACGACGAACTCTCCCGCGTCGTTGCGGAACTCCGCATGCCGACGGGAGACGGTGACGTCGTCGAGGAAGATGTCGCTGTCGGGGTGGCGCCCCGCACTGGTGGACGGCCGGTCGAGGAGGAACCGCGACCCCGCGTTGGGTCCGCGCTTGACCACCAGCAGGGCCGCGCCCGCCGGTAGCGCGTCGACACCGGAGACCGGCTGGTCCTGGGCAGGAGGCTCGGCCTCGGAGAGGAAGTCCGCGCGGAAGACCGAGGTGGCCTCCGGGGATCGCTCCGGGGGTACACCAGGCCCGTCGTTCGTGGTCACCTCGGGGTCTCCTCCTGGAAATATGGTTCGGCCACACTACCGTGTGCAACGGTTTTCCGACGGTCCGGTCAGCCGCCGGTCAGCTCGCGGTACGACGAGGCATCGAGCAGCTCACCCACCCCGGGCGTGGTGCCATCGACGATCTGGACATCGATCATCCAGCCGGCCTCGTAGGGACCTGAGTTGACCAGCTGGGGATTCTCCTGGAGGGCGTCGTTCACCGCGACGATCGTGCCCGACAGCGGTGCGTAGATGTCGGACACCGACTTGGTCGACTCCACCTCGCCGACCGCCGCACCAGCGGTGATGCGGTCGCCGACCGCAGGCAACGCGACGAAGACCACGTCACCGAGCTGGGTCTGGGCGTGGTCGGTGATACCGATCCGGACCACCCCGTCCCCCAGCTCGCGCACCCACTCATGGGCGTCGGTGTAGCGGAGGTCCTCGGGGATCACGCGGCGAGCCTAGGGCATGCACCCGCGGTGGCCGTCAGGAGGCGCGGCGGCCGCCGCGAGGCGGCGGGCGCGGCGTCGCTGCGCGCTGGGCTGGCGCCCCGCGCATCGCGAGCCCGAACTGCGCCAGGTACAGCATTCCCGAATACAGGTACAACGCCGTGCCCCAGGCCGCGAAGCCGTACCCGAACGGCCGCGCCAGCTCGGCGAACACCCCGGTTCCCTGCCCTGCCAGCAGCAACGGGAACGCGTACAGCAGCATGAACGTGGCACCCTTGCCGAGGTAGGTCACCGGGTACGAGCCGTAGCCGCGGCGGCGCAGCACCGGCAGCGTCGCCGCGAGCACCAGGTCACGGGCGAGCAGTGCCGCCACGGCCCACCAGGGCACGATCTCCCGGACGCCGAGCGCCACCAGCGCGGCGAGGATGTAGAGCCGGTCCACCGCGGGGTCGAGCAGGGCCCCGAGCCTGCTGTACTGCCCGAGCCAGCGCGCGAGCTTGCCGTCGAGCCAGTCGGTGATCCCGCCGATCATCAGCACGACGATCGCCCACCCGTCGGCGCGGGGGCCCAGCAGCAGGTAGACGAACAGCGGCACCCCGGCCAGCCGCAGCGCGCTGAGCAGGTTCGGGATCGTCAGGACGCGATCGGTCCCCGGCTGTGTCATCGGGGCGTCGGCCACTCCGGCAGCGTACTGGCGCGGACATCGGACTCGGTCTGCCCGCCGCCGGGTCGTCCGCGCCGGGAAGCCCGTTCGTCGCCGGTGCCCGGCGCTTCACCGCGCCGCCTCCTCGCCGGCTGCGGGGGACACCCGGCTGGCGGACATACAATGCCACTTCAGACAGTGCTGCGCCCCGGGTCGCCACTATGACGTGACGCTCTGACCCGGGTGCTGCGGTATCCGATATCGTATTCGGCTCCGGTTGGGTGCACGATGATGACGAGAGCAGGCGAGGATCTGGCGTCCCCCGATCACGCCTGCGCCGTCCCGAGCAGCGACGAGCAGCTCTGGGAGATGAGCGCCGAGTTCGTGGGCGCCGGGCTGTCGGCTCGCGAGCAGGTCACCTACTTCGACGACGGCACCGTCGAGGCCGTGCTGGAGCGGCTCGACGACAACCGGGTCCCCGTCGCCGACTCGCTGCAGACCGGTCAGCTCACCGTCGTCGCCGCCGAGCACACGCGAGCGGCCCTGCGCAGCCCTCTCGAGGCCGTCCGGGAGACGGTCCTGGACCTCATCGACTCCTCGATCGAGAGCGGGTGGACCGGCTTCCGGATGACCGGCCAGTTCAGCTACGGGCTGCGTCGAGCCGGCGGGATCGGCCTGCCCGAGTACGACGCCGCCCTGGCCGACGTGCTGCGCGGGCGACCCGCCCGCCTGCTGTGCTTCTTCGACCGGCGGCACTACCCGGACGAGGCGATCGGGCTGATGAGGTCCCTGCACGACAAGGAGATCGAGGCACCCGCGATCTACGACGACAACCTGCTGCGGATCACGAGCATCGGACCGGCGGCCCTCCGGCTGGCCGGCGAGGTCGACCACAGCAACCGCCCTCGGATCCGGCGGCTGCTGGAGACGACCCTGGATCAGGCACAGCGTTCGCACGACGCACCCACCGACATCACGCTCGACCTGTCGTCGCTGCGCTTCCTCGACGTCGCTGGCGCGGTGAGCCTGGTCCATACGGCCGAAGAGTTCCCCAGCACCCACCGACTCGTCCTCACCGGTGTCCGGCAACGGGTGCTGCGCGTGCTGGATCGTTGCGGCGCGCCGTTCGCCGCCCAGCTCACCGTCGAGCCGCGACCCGAACCACGGGAGCAGTCCCGGGGAGGGGCCATGCCGTGAAGATCGAGACGACCCGCTCGGCCCAGTCGGTCCGGCTCCAGCATGCCGTGGGGTTCTACCGCTCCGACACCGACCTGCTCGCCCAGCTGGTGCCGCTGGTCACCGCCGGGTTGGAACGCGGGCAACCAGTGGCCGTGGCGTTGCGCCCCGGCACCGAGGAGGCTCTGTACGACGTGCTCGGCAGCCCGGCCGGGCTGATCCTGCTCACCCAGCCCGACGGGCGCGACAGCAGCTCCGGTCAGACGGTCGCCGCCCGCAGGGCGCGGGAGCTACGCGAGCTCAGCACCGCCACCGGCGGTGGGCCGGTCACGGTGCTGAGCGAGCACACGAGCCGGCTCGACGGCCTCGACGGTGGCTTCTGGACCGAGCTCGACGCCGCCGTGAACATCGCGCTGGCCGAGCTGCCCATCACGCTCACCTGCCTGTTCCCGGAGCTGCCGCTGCACCCCGAGATCCTCGACGGCGCTCGGCGCAACCATCCGCTGCTGCTCGTCGGTGGCGAGCTGCGGCACAATCCCGAGCATCGCTGCCCCCGCGACGTCCTCCGCGAGTGGCCCACCCCCACCCCGGTGCTGCTCGGCCCGCCAGACCGGCGGCTGAGCTTCGGCGCCTGGCAGCTGTACGAGGTGCGCGCCGCCGTCGAGCAGGCGGTGCTGACGGCCGGTTACGAGCGGCCACGTGCCGAGGACATCGTCCTGGCCGTGAACGAGGTGGCGACCAATGCGGTCGAGCACGGTGCGACAGCGGCGGAGCTGTGCCTCTGGACCGGTTCCGACGGGTTCGTGTGCGAGGTGCACGACGGCGGCACCCTCGGCGACCCGTTGCCGGGCCTGCGCGCTCCGCACCCCTCCGAGCCCCGCGGTCGGGGCGTGTGGATAGCGCGCCAACTGTGTGACTCACTGCATGTGTGGGCCGACCGGAGCGGCACCCACGTCCGGATGCGGGCCGGTCGGTGAGTATCATCGACCTGCACGTCAACGGACGGCGGTCACGATGGCCGGAACTGTGACGACTATGCCTCGTGGCACCGCGATCGGCCCGGAGAACACTTCTCCACGGACGCGGCGCCGCTGGGCTGCGGGCGCGTCAACAGCAGGTACCACCACATTTGGGACGACCATGTCTGACGATCAGCGACGATCTTGCATGAGGTACGTACACCGGGTGACGGTGCTCGGCTCGTTCACCCTCACCTCCAGCGACGCCACCGTGCCGCTGGGTGTGGACTCCCGCCGGCTCGTCGCGTACCTCGCGGTGCATCCCCGGCCCCAGGAGCGCGCTGCGCTCGCTGCGGATCTGTGGCCCGGCGTCCCGGCCGCAGCGGCGCAGCGCCTGCTCGCCGAGGCGAGCACCGCCATCGACGTACCGGGGCTGCTCACCGGTGACGGGGACGCCGCCGCGCTCGCCGGCGAGGTTGCGGTCGACCTCGCCGACGCGCTGGACCTCGTGCGCGCGCTGCCCGGCATCCCGGCGAACGACGACCCCGACACCACGCTGCTCACCGCCGACATCCTCCCCGGCTGGACCGCCGCCTGGATCGCCGTCGAGCGCGAGCGGTTCCGGCAGCTGCGCCTGCACGCGCTCGAGGAGCGCAGCCTGCGACTGTCGGCGGCCGGCCGCTACGACGAGGCCGTCGCCATGGCGCAGACCGCCGCCCAGACCGCGCCGAGCCGAGAGAGCGCGCGCCGCGTGCTCATCGAGGCGCACCTGGCGCAGGGCAACATCGCCGCGGCCGTCGCCGAGTACGACGCATACCAGGAGCTGCTGCGTTCCAGCGTCGGCGGTCCCGCGCCGACCGGGTTGGAGGCGCTGTTCCCGCCGTCGCCGGCGTGGCCGGTGCTGCGGGCCCGGCGCGCCATGCCGCGCTCCGCCGTGCAGCTACCCGGCCTGCGTTCGGTCCGCACCGCCTCCGGTGGCGCCCGGCGGCTCGTCGCGGGCGGCTCCACCCCTGGCACCGCCCGCTGACGGCTCGGGTAGGCGGGTCCGCTCCCCTGCACGGCCTGTCCTGTGGGATGGCAGCATCTGCGCCATGACGAACTCCACCGCGACCAGCAGCAGCCACGGTGTGGACGCGCACCCCAACGGCACTCCGGGCGGCGACGAGGCCCGGGTCGTCGACGCGGTCCGCACCGGCCTGTTCATCGGCGGGTCCTGGCGACCCGCGGCCTCAGGTGCCACCCTGACCGTCGACGACCCGTCCACCGGCACGGCGCTGTGCGAGGTGGCCAACGCCGGGCCAGCGGACGGGTTGGACGCCCTGACCGCCGCAGCGGCGACGCAGTCGTCGTTCGCCGCGATGGCGCCGCGGGAGCGCGGCGAGATCCTCCGCCGCGCCTACGACGTGATCATGGACCGAATCGACGATCTCGCGCTGCTCATGACCCTGGAGATGGGCAAGCCCGTCGCCGAGGCGAAGGGTGAGATCACCTACGCCGCCGAGTTCTTCCGCTGGTTCTCCGAGGAGGCCGTGCGCATCGACGGCGGTTACGCGGTGGCCCCGAACGGCGCCAGCCGCTTCCTCGTGCAGCGCCAGCCCGTCGGAGTCTGCCTGCTCATCACGCCCTGGAACTTCCCGATGGCGATGGGCACCCGCAAGATCGGCCCGGCGATCGCCGCCGGGTGCTCGATGGTGCTCAAGCCTGCCTCGCAGACCCCGCTGACGATGCACGCCCTCGCCGCGATCCTGGCCGAGGTCGGGCTGCCCGACGGCGTCCTCAACCTCGTCACGACCTCGGATGCGGGCGGGGTCATGGAACCGCTGATCCGCGACGGCCGCGCCCGCAAGCTCTCCTTCACCGGCTCCACGCCGACCGGCCGGTTGCTGCTGGAACAGGCTGCGGAGAAGGTGCTGCGGACCTCGATGGAGCTGGGCGGCAACGCGCCGTTCCTGGTGTTCGACGACGCCGACCTCGACGCCGCCGTGGAGGGCGCGATGCTCGCCAAGATGCGCAACATGGGTGAGGCGTGCACGGCAGCCAACCGGTTCCTCGTGCATCGCCGCGTCGCCGGCCCGTTCGCCGACCGCCTCGCCGAGCGGATGGGCGCGCTCACCGTCGGCCGCGGCACCGAGAAGGGCGTGCAGGTCGGCCCGCTGATCGACGCGAAGGGTCGGGACAAGGTCGTCGAGCTCGTGGGTGACGCCCTGGATCGCGGTGCCGCGGTCCGGGTGGGTGCCGAGCCGATGGCCGGGCCCGGCTTCTTCTACCCGCCGACGGTGCTCACCGGCGTGCCGCGGGACGCCCGGCTCGCCCACGAGGAGATCTTCGGTCCGGTGGCCGCGATCACCGTGTTCGACGACGAGAACGAGGCCGTCGCGACGGCCAACGACACCACGTTCGGGCTGGTCAGCTACCTGTACACGGAGAACCTGACGCGGGCGCTGCGGGTGTCGGAGCGGCTGGAGACCGGGATGATCGGCCTCAACACCGGCCTGGTCTCCAATCCGGCGGCCCCGTTCGGCGGCGTCAAGCAGTCCGGGCTCGGCCGCGAGGGCGGCAGCGTCGGGATCGAGGAGTTCCTGGAGACGAAGTACGTCGCGATCGGCTTCGGCGGCTGACCGTCGACGACGCGACCCGCCACGAGCTCCTGGATCCGCTCAGGTCACGATTCACCGCCAGTTAGTCGCACACCCTTTGCGGCTGCCGCTTCGCCGCGTCTAGTCTGACCCGTGCCACCCGTTCGGGTGGCACGGTGTGACTGGTGAGGGAGGTCGGCATGGTCGTCGCCATGCACATGAGCGACGGGCTGGTGACCGCGCCGACAGCGGCGGTCTTCGGTCTGATCGCCGTGATCGGGCTGGCGGTCGCCGTCAGTCGCGCCCGGGTGGATCTCGACGACCGGACGGCGCCGATGGCCGGCCTGGTCACCGCGTTCGTCTTCGCGGTTCAGATGATCAACTTTCCGATCCTGCCAGGCGCGAGCGGGCACCTGCTGGGCGGTGCGCTCGTCGCGATCCTCGTCGGTCCGTGGGTCGGGTCGCTGTGCATCGCGATCGTGCTCGCGGTGCAGGCGCTGCTCTTCGCCGACGGCGGGCTCACCGCGCTGGGCACCAACATCGTCAACATGGCTCTGGTCGGGGTGTTCGTCGGCTACGCGGTGGCGCTCGCGCTGCGCGGGCTCGCGCGCCGCAGTCGTGCCGGGCTGGTCTGCACCGCGTTTCTCGCGGCCCTGATCAACACCGTTGTCGCGGCGCTGGCGTTCGTGCTGGAGTACGCGATCGGCGGAGCCGGCGGAGCCTCGCTCGGTACCGTGCTCGCCCTGATGGTCGGGCTGCACGTCCTGATCGGCATCGGCGAGGGGATCATCACCGCGGCCACCGTCGGCGCCGTCGCGTCGGTGCGTCCCGACCTCGTCCACCTGCTGCGCGGGGCACCCACCCTGCTGCACCTGCGCCGTTCCGAGGACGTTCCGGAGCGGAGCGCATCGTGAGCTCATCTGCGACCAACCGCCGGGCCACCGGCTTCCTCGTCGGGTTCCTCCTCATCGCGCTGCTCATCGCCGGCGGACTGTCGTACTTCGCCAGCTCAGACCCGGACGGGCTCGACAGCGTCACGCTGTCGGGCTGCCAGCTGAACGCGGACGGTGAGCCGGCGGGCGGTACCTGCATCGCCCGCAACGCCCAGGACCCCGCGACGGCCAGCAGTCCGCTGGCCGACTACAGCGTCGCCGGCAGCGACGGCACGGTGGGACTGGCCGGTGTGCTCGGCGTCGTGGTCACGCTGGTGGTGGCCGGTGGGTTGTTCTGGGTACTGCGGCGTCGCGGCGAGCCCAGCTCCGGGGATGACAGCTAGGTGGGCGCCGGGCACGCACACCCGCTGTACCTTGCCGGCACCTCGCCGGTGCACCGGCTCCCGTCCGAGGTCAAGATCGTCGCAGCGTTCCTGGGCGTGGTGTGCGTGGTCGCCACGCCGCGGGAGGCGTTCGCAGTCTTCGGCGGATACCTGCTGCTGCTGGCGGCGGTCTGGACGGTGGCGCGCATCCCACCCGGCTGGATGGCGCGGCGCTCGCTGATCGAGGCGCCGTTCGTGGTGCTCGCGGTGCTGCTGCCGTTCACCGGTGCCGAGCCGCGCCTGGAGTGGCTGGGACTCTCGCTGTCCGAGCCCGGGCTGCTCGGTGCCTGGAACATCCTGGTCAAGGGCACGCTCGGGGTACTGACCTCGCTCACCCTCGCGGCGACCACTCCCCTGCGCGATCTGCTGCTGGGGCTGCAGCGGCTGCACGCGCCAGCGCTGGTCGTGACGATCGCGACCTTGATGTTGCGCTACATCGACGTGATCGCCGGAGAGGCCCGCCGGATGCGGCTCGCGCGGATCTCGCGCGGCCACGATCCGCGGTTCCTCTGGCAGGTCGGTGCGACCGCCCGCGGTGTCGGGTCGCTGTTCGTCCGCTCGTACGAACGTGGCGAGCGCGTGCACCTCGCGATGCTCGCGCGCGGCTGGGTCGGGGAGATGCCCCAGTTGTCCGACGAGTCCACCACTCGCCGGCACTGGGTGGCTGGGCTCTCCCCCGTGGGAGCGGCTCTCGCCCTCGCCGTGACCGGATGGCTGATCACGTGACAGCTCCGGAACCCACGGCAGGCACGCTGCGCGGTAGCACACCGCCGCCCTCACTGCAGGTCTGCGAGCTCGCCTTCGCCTACCCCGACGGCCATCAGGCCCTGTTCGGGATCGACCTGACCATCTCCCGCGGCGAGCGCGTCGCGCTGCTCGGCCCGAACGGCGCGGGCAAGACCACCCTGGTGCTGCACCTCAACGGGATCCTCCCCGCCGGGCACGGCTCGGTCACGGTCGGCGGTCTGCCCGTGGCCAAGGAGAACCTGCGCGAGATCCGCCGGCGCGTCGGCATCGTGTTCCAGGACCCCGACGACCAGCTGTTCATGCCGAGCGTCGGGGAGGACGTCGCGTTCGGCCCGGCCAACTTCGGCGTCACCGGCGACGCGCTGCGGGCCCGGGTGGACACGGCGCTGGCGACGGTGGGCATGAGCGAGCACCGCGACCGCTCCCCGCTGCACCTGTCCGGCGGACAGCGCAGGCGGGTGGCGCTGGCCACCGTGCTGGCGTGCGAGCCGGAGATCCTCGTGCTCGACGAGCCGTCGTCCAACCTCGATCCGGTGGCGCGCCGCGAGCTCGCCGAGGTGCTGCTCGGGCTCGGCGCGACGATGCTCATGGTCACCCACGACCTGCCCTACGCACTGCAGCTGTGCCCGCGCAGCGTGGTGCTCGACGACGGCGAGGTCGTCGCCGACGGCCCGACCCGGGAGCTGCTCGCCGACCCGGACCTGTTGCGCCGGCACCGCCTCGAGCTGCCCTACGGCTTCACCCTCTCCTGAGCTGCCCTACTGCCTCGGGGGCGAGGGATACCCCGGGGGGCGGGGCGGCGGATCCTGGCGGTCGCCGTCGGGCGCGCGCGGCGCGCCACGCGGTGGTGTGGAAGCACCACCGCGTGGCTGGTCCGGGCCGCTCCACGGCTGCGACGGCGGGCCGGCGGGCCGGCCCTGCGGGGGCGGGTACCCGCCCGGCTGCCCGGTCCTGTCGGGCGGAGCCCCCCGCGGCGGGGGCCCGTTGCCCGGTGCCCGTTCCGGCGGCGGGGGTTCCGGCGCCGAGCCCTTCGCCAGCGACTGCCGAGGCGGCGCGGTGGCTGGGGTCTCCGCGGGTGGAGCCCCGAGCGCCGGCACCTCCTTGCGGGCCTGCGCCTCGGCGTCGGCCACGACCTTGGCGATCTCGGGGTTGGTCGAGGTGTCGAACCAGTCCCGGATCGACTCGTCGTCCTCCTCCGGCTTCGGCTGCGCACCGTCGTCCGGCGAGGGCTCGAACCGGAACACCCCGTCCTCGCCGGGCGCCCCGAGCATCCGGGTGAAGCCCTCCAGGGCCTTGCCGAAGTCCGAGGGCACCAGCCACACCTTGTTGGCCTCGCCCTGGGCCATCTGCGGCAGCGTCTGCAAGTACTGATAAGCGAGCAGTTCCGGGGTCGGCTTACCGGCCTTGATCGCGGCGAACACCTTCTCGATCGCCTTGGCCTGCCCCTGCGCCTGCAGGTACCGGGCGGCCCGGTCACCCTTAGCACGCAGGATGCGGGACTGGCGCTCGGCCTCGGCGCCGAGGATGGCCGCCTGCTTGGCACCCTCAGCGGTGAGGATCTGGCTCTGTTTCTGCCCCTCCGCGCTGCGGATCGCGGACTCGCGCTGACCCTCGGCGGTGAGGATCATGGCACGCTTCTCGCGGTCGGCCTTCATCTGCCGCTCCATCGACTCCTGGATCGACGCCGGCGGATCGATCGCCTTGATCTCCACGCGGGCGACCCGGATGCCCCAACGGCCGGTGGCCTCGTCGAGCTCGCCACGCAGCACCGTGTTGATCTCGTCGCGAGAGGTCAGCGTGCCCTCCAGGCTCATCCCGCCGACGACGTTGCGCAGCGTCGTGGTGGTGATCTGCTCGACGCCGGTGATGTAGTTGGAGATCTCGTAGACCGCGGACTTCGGGTCGGTCACCTGGTAGTAGACGACGGTGTCGATGTTCACCGTCAGGTTGTCCTGGGTGATCACCGGCTGCGGCGGGAAGGAGACCACCTGCTCGCGCAGGTCGATCCGCTCCCGGATCTTGTCCAGAAACGGCACCAGGAACACCAACCCCGGATCCGCCGTGCCCTTGAAACGGCCCAGCCTCTCGATCACCGCGGCGGTCGCCTGCGGGATGATCTGTACCGCCTTGACCAGCGACACCACGACCAGCAGGACGAGCATCGCCACGACGAGGAGCAGTATCGTACCTTCAGGCACCGCGTCCCTCCCTCCGTGTCGTCCGAGCGCTGAACTCAGCGGTCGGATCCTTATGCGTCGGCTCCGCCGGCGCCCGGTCTAATCCTGCGCGACGACCAGCGCCGTGGCCCCCTCGATGTGCACCACCGTCGCCCGGGTGCCCGGCTCGATCACCTGGTGGCCGTCGTAGGCCCGCGCCGACCAGAGATCACCGCCGATCTTGATCCGCCCGCCGTGGCCGTCCACCTGGGCAATGACGAGCGCCGAGCAGCCCTCAAGCGCCTTGTGGTGCATGACCGATTTGTCGAGGCTCTGTTCCAGCCTGCGCCGCAGCATCGGACGCACGGCGAACAGCAGCAGCACCGAGGCGACGGCGAAGGCGATCGCACCCACCGCCGGCTCCACGGGCAGGAACGACACCCCGGCCGCGGCCAGCGCGCCGCCGCCGAGCATCAGCAGCACGAACTCGCCCGAGAGCACCTCGGCGGCAATCAGCACGAGACCCAGGATGAGCCAGATCACTACTGCCGTCATGAACCCGATCCTGCCAGAAGTCGGCCTCGCGTGATCACATCGTCACAAAATCGATGAGTTCCTCGACCGCACCGATCAGGGGGGTCTCCAGATCTCGAAAGCTCCGGACGGCACCGAGCACCCGGCGCGCGCCGTCCGCAGGCTCACCCCAGCCTAGCGCGGCACAGACCCCCGTCTTCCAGTCCGTTCCCCGCGCCACCTCCGGCCACGCGCGGATCCCGACGATCGAGGGCTTCACCGCCTGCCAGACATCGACGTAGGGGTGGCCGGTGACGCGCACGTGCGGCCCGACGACGGTCTGCGCCGCCCGGGTCTCCTTCGAGCCGGCCACGAGATGGTCGACAAGCACCCCCAGCCTGCGGGCCGTGCCCGGCCCGAACTCAGCGACCGCGGCAGCGAGGTCGTCCATGCCGTGCATCGGTTCGACCACTACACCTTCGACGCGCAGGTCATGTCCCCAGACCCGCTCGAGAAGCTCGGCGTCGTGCAGACCCTCCACCCAGATCCGCGCGGCCCGCGCCGTGCGTGCGGTGTGCCCCTGCACCTTCACCGAGCCCGACGCCGAACGCACCGGCCCCGCGGGCGTCCGGGCGGGCGGCACGAGCGTCGCGGGCGCGCCCTCGAACAGGAACGCGGCGGGCCGTAGCGGAAAGACCCGGCATCGTCCGTGACGGTCCTCCAAGGTCACCTCACGCGGGTTCACGGCGACGACCGCCCCGCAGAAACCGCTCGCCGGGTCCTCGACGACGAGCCCGCCCTCGGCGGGCACCACCGGGATCTCGCGGCGTACCCGGTGCCGGGTGCCGTCGGCGCCGAACACCCCTCGGTAGTCGTGCCCCCGGCTGTCGGCTGTGGCCATGGCCCTGTTCTACCGGTGGTCCACGTCCAGGCGTGGCACCGACACGCGGTCACTCCGGGTCGGGTGCTCCGCGCCCGGTCCATGCGGCCGGAGTGCCGCGGGACCCGGACGTGGCTAGCCTGGCGTCGTGCCCTGCTCCTCAGCCACCTTCACCGTGTGGACCTCGGCCTGGCTCGCCGGTGCCGCGGCGCCCGACGACGTGCTCGACGCACTCGTCCCGTGGGCACAAGCCCACGACGTGCAGGCCGCCGACGCAGCCACCGCCGAGGCCACCGCGCTGCCGGCCCCCGGCGCCCCGGTGTCGTCAGTGACGTTCCTGCTCGCCGCGATGCGCCGGACCGTGGGCGAACGGGGAAGGGCCAGCCCCGGTCGTCTGGTGCTCCCTGTTCCTGGTGACGTGCGCGGCCTGCCCGGTCCGGGCGTGTTCAGCCGGGAGGCGACGGCCGCGGGCGAGGGCGTCCTGTTCACCGACGCCGGCCTCGGCATCGTGCCCACCCTCATCGCCGACTGCGTCCTGCGGTGGACGGTCTATCCCGTGCCCGACCCCGGCCCACCGTCGGAGTTCGTGGCGCTGAGCCAGGCCGAGCGGGAGCTGCGCGCCGAGGTCCGGCAGTCCGCGTCGGTGCTCACCTCGCTCGATGTGGCCCGGCACCGACCCGGCGTGCGCGAGGAGATCGCCGCAGCCCTGCGCGCCCGCCCGGAGTCGCTGTGGCCCGCTGGCATGCCCGGCCAGGCACTGCGCGTGTTGCAACACGCCGACGAGGTGGAGGCGATCCTGGCGGCCGCCTCGGTCGACGAGCCGGGCGGGGCGCTGTCGGCGTCCGCGACCGCTGCCCGGCGCGAGGCCTTGCGCCCGATCGAGACAGCGGTGCGGGTGGCCCGGCGAGCCGCGGTCGCGGAGGCCGTCCGAGTTTTGGCGGCAAGCCCGCTCGTGTGAGGCCGTCCGCGCAACCCGCCCGGTCAGCGGCGGCTCAGGGCGCCGACGCGCGCTCCCACCCCCGTCAAATGCAGCGCGACGCACAGCAAGCCAGCGGTGACGAGCACCGTATCGGTGACCACCCCCAGATCCAACCCAACGAGCTGGACGATCAGCGCGAGAAGGAACAGTACTGCGGCGATGATGGCGAACATCCGTGCCTCCGAGGGTAAAGAAGGGGCACTGTATATCACGTCCTCCGAGTGCTCGCCGCCGATTTAGCTCGATTGTCCCGGACCGTCCCGTAGGGGACGATGCACTCGTCCCCCGTTCTCATCGACGCGAGCGGTCCACCAGCACCGGAGGTCGCCGTGTCCGCTCCCGGAACGGAACTGCTCGCCCCCGACTCGGTCGCCGCGCACGCCGGGGTCGTCTCGGAGTCCGAGCACGACGCGCTGCGCGTCGACATTCGCAGGCTCTCCACGATGCTCGGCGCCACCCTCGCCCGCCACAGCGGCCAGGAGTTGCTGGAGCTGGTGGAGAACGTGCGGCGGCTCTCGCGCCAAGCGTCGCAGACGGGTCACACGCAGATCACCACGCTGCTGTCCGGGCTCGACACCGGCACCGCGGTCGCGCTCACCCGGGCCTTCTCGCAGTACTTCCAGCTGGCGAACGTCGCCGAGCAGCTGCACCGTTCCCGAGAGCTGCGCACCCTGCGGCGCCCGGACGGCGGCGGGCCCCTGCGGCGGCTGATGCGGCG